>Ga0247760_1002058_pt1 | contig 16406 bp, 5 predicted proteins | sample UWRJL171409R4_FD_179936 | JGI IMG/M metagenome (GOLD analysis project Ga0247760, IMG submission 179936) | Plant litter microbial communities from Arlington Agricultural Research Station in Wisconsin, United States - UWRJ-L171-409R-4 | ecosystem: Environmental > Terrestrial > Plant litter >... | reverse complement strand
CCAAGAAGCGCCGAGCGGCTTCCGCATAATTCATGGCAAAGCGTCACCCCTCCGAGAAACTGTTGACGACTTGGAAGAAACCGACCAGCTCTCTCTCTTCGATAAAGTAGGCACCCTTGGTATCCTTCCTGCTAACTCCAGCCAAGGCCGTCGCCGCCGGCTCACTATCGGCAAGGCTTGGCCGCAGAAACAAAACAGGGCCAGGAAATTCCTAGCTAAACTCCCACGGCACAAAGCCACTCTACTACTGATGATATCGAGTGACATTATGTAAGCCATTCATGCTAAAGATCAAACATTGATGCCGATTGTTCATTTTCTATTCATGAGCTGCAAGGCATCAAAACAAGCATCCAAAAGTTACCTTCATCCCCCCACCCACACACGCTCGTCTGACCAGTTTGACCGGCCAGGAATCTGAGTATTGGGATATTCGCGGTTGGCTAGGTGGAGAGGACAAATCCGTCACGGTTACACTATGCCGCAATCAGCAAACATGAACCGAAAGGCATACGCCTGGCTAGTACGATCCGCCGAGTGGAAACTGTGGATGTCATCAAAATCCCACCATGTCCCTCTCATGCTCACAAGAGTAAAAGTACCGTATGGACCTGACAGCATCTGAATTGGTAACATTCTCTCCCGATGATACAATGCAAAGCCAAGGCGACGATGCCTCACCTGTTCGCCACCAACCAATGAGATTCCGATTCCGGACTGCAATGGGTAGTAATCCAAGCATACGAGCCGGTCCGTTGCAACTTCGGCACCGTCAGTGGCAAATATATTGGGTGGGTGGAGGTCTGACAGACTAACACGGTACCGGGCTGTAGTTACGCCGGGTCGCTGTAAGCATCACCAGCCGGCAACCAAGAAAAGTGAGCCTCTCCGCCCTAAGTTGGCTCAGCTTAACTTCCAGATTTTCAGAAGGTCATTCTTCAAAGAACTAACATTGCGATTTTCGTCTCTGAGCCTCCATACCCATCCACCAACCGCCACAAAAGGAAGCACCTACCTCAAAGCAACATCATGCTCGCCAAAACTGCCATTCTACTCGCCTCCTTCTCGGCCGTCTGCCTGGGAGTAGCGGTTGCTGCCCCTCTAGCTCAGCCGGAACGTCTCAGCGCAAGAGATTACATCGACAACCCGCGCTTCCGCAGCCGCAACCCAGCTGTAATCGCTAGGGGAGATGATACCGACTCAGTTCGTATCACGGGGGACGGAACGGATGATACCCATTGGGGCAAGCGTGACGATCCAGACTCGGTTCGTATCACAGGGGATACACCCTGGGGTCGACGGGCGAGGAGTGAGAGTGGTGATGATGGGGATGGCTTTGTGCCGATAAAGAGACGGGATGATGGGCTGGATAAGGAGATGGATTGGGGAAGGTGAGGGGATAGAGGGAGGTCTGGCGAAGGGTGTGAGGAGACTCTAGGGATGCCGTGTTGGATTAGTAGTAGTAGGCCACGAGGGATGGTGACGATTTGGGTGAGTTGAGATGCTTTTGCGTTGGCCGGGTTTGAGTCAGCGTGCTCGAAAGTTTCAATGTTATGATGCTGTCGGGTATTCTATAAGTCGCGGTTGAGTTTCTAATGGTATGTTAGTTGATGAATGCTTTTAGTTCAATACCAAACTGGTGCTCCCAGTGAGAAATGTTTCCTAGAGGGCGAGCAAGTACATACTACGATACGTGTCTCCTGACAAGGATGGCCCAGACAGGGAAATTCGAAAGTCGTCGGAGAGAAGGTGCGAGTAGAAAGCGCATGTGAAGTGCTCGTTGGGCTCCACTTGTCCCGTGTTCGGGGATCGCCAGCGGGGTATCGGGGTTTCTTCCCGTCTATTGCACAAGATCTCACGTCATCGCGCACCTAAGGAATATCCGCTCCACACTGTATACTCTTGGATAGATCTGCACGATCCGGTAGGTAGAGAGGCCATCCTCCCTCGCCTATCACACCTTATCCGGTATCTTTCGCGCTCAACGAGCTACATGTCACTACCTGCAATGTGCAGCTCACGTAATCCCCGTACGGATGCCCGGTTTTCATCCCGCATCTAGGCAACAATACACTGCGAATACGCCCTTGCCTGGTGTCGAACGTTGCGGGGTTGCACTGTGATCGCGACAGTCATCAGCTGTGTGACATCGGCTGCAAGGTGCGGGGATTCAAGATGGGGGGCAACCCATTCAGAGCAGGTCTCTTAAAAATGGTGCTGTACAACAGACATGTCTCCCAGTTTCTCTGATCTTACCTACCGTATGAGCTAGCTGGCCGACTCATGAGAATGGACATGCTCGTCGTCCCTTGGGCCAGCGGTGGCATCATGGCACAGAGATGCCTTGTGGCCGCTGTTACGGGTATCCTCACACATTTGATCTACTTCATCCGCGGATACCATGTCACCAGCGCTTACGGCATCCTCATCGCACACACCTCTATATACGCGACCTTGGCGGTAGCGTCGGTGATGCAGATGGGGGTCAGAACAGGCTTCATTACATCGACGGCCGTCTTTGCGTCGTATCTAGCCGCTTTGTTCGCTAGCATCATTGTCTACCGCCTCTTCCTTCATCCTCTCAGTCGTTTCCCGGGCCCGCTGTTTGCCAGGGCGACCAAGCTCTACGGCCCCTGGACGAACCGCTACGGGCAGATGCACATAGAGCAAAACAAGCTATTTGCAAAGCACGGCAACATTGTGAGGATAGCCCCGAACGAACTCGCCATCCTCTCGACCGATGCCATCCCAAAGATCCACGCGGCAAAGAGCGGATGTCGCAAGCGAAACGCGGGCGTCTACAATGTTGTACACTACAAGGGGGAGTACAACCTTGACACCATCCTGGATCGCGAAGAGCACCGGTGGCGAAGACAGGTGTGGGAGCGTGCCATGACCACGACCGCCCTGGCCGGCTACGAGGCCAGCACCCGCGAGGTATGCCGCAGCTGGCTCAACAAGGTGGCTTCCTTCAACGGACGACCAATCGACACATCGTTGTTCTCGCGGCTCATCACCTTTGATCACATGGGCAAGATTGGCTTCACCCACGAGTTCCACACCGTCGACGACGGCAAAGAAAACCACATGTTACGCCTCCTTGAAGTCCTATTCGGCCAGGTTGCTCAGTTGGGCGAGCTGGCCTGGCCGATAGCCATCCTCCAGGGCTTCAACGTCGGCGGTGAATCAGCCGAGTTCGACGAGCTCGCCAAACAAATGACCGACAGGCGAGAACAAGACGACACCGATGACAAGCACGACATCCTCAAGTATCTGATTCAAGATTTCCGCGCCAAAAAACCAATCGCCCTGTTCAACCGAAGCATCCTCTACGCTGACGCCAGTCTCATCCTCGTTGGCGCCACTGACACCATCGCCGCTGCTCTGTCCTACGCATTCTACCACCTCGCCACGCACCCGGACGCCCAGACAGCCCTCTACAACGAAATCGGTCCCCTCTTTGGGAAGACCGTCCCCGGCCAGTTTTTTCACAACGACGTGTCCCAAGTCGAATACCTCGATGCCATAATCAACGAAACATTGAGGCTCGACAACCCCGTGTGCAACAACGCGGCTCGTCTGACGCCTCCCGAGGGAATCGTCGTCGACGGGGTGTTTATCCCTGGCGGGGTGGGCGTACGCGTCCCGGGCTACGCGATGCAGCGGAGCGAGAAGGCGTTTGTTCAGGCTGATGAGTTCATCCCTGAGCGGTGGACGACTCGTCCTGAATTGGTTATTGATCGGGCCGCTTTTATGCCGTTTATTGTCGGTATGTTTCTCACCGTTGCTGCCAAAGACATGTGTAGGTGCTAAAATGAACCTCCAGGGCCGAATAATTGCGTGGGTAGACGGCTGGCGATGATGGTCCTCCGACTTGTGCTGAGTTATACGGTTTATACCTACCGGTTTGGTTTGGCTCCGGGCGAAGACGGGACGGCGATTCGTCGCGAGGCTAGGAACAATCTCATCTTAAAAGCTGGTCCGCTGAGTGTTGTTTTTGCCGAGCGTGGTTGAGTTGCTCTGGGCCGTCATTACTAATGAGTGTGCGTACCAACTTGGTGAATTGTTTGGCTTTTGCGGAAGTTCACGGAGGTACGAATGCCCACGAGGCTGATCATCCCGTTTCTGACTATTTCCAGGAGAACGAGTCTAGGAGAACGAGATTTTCGCGGTACCCGTTATGCAGAAGATACGGTCGTGCTGTTCAAGACGGCCATACACCTTGAGATAATAAGTCGTATGGCATTTGGAAACGACTTTGCCGCATTTTTTTAATAGCATATTTATATAACATCGCGGCCTTTCACAATGTGAGACATGCCTCTAATGATACCTAGGTAGGTTTAATGCTTTTTCCATGCGTATAGAATCTCTCACGATGTTGGTAAGGTCTTTACAGGTATGGCCTGTGATGTAATCACCTAGGCCATACTGTTTTAGACTGATGACGTTGCTAATGTAGCTGAATATGAGTTTAGGGATTCACAGCGTAAATAAGAACTGAGGAGGTTATGATGCAAACATAAATCCAGGAAGACAACAACAGCAACAACAACAAAGGCCAAAGCAAGAACAAAAGGCAGCGAATACAAGCACACATAGCCCACGGCACAGGAGAAAGAGGATAACAAGTACCTCCAGCAGAAAGTGAACAAGTTGAGCACAGGACAAGGAGACCATCTGGCACCTTACGTAAAGCCGCCAGCGACCCCGCCCAGGGAATTCTCAAAAAAGAACGCAAACTGTCAACCCCGTCACGGCATTCCACGAAGCCTGGTGGAACAACAGTGAGCTGGAAACGAAAAGGGTCGAGCAGAGCAGGAACAGGGAACAGAGAAATCGACAAGTCTACCTAGAAGGACAAGATGGCATTTTCCTCAAGCGGAATTTGAGAGGGGATCAAACTGTAGTTGTGGAAGGACTAGCCGAGCAGCTTGGTAAGGTATTGGGGTGGAGCCAGTTCAAGCCTCTGGTTCTAAAGGTTGGGTTAAGTAGATTGATTATTGTAAGAGAAATATCAATAAACTATAGACTTAAGATTATGCGGTGGTTGTCTGGTTGCTATCAAGAGCTTCATCAAGGCCGCAGCATCCTCGTCGTCTTGGTACTCAGCCTCGACAAGAAAGCGCGAGCCTCGTTACCTTCAGGCGTGCCTTTGCTAGTTCTCGTCCTGCTGATAATGTCGCGTAATCACCTAAGCCTTGCTGTTCTGGTCCTAAGGCTACCAATACAACTGTGTGGGAGTAGTGCGAGAGATATGGCGCAGGTGAGACATCATGCAAGGGGATTCTCTCGCATAATCGAAGGTTTTGAACACCTAGAGTCTACGCCGCAGCCGATCGTACGCAGCATGCAATGGGGAATCATATATGCCATTGAAATTCACGGTAATGCTGGTATCGTGGTATCTTAGAAGGGAGAAAAAGAGAATCCAAATCAGCCCGCCCGAACGATCATAAATAGTTGAGTCAGCTCGCTCGAAAGCATCGCATCATTGGTATACCGCCGCCTCTCCCCTTATCATCTCCTGTCACACATTAATCATCATCATCCGCGTGTCCCAACCACATATCTCCTACACGAAGACAATATGGAGGATTCTCTTCCACGCCGGCATCTGCGCGAGTGAAGCCCGATACTCGTTGATTTCATCCCACGGGAGCTCGCGGCGGCCTGAGTCAAGATCAATCTGGTCGATCGTGAGCCAACCGGTACGCTTCCAGATGAAGCCGCCGATCCAGAAAAGGATGACGACGGGCAAGGCGAGGTATGCCATGAAGAAGCCCTCGGCCGTGTTGAGATCCGAGCCAATGGGAGAAATGGCGATGTAAAGCTGGGTTGCGACAACTGTTAGTAAAAAAAAAAAGTATGGCTCGAGAAGGTGTGTGACATACATTGGCAACCAAGACGATCACGTTAAGAATGAGACCCAACCAGCTACCGTACACGCCGCCGATGGCTTTGAACGGGATTTCGTCCAAGCTGTGACCTTGGCGGGCCCATGCGGTACGGAAGCGGATATGTGCTAGGCAGATGCTGCCCCAGGTGAAGAGAGCGGCAAGACCGGACAGCGCGAGAAGCCAGTTGAAGACGGTCGGGCCATCGGCATCCAGATTGACGTAGGCGAGGGGTCCGAAGGCCAAAATGAACAGCACACTATACAGTGGGCGGCCAGATCGGTCAATATAGGCAAAGAACTTGGGAGCATAACCTTGCTGGGCGAGGGCGGTAAGAGTACGCGAGCCGCCGTAGACAGCCGACACACCGATGGAAACGACCGAGACCAGAATAATGACGTTCATGAATGAGTCGAACCCCTTAAGATTCGCGTACTTGCCAACCAGGACGAACGGAGACGTATTGGCATCAGCGTAAGCTTGGTCGGCGGCGCCAATGAGACCAGGGTCGTCATGAGGGACGAGCAAGCCAACGAAGAAAAGGCCGAGGATGTAGAAGAGCGTGATACGCCAGAAAACCTGCTTGATGGCACCAGGAAGTGACTTGACGGGATTGTGAGCCTCAGCGGCGGCCAGACCAACAAGCTCCGTTCCGCTGAACGAGAAGGCGGCAGTGACGAAGATGGCGCAGAAGCCCTTGAAGCCATTCTTGAACGCGCCGGGGTCGTACCAAAGATGGGCGCCCGTGTAATGGTCATATCGGCTGCCCTCCGGTCCACCGCCGAGGACGAGGACAAGCGCAATAATCATGAAGATAACGGTGGCCGCAAGCTTTAGGCACGAGGACCAAAATTCCTCCTCAGCGTAGCCCAAAGTACCAAACACGTTGATGCCGATGATAAACACCAAAAACAGCGTGATCCAAGCGGCTGCCAGACGTCAGCTAAACACTCATATGCTGCAGGTGTGGTGGGCGGGGCGCAATGGACTTACCAACGTTGATCTCCTTGTTCCAGTAACCGACCGTCACACCGCAAACCGTAAGCTCAAGTGGTAACACGACGGCCCATTGCATTACGTAGTTCCAGCCCATGGCAAACCCCCAGGAGGGGTCAATGAAGCGTGTAGAGTACGTGTAGAAACCACCGGAGACAGGATACATAACGGCGAGCTCGCCGAGGGCATAGACAGTGTTGAACATCATGATGCCGATGATAAGGAAGTCGATAAGCACCCATCCCGGGCCACCCTGGCGGAGAGCGCCGCCAGAGCCGACGAAGAAACCGGCACCAATTGAACCTCCGATGGCAATCATCTGCAGGTGGCGGCCCTTCATAGAGCGGTCGAGCGAGTCGATGATGTCGCCCTCGGCGACAGGGCGCCGCTGGAAAGACTTGAGGTTGAGGCCATTGCGAGTCCGAAAGTCTTCCGTGTCGCGCGCCCGAACTTCCCCGGCGCGAGGAGCGCCATCGAAGGCCGGGGGAGCCTCCTTCTCAGGAGTGAAGGCGGCCTGGCCCTTCTCCTCTGTTGACGACATAGCTTTTGTCGTCTCACGATCTTGGGGGACGGGAAGGAAGTCTAGAAAATAGGCAGGTGCAAAGAGCTGGTTGCTGCTCCCCGGGAGTCAGGTTTGAGACAGCAGGAGATCGTCCGACCGAGGGACGGGGACGGGGACGGGGGACGCGGCGGATTTATGTGTGGAAGGTGGAGGGGAGCTCTGGCAGCACCGAGGGGAGCACAGGAGGGACCAGGGTATGCAACGAGGTGGAGGGACGCATGGAAACGGCGTAGAAGCTGCGCAGAAGAAAACGGGCCCTACCTACGACACGGCCAGGCCAATAGCTTCCGTCTGAGCATGACGGAGCTGGGAGAGGTGGTGGGGTGGCCGCCTGAAAGGGTAGGAGCCAAAGCGGACACCGACAGTACTCAGGCTAGGTTGCGATGCAAACCTAAGAATACCGTGCGAAGGTGAGGTGCCTCGGATCACCATCGTGTGGGATGGCTGCAGGACGACAGCGGGCGTGGACAGTGGAGGGGCATTGGATGAGGGGCGCGTGAGGGGTGACCAGACTACTCCGGGATCTCCATCCAACCTTGGCCGACGCGCGCAACGGAACGATGACAAGCGTCTGCCAGGACGGCCAGAGACAGCGCCCGTGAGCGCGTCCTCGGAGCAGGGCTTTTCCAACACAGCTTGGGACAAGATGTGCCCTGATGAGTCCATGGAGGGCTGGGTATCGCCGTGATTTGACCCCTGTGTCGGTCTCATCCAGTGAGGGTCAGGGTGCGTCATTGCGAAACGGCGAACAAAAACGGAACTCACCAGGGCGATCGTTACGTGCCGCCCGCTCCCCCAGATTCTGCGATCCAAAAAGCTCCCACAGCCACCTACAGGCCCTTCATCACTTCGCTCAGAGGTGTTTGTGTTTGATGACACCAATGAGAGCCACAGCGCAAACCAAACATCAGGATTCCAATTTGTCAAGCGAGTGGCCAGTGGTACAAGCCGCCAAGACAAGCCCACAGATCTTCCCCGCCACCGATGACCGTTCAGCAAGCCGCTGAACGAGCGAGGTGTGGGAGGCTGGTGGCTGCGATAGGCAGTTCCCTGTTTCCGCACGGCAGAACAGTTAGGCGAGCGATGCAGTAGCTTCCGCAAAGAGCACGAGGCTGTATTGTATCACACATCTACAGTAGGACCCACCTGTCAGTCCTCAGAACCGCCTGTCGTGTAAAGGAATATAGGTAGACGAACTTGAAGATGGCGAGCGTGTTTCTCCAGCCGTTCCGAGGATGCTTGCGCAAACGTTCGCGACAGAGGTGGGGTGGTCAATGAGACGAGACTTTGCTCTCGACGGTTCAACGAGAAACGTTGTTCGTGGGGAGAGGGGCGTTAGGTGGCCAAGCCGGCGGTATCCCGGTGCGGCTAGGCCTGCTTGACATTTGTGGCGCTTTGAGGCTGCAAGTGCCGGGAGCATCACAGCAGCTCGGGCACCAGCTCAGCTGCTGGCCTGTGTTGCATGTTCCCTCGCCTGACAGTCGGATGTCGTCGCCGAATCGACCGCCTCATTCTGATAGCTCCTAGGGTCTGACCTAGTCAACCAGACGGACGGGTTGCAAAGGATTTAAGACAGGACAGCAGAAATGCGGAATGTGACCAGAGAACGCTTCGTCGCGAAAAATCAAGCATTTGGGCAAGCCTTGGTGTCTTGGGAGCTCTTGTGAGCTTCCCCGTTCGGCGTGCCCAGGCAATGTCGGGGCATTCACTAAATCCACAGCGGGGCAGACAGGGGTGGGTGCGGTTGGTGGCTGTGGGCGTTTCTTGGCCGTTCTTGGCACCCGAAGCCTGTAACGGCAGGTGGGAGGTGACCCCGCCAATCAATAGGATCCACCCGGCAGCCACAGATGAAGGATTTCAGTCTTATCTGAGTTCGGTTTGGCCTCCAAAAGCACCGCTGCTTTCTAGGCAGGTTGCCGCCTCCTTATCTGGAAGCCGCTGAAGTCACCTCATCTCAACTCATGTTATTTCATGCCAGTTCGCAGGCCGAGCTGGATCGCGTCCTGTGTCCTGCGTCCGCCCAAAGCACATCGATGATCGAATGTGGCACTTTCTCCAAATGGGTAATTTACTGCGCAAATGGGGGTTCGTGGGGGACCGTCGAAACGGAGCAGCCAAACGGGAAGTGGGGATTGGCCATCAAACGGACGCTTGCTGATAAGCCGATAAAGCTCTGATGCGGAATAGCTCAACGTTGCTCCCATGCGTGCCAACCAATCCTTTCCCGTCATTGATATCAGCCGAGCACCATAACCAAGGGACGATCGAATTATTACCTATTACCGACTCCCACTAATGCGCTGCAGGCTTGAAAGAAGTTGCGGCAGTGTTGTTCATATCGGTTGTCTTGGAAATGGCGATTCTGGCAGTTGGCGGTGCGGCAGGTGGCGCGGACGTGCCGTCGCAGCACACACAGACCCCACAGCTTCCCTGAAGGGACACCGAGGTCCACCACCCACACCCGGGCATTATTAGCGCTGCTTCACCCGCTCCGAGGGTGCCATCGGTCTGCCCGGGGCGTGATGCAGCTCGATTCCCCCACAAAGCTGCCAACCCATTTCACATGCCCGCGTGTTGCTGGTCGTGGTAAGGACCACAGCGAGGATAGTGTGCATGGGTAGCGTCGGCGAAGGTAAATATTTCCAATTCCAGTAAAATGCGAATGAGCAGAATGCTAGTGCAAGACAAATGGCTTGAGGCATTTGGATCATCGAGTTCGGTCGACTCGCGTGTCATCCTGCCTCTTGCGTCGTTTCTTGTGGCGTCCAAGTCGCGCTTGTTCATACCAGTGCTACAGACCTCGAGCCACAACACGAGATGTCAACCTCATCAAGATCGGACCTTCTTGCAGGATAGGTTCCAATTTCCGATGTCCTGGATACTCGACTCGGTGTGTCTTCCCCATTCGTGAGCCCGCCCCTCCATTTCCAGCAACTGTTTCGCAGTCTGCGTCTTCCCGCTCCCCGAGCAAGTCACCGGCCGCCAATGATAAGCGTCCATTGGGCGCCTCGGAACTTCAGGCCTGTGCAATGCAACAATCCTTTGCATGTCGACCTCCCAACTCGAATTGGAGTAGGCAGGGATGAGATTATCGACCTATGGGGGCCTAAGAACAGCCCCTCCCAGACTACTACCACCAAGCGGTAGCTTCTCAGTTACTGATGTGCGACGGAGGTCACACATTTGCGCTGGGCACTCAGCAATACCAAATAGCTTTATTCATCGATTACGATCCTAGCCTAGCAGGTCAAGAGCTATTACCTAACTCCGTCGCCCCTCGCGAAGCTCTAGAAAGCAGTGGATGTGCTGAGCGGTCGTCCGGCCTGGATTTCCCATGGCTGCCATCTGTCTGTTGACATCGCTCGCCACACACCCAAATATTGGAGGGCCTGGATGCGGAAATATCCCCGCACGACCGCCTCTCCGCAGCCATCACCCTGATGGAGCTCTCCGCATCTTGCCGCTCTGCAGAGACATCATCCCATCAAAAACGCTAGCTCCGGGCAAGCTGCGGGCAACAGTCCACCGCATCGAAACCAGCAAACCAAGCCAAACGACCACTTGGAGAATTTGGAGCTTTGATCAGCCCATGTGCAGACTGGGCTCTGTCCGATAGATATCTCCCCTGGTCATCAACGATAGCGCACGCCGCTGACTGAGCTCGGCAACCTTATCTGTAATTCGCCTTGCTGCGAGCTGACTACGTGGGGGTATCCGCACCTGGGATGCACGCCATCGATCTTGAACCCTAGCATACGCCAAACCGTTGATAGGCTGTGTGATTTTAGGGGGTTTCCCAAGAGAGACTCGACGGTAATACCACAGGAAGCCACTCAGCTGCAAGACAAGTAGCACACACGCCTGCTGGCACCCGATTCGGTGAGATTAGGGATCACAACCTCGGATCATTGAAGGGACGCCGCTCAGGAATATCCGCTGACAGCCAAGCCGTAGTACTGACTACGCGTCATTTGGGCTGGGCGAAGAGACAAGCTGACATTCAGAAACGGAGGCCATGGCCGCGGACTGAAGAATACTTGATGTTGCTGGGTGCCTCGTCAAAACCATTTTTAAGTCCTCATATCAACTGCAACTGTAGCTCGCTTGGTGACGGTGGACCCGCAGCATTGTTTGATAGTCCAAGACTTCCGTCCCCGTGGCTCCACGCTCGCGTGGGTGTAATTATAAGTTTAAAAGACGCTGGGTTTCAACGTCACACCCGACACGCCGCTGAGAATATTGAGGTTTATTGAGTTTGCGAGTCGTACCGACACGTCGTTGTTTCTACGTGGACACCGTCACGCCGGTGACTCGGAAGGAATTGCCAAAAGTCAATTTTGATAACAGAAATGGGCCCGCCGAGAATGATAGAGAGGAAGAAGAGCGCTGTGATGCTAAAATGGAGCCATCGATTACCCTGTCAAAATGAAGGCGCTCGTGTTTCCCAAGCATAGAGGCCCGTCCTGGCTTCTTGATGGACATTCAGGTACGATCCGTAGACGGCGACAAGATTACTTGAAGTTGGCAAACTTGAATTTGGATTGACACTTTCGAGTCGTTACTTTTCAAGAGCGAGATAAGTGACAGTCATGTGCTTTGAGCCCAACAGCCATACCGTTTTTTTTGGTCCCAGCTACAGAAAGGTGATGGAGACGGCGCCGACCTCGTCGGAGGACTGAGTACCACAATGCACACCCGGTTTTACGAAAAGGAAGGCTCCGGCGAAAAGAAAAACCTCTGCTGCGTGGGAATCCTTACGCCGGCTGAAGGGACGCTTTTTCTTTTGAACTGAGCCTTTACGAATGTAAACTAGCAGATCTTCAAAACAAGATGTAAACCATCACTGAACACACTGGCTCACTAGGTAGGTTGGCTCCCTCTGATACGAGATCTATCTCGTCCTCGGGTACCTTCCTTTGCGAAGCCTTTTCCCAAACTTGGCGAAATCACCCGCCTCGACTTCAAAGCCCCACTCCACACTTTTCAGCATGCTTTCCATTTTCGGATAGCTCTTTTCAAATTCCTATTGTTCTCTCTCCAGATTTCGATCTTATTCTGATTCTCAAAGCTTGGGCCTTCTCTTTCGAGGATAAATATTTCCCTTCCTTCTCTCAACTTCTGCTCCCAACTCTTCCACAAACAACAACAACTTTCAGACCGCCAACAATCCTTCCCTCTTGTTTTCGGTCCCTTCTTTCTACTCCATTCTTCCTCCCTCCACTTCCAACCCCAAAAGTGCCGGTCGCCTCCATCAGCGGTTGGTTCTTTTTTTTTCGAGCTACCCTTGCCCTACGTTCCTTCCTTCCCTTCCCTTCTTCTTCAACCACCTTTCCAACATTCCACCACCTGCACCCACCAACACTTTTCTTCCTATCTTCCCCTCCAACCTGCGGCGGGGCTGTCCGGTTGCCAGCAACTGGGCACCCCGCCGCGGATCCGGGTCTGGTAATTTCTATTTTCTCAGAGGCAAGTCGCCAACGATTTGCACCGAGTTCTCCCCACCTCAGCCGAACTCAACCAGACCCATATCCTTCCCTCCCCAGCACCTGGCCTTCTGCACGCCCTCAAACACAAACCGATATCCTGGGTGGGCCTCCTCAGGGGGTGTTCAAGGCCGTGGGGGTCCCTGCCCGGGGGGACGGCCCCGGACTTAGTTCGGTTTTGCCTACGGGCCCCCGACCCGTGGTATAGTCCCTGGACTTCCCGGCGTTGATGAATGACGGGGGGTGGTTCCCGCTCTCTTTCTGCCGGGGGGATAGCGCTCAGATTGTGTTTTGGTAGCCGGCACACGAGGACGCCAACTCAGACCCATGCCCACGCCGGAAGCAGACCACGCCTTGGACCATGATCCTCGAGAACGGGGTGAGAGGGTGGACCGCCTGTCTTGTCTTCCTTTTCTTCCTTCGCGGAGGGGGGGAGGGGACAGGGCGGGCGATATCTGCAGTGGAATTATGCTGGTGCTCTGTTGCAAACGAGGTTGCTCTTGAGACCCTGGCGTGTTGGTGGCTGGACTACACTATATGATGGAGCGTGGGCAGCATGTTTCACGCCGCCGGGGAACCGAGGAACTTTACCCTTGCTGATCCGTCGCGTTAGAAAAGTCTATTTTCATCCCCGTTGTACCGTGTGCCGGGGTATGCTGGAGACCGGGAGGGCATTGCACCGCGAGTCTTTTGTCACTTTCAGTCTCCCTAGGTCACTTTGTGAGATTGGAGATGTCTGAGTCATGGCATCTCCTTCCTACGCTGGGGCGGGAACCAATTTTTGAATTCTTTTTCTCACAGGCTTGGTATTACACTCTCTCCAAGTCTGTGTTCGGTGGGACACAAACAACAAACACGTTTTTCTTCTTTTTTCATTCTTCTTTTTTCACTGCGCAGTCTGGATACCTGGGCTCGCGGGGAAGAAAACATCCCCATCTTTCTGTTCTTTTTTTCCTGTGCTTCTCACATCACGCGGGTGACATTGCATCCATGAAAACGACTCTCAAAATCCAGGCCATTTCGATAGGCAGTGTAGCTAGGTATCCAATGTATATATCCAGCCCTCAATCCTGCACCACCGCCCCCCTCACTTCTCCTCAGCATCCCTCCGCAAAATCTCATTCAGCCCATCCCTCCTCACACAATTCTCCAGCTTAAAACTCGCCGCCAGCGCCTCCAGCTCCTCAAAGCTCTTCCCCTTAAAGTAACTCGCATATTCCCAGCACATAATCTCACTAAACAGCGTCTCCCGAATCACGCGATGCACATGCCCCTCGATCTTCCACACCTCCGGGTACCGCTTGTTCAGAAACTCCTCTGGGATCTCGGCCTTCATATGCGCGATCACGGGGGCGTAGATGTGGCCCACGTGGGTGTCGTCGCGGCCCCACTTGTCGAGGCCGAGGCGCTTTTTCTTCTCGAGGAAGGGGGCGAGCAGGCGGATGTAGGGCGTGTCCGGGGCGGTGTAGACCATGCCTTGGAAACCGATGTCCTTGTAGAGCCAGATGGACCAGGCGATCTGGTCGGCTTTGTAGATGGTGAGCTGCTCGCCGAGGAGGTTGTACCGCTGCTGGTTGATGGTGTCGTGGTCGGGCGCGGTCGGGGCGGCGTAGACGGGGCCGAACTCGCCGTTCCAGATGGGCACGCCGTGGGCCTTCATGAACTCGACTTTGCGCTCGTAGGTGTGGCGGAGGTGGGCGTTCTGGGCGGGGGTGCCGAGGTAGGGCTCGCCGGCGGGGAAGCCCATGGTGGCGTAGTCGTGGATGGCGTAGACGCAGTTGGGCAGGACGGTCTTGAAGGCAGAGAAGTCCATGGCGTAGGTATTACCGTCGAGGAAGAGGATGTGGTCGGGGTCGACGGCGCGGATGGCCTTCTCGACACGGGCGTACCAGGCCTGCAGGTTGGTGTGGGCCGGGTCGCCGGGCTCGTTCATCGGGTTGTACCCAGCCACCCAGGGGTTGCCTTTGTAGTGCGTGGCGATCTCGACCCAGAGGTTGGTCGCGCGGTCTTGGAAGTCCTTGAAGTCCCAGAAGAGCGCTTTGTGGATGCCCGAGTCGCTGTGCCAGCCCTGGTTCTGGCCGCCAGGGAAGGTGTGCAGGTCGATGATGGTGTAGAGGCCCTCGGCTGCGCACGCGTCGACGATGCTGTCGACGAGCTTGAAGGCGCCGGGCCGGATGGTCGACGGGTTGAGGTCGTCGATGAAGTGCCGGTAGTTGATGGGGATGCGGATGCAGTTGAGGCCGAGCGAGGCGAGGAACTTGGCGTCCTCGGATGTGAAGAAGTACTCGAGGAACTTGTCGAAGAAGAAGTCGTACTTCTCCTGCCCGAGCACCTCCAGCATGGCCGCCCGCATCTCAGACTCGTGGCCGGGGTAGCCGGTGATGAAGTTCTCCATGTTGGTGTGGCCGCCTGTGGCCGTGCCCTTGAGGATGACCCGCTGGCCGTCGCCGTCGACGATCTCGGTGCCCTGCACCCGCAGGCATTTCTTTGGTGTTGGGGGCGTCATGTTGGAAGTTGTGGTTATCAATTGGGTTCGCAATGGAACGAGATTCTCAGAAAAGACCAGCGGCGCTGTTCGTTTTGTTGCGTGCTGGCTCTGCGTCTCGGTCAATTCGGGCACCAATGCGCCGAACGGAAGTCGTCGGCCGGCGGTGTCTCCGCATCCGTTTCCGCACTCGGGGCCAAGCCCCGGCGGTATCCGACTGGCTGGCATGCGTCACATTACCAGCAAAAAAGCCAACTCCTTCCCTCGAATCCCTTGGCCAAAAGAATGGGTCTTGTCTCCTCGTGAAATTCGTGAGAGATTGATAGGCTCACAGAGCTCGTATGTCCCCGAAAAGTCCGTGTTGGATTCTGGAAGGCCTAACTTGCAGCACCGTGGACCTGAATTACATTGAATCGGCCCCTTCAGAACGCAGTAGCGCTAGAAGAATGCCAAACAGCCCCTTTCCGGCAATGAACACGAACCCACTCTGCACTTTAACCGGAGCTAAGCCCATTTTCCCTGACCGCTCTACGTCAGCCCAGGACTGAGAGATGCATGCTAGTTCGCCCGAGATCCGACCATCCCCACTCCCCGGACCCGACAGATGGAACGTCAACAAACCCCCCGAACCCTCCGCCCCACCAGGCCGCCTTTCTTGCTATAAGCCACCTCCAGTTGTGAAAAGATCATCCTGTATTCTCCAACAACTGCCTGTCTAAATGTAACTAGGGCCTCTTACAACGCCATCAAGGCCTAGAATGTAACAAGTAGGCCTTGATGTCTGCTGAACAGGCCTTGTGCCCCAGCAGAGATCCGTACCTTCCTCCATTGACCACCGCGCCTTGAAACCAAATCAGCTCAGTCCAGCACCTTTACAACCATTTCAACATATCCCGAAACAAAACTGCATGAGCATTCCCACAGCCCAGTCTCACACAGCCGAGAAACCCCCTTTCCTTCCCCCCCCCCCCCCCCCCCCCCTC
>Ga0247760_1002055_pt1 | contig 16435 bp, 22 predicted proteins | sample UWRJL171409R4_FD_179936 | JGI IMG/M metagenome (GOLD analysis project Ga0247760, IMG submission 179936) | Plant litter microbial communities from Arlington Agricultural Research Station in Wisconsin, United States - UWRJ-L171-409R-4 | ecosystem: Environmental > Terrestrial > Plant litter >... | reverse complement strand
GCCAGAAAACCGTGAGAAGGCGTTGCAGTGCAGCTCTGAGATGGTGCTCAACGCACTCAAGCATGCTGATGAGTGCCTGTTCTACATGGCTGGTATCCGCGATCAGAGCGTGTTCAATTTCGTTGCCATCCCACAGTCGATGGCCATTGCGTCTCTCGAACTTGTCTACCGCAACCCAGACATTTTTGAGAAGCACATCAAGATCACAAAGGGGGATGCCTGTCGTTTGATGATCGAATCGACTCAGAATCTGCGCACAGTGTGCGCCGTCTTCCGGAAGTACGCCCGGAGGATACACAAAAAGAGCGACCCGAGAGACCCCAACTTCTTGGCAATCAGTGCCCAATGTGGAAAGGCGAGTGCTCCCCACGCGGCCTCCAAGCATTCATCCCTAGACTAACAACTAGCAACAGATTGAGCAGTTCATCGAGTCCATCTTCCCTACCCAAGATCCCAACAAGTTGGCAGCGGATGCCCAACCAACCGAAGGAATCAGCCCCCTCGAAACCTTCCTGCTGGTCTCAGCTGCCCTCCTCTGCCTGTTCCTTCTAGGTGGTGTCATGGTATGTTCTCTATGCTTGGATTCAGTACGTCGGATCATGGCAATGGCCAAACTGACTGTCTGTAGATTGGGATTGCTTGGATGGCTGGTGCCCGTTGGGATCGACCCTCGCAAGAAGCAGCAAGTGCTGTGGTCTCGAGTATAAGCAGTGCCTTGCCCACGTCCGGTCACGAGGAACTCTGATTGTACTTACCCGGGCGAGTCCAATTAGGGACCTGTGGTCCGATATACGATTGTAATGACGAGCGTTAATCTTCGGCGGTCACGACTAGGATTACGGATAACAAGAAGGTAAGGTGGCGGCTCACAACCTGGCAGTGTGCTGGACTGCCTGGGTTTGGCTGCACCTAGGATTATGTCACTAATACCAGCCATATAATAAAAACAAAAACTTGCTTGGAAGTCAGCCTTGGATATTGACTTTAGCGCCAGGTACAGTAACGTGAAATGCCTGCAAAATAGCACGGATGTCAAATTGCAATTCAGTCGCCTGTCGCAAGACGGCTCAATGACTGCAGTTGTGCCGAAGATGTGCTGATAATGAACCTCGGACGCAAGAAGCCCGGTATCCGGGCACGTCCGTGACTGAACTACTCTTCATCTGATGAGGAAGTTTGTTGCGGATGGATTGCAAACATTCCTACCTGGTGGAGTAGTGCCGCTCCCAACCATCCATGCATTTTGGCTCGATCATGCACCTGGTCGACGGCCCAGATCTGTCCGAGCACCGAGCGGCCACGTTTATGGTGGAGGGCACAGCAAAAGGCTTGGGGCAGGCCGACCGCCAGGTTCAAGGCCTGGATCGTGGGTGTGTTCTCTGCATGTCCGATTGGTTGGCTGCACGTCAAAGGAGATCTTCCAGCCTCCCGAACGCAGGCTCGGCATGAGTTCCATCGGGCTGAGGTGAACGGGTGTGTTCATGCAGCCATCCATGCCCGTTTTCTGCTAACTTTTTTCTTTTTCTGCATTGCTACGGAGGTATGCATGCGGCGCATGGAGGTGAGCATAGTCTAGCAGTATGCAGAACAGATCGGGATGTCAATGTCGTACTGTAGGTATTGGAGTGCACACCACACCACCACCACTACTGCATTGTAGATCTTGACACTTTTTATTTGTTATCTTTGTTAAAAAACGTGTTTTTGATTTGATATTCTTTTGTCGTGCTTGTTTTGCTGCTTTTGCGATTCTGTGCCCTATTCTGTGCTCTGTTTTAGTGCACAACTTGTATTATTTTCCAAGGTTCATGACGGAGTTTTTCTTCTTCATTTTCCCCCCTTCCCTTCCCTCCTTCCCTTCCCTCCTTCCCTCCTTCCTTCCATCCCGCCACTAGAGACAGAGCATTTCCCAGTCAGATAGTCAGATTTAAAAACCTGCGCCTCCCCCACCAAAAATGCTTGTTGTTCCCTCGAGCGGCGTACGTTGCGTTGTGATGTACTTTCGTGCCACTAGATGATGATCATGACATAAGCGTGACCAAAGAGAGAATTTGAAGACGAACGTTTGTGCAAGGTGAGACAGACGACAAATAAAAGCAAATAAAGGGTTTGGGCGCAATGGCCAAAAGATTCGCCATATTAGCAAAGAGGATTAGCGCGGCCCGTTTATATACAGTCGAGAATAATAGGTATAAAAAAATGCCCGTGGACTCTTTTATATACAATGTATATGTTTGTTTGTGCATATATAACCCCCTCCCAAGTCCGGACGCCGCCGGGGCCAGAAGAGAAAAAATGTGACTTTTCTACCCAGGTTTGGTCATAAAAAATAGATTCCCCCGCCTTAAACGCCAGTAAAGCCGTTGTTCGCAATCAGGTTGGTCGTCCTACCACCTGTGCCATCGAGGTTCCCGACGCGGGCGCCAGTCTGTTGGGCGAGCTCCTTCATGCGGTTGGAGACGGCAGCTACGTCGGTGAGGCCCTCGAGAGCCATGAGGTAGGCGGCGAGGCCGGCAACGTGGGGGCTGGCCATGCTAGTGCCGCTGAGTGATCGGGTGTCGGTGTCGTTACGGAAGCCAGCGCTGAGAACACTGACGCCAGGCGCGAAGATGTCGACGCGGTCGCCAAAGTTGGAAAAGGGTGCGCGCTCGTCTGTCAGGGCGTCAATGGCGCCAACAGTGATAGCAACCTGCTCGGAACCGGGCGAGGTGTTGATCGTGTCTTGGTCCTCATTTCCAGCGGCCACGACGGGAATGATGCCTGCCCGAGCGACGCCGCGGATGGCGCTGTTGAGAGCAGCCGAGAATGCGCCGCCTAGAGACATGTTCATGACGGCCTTGCCCTTGAGACCACGTGCGGTGGCATTGGCAGCGACTTTTTGGCGGGTCAATATTCCTATGGAACAAGAGACTGGTTAGGGAAAAGACTCACCCCACTCAATTCCGTTCAGGACGCCCGAGTTCTTTCCAGATCCACGGGCATCCAAGACCTTGACGGCAACAAGCTCGACGTTCTTGGCGACGCCAAAGGTCCTTCCACCGATGGTACCAGCAACGTGGGTACCATGGCCGTTCTCATCCTCATCCTACGGTACGCTGTTAGTTGATACGATACCTCGGCGCCCAGCATCAGACTATGCCACTCACCACATCGTTCACAAAGTTCTCGCCCCAGATAGCACGGCCCTCGAATTGGTTGTGGGTGATGCGGATTCCCGTGTCCACGACATAGGCCGTGATGCCCTCGCCAGCCGAGCTATCAAAGACATAGCGATTCTGGTTGTCCTGGTTTAGCTCCGAATGGCTCATCCGTGCCAGGCCAACCGTGGATCCACCCTGGGTGAGCTGGGCATTGATGTCGAGATACGTATCCTGCTCGATGTAGGCGACCTCTGGCTGGGAGAAGATCTCGATGATGGTCTTGTCGTCAGCCTCCAGAGTCGATGCCCTCCAGGTATCAAACTGGAAGTTGTGGACACCCGTGCTGAAGAAGCGGCCAGTCAGTTCACTCCTCTTGTTGAGGTTCCTTCGGGCGATCTTGGATGTGATGGACGCAATGGCGGAGTCGAGTTTGTCGGTGGCAAAGGTGCTGTTGTAGACCACGATGAAGCTGTGGGGGACTACACGCTGGGCGTCCGGGTTGGAAATGGGGAGGCCAATGAAGGTATCATCACCCCGGGTAGCAGGAGCAGCCGTCACGCTCCAGCTCGAGAGCACAACGGCGAGGAAAGGAAGAAAACCCCGGGCCATGGTGTGAAGAATATGCGGACTCCTGCCGACGTTGAGAAGTGAAAGCTAAAGGGGCGGGTGCAAAGAAGAAGAACAAAAGGAGCGGCTGTTGAGTTGCAAGTCGGACTGCTCTGCCGGGGAGGCCAAGAAGTTTATAAGAGGAGCTCAGAATAAGAGACAAAGCGCTGGGGGGCGTTGGGTGGGAGGCTCAGCTTCCACGACAAGACTCAGGCCAGGCTCAAGCTCAAGAAACGAAGGTGTGGTTTGAGGTAGAAGAGAGTGCAATCTTCGGTAATCGAAGGGTGTATGCGCAGCACCACAAGAACAGAACCAAGGTTGGAGGGAGTGAGGGGGGTGGAGGGACCGATGAGGCGTCGCCGGGACCCGAGACAAACCCAAGAGAATACAAGGAAAAGATGGGTTCGATAGTGACTGAGCGGGGAAGGGACAACGCCCGGCCGCTATTTAACTGTGAATGCATGAACATGGGCGGCTCCATCATCAGCCCTTGAAGCCCCCTTTTGCGGAAAATGCACTTCGAGGCTCTGGCTGTTTTGGGGCCGAGTGCAACGCAAAGGGGCGACCGGGGGTTGTTGAGAAACGGGCGAAAAGTGGAGGTGCCTCGCGCTTACTGGCTCCTGAGTGCCAAGTCAAACAGTCGATCCCTGGGCTTGCCAAGCCTTGGAAATCCTCCGCATCGGCGCCCACTTGGTTGGTTTCGCGACGCTCATAGGCGAGAAAGGCCCCGTCAACCTCAAACGCTGCAGCGCGTGGAATACAAAGTCGCTGTATTGGCTGCCAGCGCCAGTGTCTTTACCGACGTGGCTTGCTATTTGCGCTGCTACTGTCGCTTGCCTGTCTCAGATGAAGTTGCTGCTGGCCGTTGAAAGAATCATTGGCTTCCTACCCCCGACCTGCTTGACAGCCACTAACAAGCAAAAAAATGCAACCACCACCCGAGCAAGCATCGTAGGTGATAGACGGCCGCGCTGCATCTGCAAGAGCTTTAGTAGGAGAGCTGCGTGTAACCTGCAGCGGAAAATAGGAACAAAAAAAAAGGGAAACTTGCAAACTTGCTCGGCGCATAACTGATCGTCCTCGATCTTCTGCCGCGAGAGGCCTGTTGGACTAACTGCCTCCGGTTGCTTACAAGAAAGTGTCATCTCTCCCTGAATGCGAAATATGCCGTAGCGACGATACACTCTCAATGCTTGCCGAGCTTCTCATCGGTCCCTGCATCCGCTGACCAGCTGGGTGGCCGAGGTTTGGTGACATCGAAACCCAACTCGCGGGGCATCCCCTCCCTCGTCCCGGGCCTGCAATTCAGGTGGCAGCCTGTCTCAGCCAGTTGACCGGGCTGCGGGGCAAGCCTCGCAGACGCCCGTGACGCCGAGCCAGCAAACTCGCTGCTTGGCGCCCGTCAGTGATTCCCAGTCACCTGTCTGCCCCGGGGTTTCTGAGGAGTGACGGCAGCGGGACACCGCGGGAGCAATTTCCATTTCATATATCCAGACGCCTCAACGTGCGACACGGGCAATCTCGCAGCGACCTGCATCGACAATCTGGAATTCCAATTTGCTCAACACCACCGAGCGAGTGCCGGTTACCATCTTGGAAACCGCCGATGCTTTGCGGGGGTGGCGCCACATCGGCAGCCTCCCCAGTCGCTCCATTGCCGCTGCTCGTCATTTAATCAAATCAAGGATTGTGAACCTCACCGTGGCGTCGAACCCAACTTGGTTGGATCTGAACCTGCACAGGACCTCATTGATGTTTTCCGGGGTCGGTAACGGCATTGCAGGCAATTGTCCAACTATCGTATTTTATTCGAAGTTTGCCTTCTCCTCGCAATCTGCCAGGCTGAAACATCAAGACCTCATCTCCCTCGCCAGACGCTGGGGCTTGTTTCGCAGGGCCGCGAATGAGCCCACGAGTCGGGGGAAGCACTGGCGATGGCTTCCAGCCCGAAGCCACCTCTTGGGATACCAATCCTAGTGGGGTCGCTCGGATTGGTTCGCCGAAGTGGTGCTGGAGGGAAGGTCGAGACGAGTGTGCCAAGCCCAAGGAAGAATACATACTGAGCTTCCTCCTACGCTAATTTAACACTTCAGAATTCTGCGGCGTGCGAGTGCTACCCCGAGGAAACAACCTTATTGTAGGAAGTGGATTCAAAGGAATACCATGTCTCGCCATGGCCTCGTAAGGGGATAAATTCTGACGAGGAGGCGAAACCTGGAACAACCTTGGTGTGCAAAATAAGCAGCAGTGAGTAGTACCAGCCTGCGAAGAGAGCTCCACGTCTCACGGAGCTGACGGCCAAAAACAACATCAAGGAGGAGAAACGCCCGCGAGTCGCGCATAGCTTTCGAGAGACCATGTCGGAGATAGACGATTGGGCCGGGCACCTTGCTGAACGTTGCTGTCAACTCCGTAGCCTGGCCTCAGATCCGAAATCGTCATGTCTCTCCACCGCACGAGTCCAGTCTCGCCACCTGATTTGCTGGTACTGGGGGAGGTGGACAATGCGGCTGTCGCAGGCCGCACACGGAGAGCCAGGCCGCTGAACCAAGGTCTTCCATCTACATGTGTTTAACGCCCGAGGTTAGGTGGCTGACCTAGGTGGTCGACTTCTGCAATCTAGAGGCGTTATTAATTCAACGCACACCCGCTCGGGAGGGAACAGAGAATGAGCTGTGGCATCCATATTGAGATCCCATGCTTTGCATTGTCAATGGTATCACCTCAACGGGCTTCGATGTCAAAGCATCCAGGTTAGGTAAGGCGATGTCCCAAGGCACAGCCCAGTTCCCTACATGGCGCCGAGACTCCCTGCGATCGCCCTGCCCGGTCGTTCATTTCATGATGCACCCTTTCACGCATTCATCAGGAGGAATTCTTATAGGAGGCAACAGATCTTATGATGCCCTGCTTTCCCCGTCACTTCTCACTCTCATGCTCTGCACCGCCTGTTTTCTTCAACATGAGGTGACGCTTTGGTCAAAGCCGCTCACAGGATCGGGTAGGTACTTACGCCTGCTCGTTGTAAGGAGAGCTTTGGTGGGAACTTGACCTTAAAGGCGTTGGTGGCTTCATGCAACCACAAGACATGGTGCATAGATTAGTGGATGGGCTCTGCGCAGCCAGCTTATCCCGAATGCCCGCCAGCCCGGCGTGCTGGGAGGCATCACCCTTCTTGCTAGGCTTCCGGGTTCCAGCGCGCCCGGCTACCTATCTAGCCCCTTCCCTTACATCCCGGCTTGTGTGAGTAGCGTGGCTCAGGCGACTTTACACGGCCAGCGGCTGTGCGAGTTCGTCTCGAAAAGAAAGAAAAGAAAATGTCTGATTGGCTAGAATGCTTTTTTGGTGAGAGGGGAGCCGACGCCGAGTGCCCACCCACTGCCGCAACGTCCAATTTCCATTGCTTTGCGACTGCCGGCCTCCTGAAGTGTTGGAAGGAACCCGACGCACTGCCATTCTCCGTCATTCCGCTCCCCTCGATACCCTTCCGTCGCAGAATACCTATGCCCTTTCCCCTTTGACCAAGTGTCCAGCTCACCAGACGACAAACTGTAGTGAACAAAAAGCATCCCCACTGCGGAATGCTAAAGCGATCCATACCCGTCTGCCGGGGCCCTCCCACCAAGTGCCAACTCTAAATTGCTTGACGCAGCGCCGGCTACTCCACCAATTGAGCCCGGGATCGCAACCCAACCCCGCGCCCATACTCTCACGCACGCGACCCCCATTGACGGCGCACAAGAGAACAAAGTCTGATAGGGTATCGGCTTCAAGACAGGCTACGTTTTTCGCTTTTCGGACTCCTCGAATAAGCGATTCCCGCCGAGTTTTCATCCTCCACCTACAACAACCCTCGCCGCAATCGTCCCAGTAGTTCTTGTCTTTTTGTCGACCGCCGCAAGCGTACCCAAACAAGTTCTTCGACTTCCTGCCATGCTGCTCAGACTCCCAGGCGACTGAAGCCGATATCTCACCGCCCAAGAAACCATGTCGCTGCCCAGCGTGCCGATGTTCCTCGATGGCGAACACGGCGAACCCCTCCCCGCCAACCCTCTTGTTCCCAGGGCTGACCGGGATCAATCGATGGAAGAGGAGGAGGAAGGCAAGGCAACTGTCGAGCTTGCCTCCATCATGACCACAACATCGAACCCAGTATCGCCAGGCCCGTCCAGTCCACCGCTTGATCAGGTCCGTGTTCAAGACTTTGTGCCGCCCACACGCCCGAGCAGCACGCCGTTTCCACAACCCGAGCCCCGCAACACCGATTTGCGGTTCCAACACTACTCCCAAGACTTGTTGATGGATTTAGATGACGAGGAGCCGGCCGAACTGCCCGCCGCATTGACGCCCATCGACAGCTTAGGCATGGGCCTCAACGACCTCCCAGCCGAGATCCACGAATGCATCCTTGACCACCTGTTTGGCTTTCGGGTGTCTCCCAAGTCCAAGAGTTCTATCATGCGGTGGGGCACGGCGTTGCGCCACCCAAGGCGGAAGGAACTGTCGGAATTATCGCTCGTCAGCCGGCCGTGGAGGGTATTGATCCAAGAGCGTCTATATCGACACATCAAGCTCAAGGCAACGGTCGAATCGTTGAGGGAGTCGTTCAGCTACTTTTCTCGCCATCCCCATCTACGACCATACATTAAACACATCGAGATATGGTTCCCCGTATTCCAACCCAAGTACGGGCCCCTGGCGTTGACAACCGCGAACACACTACCCACCGTCACCGCAGATGGTTTGACCAACGCGTCCTACATCCTTCCCGTTGACAACTGCGCCTTGGAGGAAGCCTTCTACTTTGTGTCGGAATGCTTCCCAGAAGTAAGCGTCTTGACGCTGGAAGGTGGTGAACGGAAGAAGGCACCCAAGGTCCGGCATTGGATCGGTGAACCCACTGATCGATCGAGAGTTATGTCCAATGATCGATCAGGAGTTGTGGCCGATGATCGACCGATAGATATGCACACTGATCGATCGAGAGTTATGCCCAAAATCGACTCGGTCCGGACACTTATTTGCAAAGGGCAGTGGAATCTGATCCGTGGTGCGGCCGATTTCGAAGCAATCACATCGGCACTACCCAATCTTGAAGAATGGCATGGTTCCTATAGCAAACCGAAGTCGAAGAGTTATCTAACCATGGCCGAAATTCTTGTCAACCCGATGCGCTTGACAACGCTCAACCTATGCATCGAAGGTGACTACCGTCGGGAGATGTCCTTCCCGCCCTACTTTTTGAAGGTTTCAAGCAAATTGCACTTTTGCTCCAAATTGGCGTATGCGGCAGCATCGCCTTCGCTCGAGCATGTTTCGTACACCGGGAGAGTGTGCAAACAGTTCTTTATAGACCTCATGGCTAGGCAGAAAGATCCGAGGAACGCTCGACTCAAGTCAATTGATTTGACAGTCAAGAATTGCTGCCGCCAAGTGACACATTGGGGTGAGTCTGGCTCAGGAATCACGGATATGAACTTTATCGGCGCATTCGAGGCCTTGGTTCTAGCTGGTATCCGGGCATTGGGAAAGCTTGAGGCGGTTGAGTACCTTCGGATTCGATACGTCGATCTCGGTAAGGACAAGACAGAGATACCTCCAAAATCTTTTGCTAACCTGTTCACTATCAGACTCGCCGGTACCACCCCTGAATCCTTACTTCCTGATGCGTGACGGATGGTGCTCTGGCGTTTGGAGCGACGCTATCATTGCCGAACTGAACCGCGTTCGTCCTATGGCCCGTTTCGAAGAGTTGGCCGAGTCGTTCGGTCAGCTAGTTGTCACCAAAGATGGAAGAATGACTATCAGCCCTGAATTCCCGAAGTCTCGGGCCCTCTCTTTGAAGCTGTCAAACTATGCTCTTCTCCACAATGGCATTTCGATAACGTGAGATGCACGGTAATGCAATGCAGGGGGCAAAACCTGGTCCGGCAGTTGAAGGTGGGAACAGGGTCCATTTATACACGGTTTTGTTCTTCTAAATGGGGATCTTTCTAGAGCATGGCGTTGGTTGATCTTACCCATCGTCTGTTTTTTTGGTTTGCTGTTTTACGGATTGTAACTGGTAATAGATGGGGGCGTCTCCTGGTTGGGCCTCACGGAAGCAAGGAAGGGCATGATGTTTTCGCATTTTGGGAGCTGGCAAGTTTCGGGAAGGTCGGTATTTTGTTCTGGCTTCTGCGCAAGGTAAGGGGTCAGGGTGCGGCGTTAGTACAAACTGAGCACAGAGGGTGTGATAATGACCTTCCCTTTCGGTGGGCGCAAGCGGCCAGATACAGATGGGGCGAATTCAGAACCAGCAAGCATCGGAGAAGAGAGGAACGTAGGGTAGTGAAAAGCCCAGTGGCTCCTCGCTTGGTTTCACGGACAGCAACGACGAAAGGGGAGGCAAAAGATAGACACAGCATGAAATGAATATGATCTAGTATCTACCAATCACCGTGCGTAATGCGGGGATCTAGTCTGACTAAGAATGGGGTTCTTTTTGTTCCATTGTTTCCCTGTGCAAACAGCCATTGTAGTCCAATAAGCAGTCTCCCTCATACTTTTGACCGGACCTGACAATCCCCGATGATGATGCCTAGGATCCAGCAGTTGACGAGAAAGAAACCCAGCGACGATAACCACAGACCCGGCACAAATGTACTCCTCCCAAGGAACTCGAGCTGAAAACCCTGCTGTAGCCATAACCCTTGCGCAGCCACCCAGAGCACTAGCGCGGTGATGCCGAGCTTGCTGTTCCGGAGGAACGAAGAACCGGGCAGGTACAGCGGGAGGAGTACCATGTACCAGAGGAAGTACTGGAGAAAGGCTTAGTGTTGAAACAAGACTTGGGGACTGGACAGGGATGTTAACGGTTGGGTTTCCAGAAACATACCTGACTGGTGCACACCTTGTTGAAGGTGACAAAGGCAAAAGTTTGTGCGAGCATGGAGGCGGCGAGGTCCTTTTTGGCGAGGACGAGTGGGATCAAAACGCATGAGAGGAGCAGCTGCGGGAGGAAGGCAACCGACTCGATGCGTAGGGCGGAGAGGCTAGGGAATGCAGAGGTGAGGTAGAGTTGGGTGTTGTAAGGACTGAAGTTGTGCCGATGGTCGATACGACTGACGTGGTGAAGATAGGTGTGGACTAGGAAGGGAGTCCCGTAGCTGGGGAGTTGGTTAGGTGGGTATAGAGGGTCCGGGATGTGGAGGGAAGGACTTACAATTTGAGCATGACGAGGCTTAAGAACAGGAAGACGCAAAGACTGATGATGGCGATCTTGAGTCTTGCACGGGTGACGAAGGCAGTGATACGGGCGAGGAAGCCCGCTTCTGGCTTTGAGGTTTGTTTGCCCGGGTCCTCCATGCGCTCTCGGTCCATCCACCAAACGATAGCCGGAGCGTAGATGAATGGGTATATCTTGAAGTGCACTCCGAAGCCGAGCAACAAGGCTGTAAGAGTAATCCTCCGCGCCATCACCGCCCACAGGAGAGCCGTGACGAGTACACCGAGCAGCCCTTCGGAGCTGCCCCGGGTGCTGATGGTGGCGACCATCGGGTTGAGAAGCCAGATGGCGGCAAACCTGCGGGCCCTGGCGCCATCCATCGGCTTTGAGCTTCCTCCACCCATCACGAGGAGTCGCTCGAGCAGCCATCCGGCAACCAAGTCAGCGACGGCAAATAAAATCTTGCCAGAGCTGAAGCAAACCACATCCCAGAGTGGATGTCCTGTCACCCACGCGGTTGGCAAGAGCAGCCATGCCAGGGCTGGGGTGTAGCGGTACGTTTCTCGAGCGTAGGGGCTCTGCCCACGAGCCATGAAGCGAGAAGCATCGGTAAAGACGAGATAATCGATATCGGTGTACTTGAAGGGTGAGTTTGCATCTTGCCACAGGCCGTAGACGAGGAAGACGACGCGCAGTAAGGCCGCCGAGAGGTAGAGCGGAAGTCGGCCGTGGAAGAAGCGGGCGGCTAACGAGGAAGGCACCGATGGCGGCGCCTGCACAGTTGGTCTTGCCATTGTCGTCTCCTTCATGCGGACCCTGTTTGCAGACCACGCTAAATCACCGGCGTGATTCAGCAGCCCTTTCTCAGAGCATCCCTCTCTTCCGATCTTACTCAGTCCACCGCCGATCGACCTCAGACTTTTTGGGCGGCAAGTGTGTTGGTCTTACTCGCTCACACACACTCGAATTCCAAAAATGTAAGTTGAGCGATAACCTGGAATCGGTTTCTGCGGTACTTGTTCAAACCGTTGAGGCTCATGCAAAGCATTTGTGTTTGATGCCACTCCAAGAGCCCAAGAAAAACATGGGCTAACAATTTATAAGCATCACGCCCAGGGCGTGGTAATATCTGACCTCGCTCTCCCAAACGCGAGCGTCATAAAATGGACATCAATCCTCCTATCACCGACACAAGAGTCGTTCGTGAAGGAAAAATGGACGACAAAAAGAGCTCCGGGTTCAAGCGCGACCGACAGGGCAATGCGAAGAAATTCGATGGGAGCAGCAAACCCGCCCCTAAGCCGGTGATCAGAAATGCCTTCACACCCATGTTTGAGAACCTCCGCGACGAGCTGGACGCTCATCATGATCGACGCGACCGTCTAGGGAAGACATCGCGCGACATCACTGCTCTGAGTAAAAAGATGTTTGTATTACCCTTTTTCTCTCCAGGGCTGACAACGAAGGTTAATCATATTTTTAGCATCTTTTCGCTCCAGCGGTATGTGGCCTTTACTGGCCGCCCTTCCATGTGAAGACCTGCATCGCTGATCCCACCCAGAGTTCGAAAGATCGAACACGAACTGCCCCAAGACATCCAGTCCGAAGTCGAGTCCCGCCTTTTGGAGATCGCCAAGCTTCTGGCCAGCATTGCGCCCGAGGTGCAGGGCATCAACCGGCATCGATATGCTCGCTCCTTGGTGTGCCTTGAGGAGCTCGTTGAAGCCCTCACCTTCCGGCACTATCTCAAGACCCAGACACTCATTAGTGACAACGATCTCGGGGCCGTTGTGGACGGGCTAGTTCAACAGGGCTTTTCGAGCTCGGACGGCGACTCTACTATGGGAGGCTCAGGAGCCACACAGGAAACCAAGGCTCCCACAATTGGTCTCACATATGAAGACTACCTTTATGGTATCTTTGACCTGACTGGAGAGATGATGCGATTTGCAACCACGACATCAGCCCTCACAGGGAAGCTTGCAGGCAGCGATGCGGCAGCGAACGGTCGGGACATTGTGCAGGACATGCATGATGTCGGCAGCCTTTTCGAGATGTTGCCGGTGCATACCGGCAACAGTATAACCTGGGAGAACAAGCTGGAGGTCACGCGGCAGTCGGTCCAGAAGGTTGAAAAGCTCGGCTACGACTTGAAGGTCCGGGGAAGCGAGCGACCTGCGGGTTGGGTTCCTGATCTGAACTCTGCAGAAGCAGTCGAGGCGGTGTCATAAGAGATAATGCGAGATGGGGGCCGCTGCGGATTGCCCGCGCGTTAGGTAGTCTAGGTAGGCATCGGTATCTCAATTCATCCTTGGCTTCGACCGAGTCAACTAACACAACGCAGCGCGGCTCTCGCGTTTAGCTTCCTACGGTTCCCACGGAATTGAGGACACTGTAGTCGGGGACGAGTTCCTGTCAGGGATCAGTGTGTAAGTCACAGGACCTCGGGCTGCCGGGAGCTCTCCGCATCGGTTTGTCTCCGAGCTCCCCGCAGCACAGGATCTGGTCTACCCACTCCGGTCTCTGAACCGATGTCTTACGAGGAGGGCGCGTCACGGCTCTTGCAGTGCAAGGGGAACCTGGACGACCACTCACGTGCTGATGAGTGAAACTTGGCAACCAAATCGCAGGAACGACCGAGCACTCGTTTATCCTAGAATTTTTTTTGTCTTCCCACTCCATTCCTTCAAGCTACGCGACAGTCAGTAAGCTCTGCAGCTCGGGTCATGTATTCCGGTATTCAGCCTCTCGACTTGGCAGGCAACGTCAGCCGGAGCCATCCGTTGGGACCTATCGCTGAGCGAGCCTACACTGATCTCTCGTCGACGAGACCTAAATTGGACCCCAACTGGACGCCGCCCGGTGAGCTGTCAACTTTTTTCTCTCTCTCCGTTCCCCGATAGAATCACGGACGCACAAGGGAAAAAATGCAAGCTGCCGCGAGCCGCGAGACACAGTCCTCGCACGGAGGGATCTCACCGAATCAGTGCCGAAGCCATGAAGTCATGCGATAAAGGTTGAATCCGAGAAAAAAGCAAGGTCTCTGGCAATCGCTCAGCACTGATCTTCTCGGCCCCTGTCTGGAAAGCCCTGGATTCGGTTGAGCGAGTCTGCCCCCTTTTGCCCGCCATTCCTTGTGAACGGTGTGGGCAAAATTCGCCATGGAGCACAAAAATTGAAGAATGGTCACACCATGCAGTGACGGTGCAAAAAACGATGCGAGCTGGTTGAATTCCTACTGGTCACCCAAGTGACCGGTGCTCGCTGCGCAAAAGCAAACCAGGGTTTCGCAAGCCAGGCCCCACTTAGCTCACATCAAACAGCAGCCCAGTTTGCATCCCCTTGCCTTGTTTTACGCTATCTGACCAACCGCGAACCAGTGGTGCTGATCAGTTTCGCCGCTGCACTTTCTCACCGCTGTGCTGCACGACGTCTGGGCTACAGTAGCCTCCGGCTCGCTCCGGAAGCGGCATGGCTCGCGGTGGAGCAGCGAACCAAAGAATCAGGGCTTTCTACCGCAAGCCAGGTTAACGACGCCAGGGATGGACTCCCAGAAGCTCCCACTTAGAAATTGTGAGGAAGCACCGCCAAAAAAATCCTTTTTAGCGGCCGCTGGTGGCTTCAAGTGGCTGCCCACGGTTAGCTGCCTTTCCGGCCCGTCTCAAGCCGCAACCACGACCATTATCTCCGTCTTCGGCATCTGAGCCATGGGCTCAACGGCTGTACGGTGACATGGCTACAATCCCTTGCATGCTATCTGGTTTTGCCTGGTTTGCTGATTTGACAGCCAGATACGTAGAGGGTTGGGTTGAGGACCCTCCCTCTCCGGTCTCGAGTGAGACAGACGGTGTGGGACTTACAAGGTGTGAAATCATATCGAGGTCGGTGAAGGGGAGAAAAACCCTAGTTTTCGTTGTTAGTCGCCCTTTTTTACCCCGTTCAAGAACCCCTGTGCTAGACGTGATGCAGGCGCCAGTCTACGGTACGGCCACCCCCCGTCGTCCGCTCTTTGACAGCATCCGTGTCACGCCTGGCGTGGATCATTCTATCTATCATATCAGCTGGCTAGGGGAGTGAATAGGATGAAGCCCCCAAGTGGATTTCCTGCGGTATTGGTATATAAGTACCAGTGCCATCCATCCATTATGAACCCGGGCTAGAGTCGACAGTCTAGTCAACACACCTTTCACCCCCCTCCTTCCTCCTCAGCTTCCTTGCTCCTCTCTTTATCTCTCTATCTTCCACGGAACCCCTGAGGTCCATCTATCTCGCCCACCTATCAAGATGGTACACAAACTTGCCATCACTTCTATGTCACTCGGCCGGTGTTATGCCGGCCACTCCTTCGAGAGCAAGCTCAATGCTGCCCACAAGTACGGGTACCAAGGGATCGAACTCTTCCACGAGGACCTTCTCGGTGTTGCCGAGCAGCTCTTTGGCGAGGATGCTCTCTCGGCCTCAGCCCAGCTGACCGCTGCCCGGTGCGTTCTCGACATGTGCCGCAGCCGGAACATTGAGATCGTCTGCCTCCAGCCTTTTGCCCACTACGAAGGTCTTGTCGACCGTGAAGAGCACGATCGTCGCCTCGAGAAGCTGGCCCTCTGGATCCAACTCGCCCATGAGCTTGAGACCGACCTCATCCAAATCCCTGCCAATTTCCTCCCAGCAGACCAAGTCAGCGGTGACCCAGACCTCATCGTCTCAGACCTACAAAAAGTCGCTGATATTGGCCTCCGGGCTTCTCCGCCCATACGCTTCGCCTACGAGAGCCTCTGCTGGAGTACCCATGTCGACGTCTGGGAGTCATGCTGGGACGTAGTTCAGCGTGTTGACCGCCCCAACTTTGGCATGTGTCTCGATACATTCAACATCGCCGGCCGCATCTTCGCCGATCCCACCGCGGCCTCTGGTCGGACAGTCGATGCCGAAATCGCGGTCGAGCAATCCATTGCAGCTCTCATCTCTCAGGTCGACGTATCCAAAGTATTTTACGTTCAAGTCGTTGACGCTGAACGGCTCCGTCGACCTCTTCTGCCGGGCCACGCTTACTACGACCCATCTCAGCCCGCTCGCATGAGCTGGTCGCGCAACTGCCGCCTATTCTACGGAGAAAAGAGCCGGGGAGCCTACCTCCCTGTCGAAAAGATTGCCCGCGCATTCTTTCATGGGCTGGGCTTTGAAGGCTGGGTTAGCCTCGAGCTCTTCAACCGGCGTATGGGAGACGAGGGTCCCGACGTGCCGGACGAACTGGCTCGCCGCGGCGCAATCTCGTGGGACAAGCTGGCAAGGGACATGCGGTTTCCGGCGCCGCTGCCAGGCCTGCGGATATCTGCCTCATTGTGATACAATACAATTGTACCTACCGAGGTTCACTATTTCATGGGTGGAGCACTGGCATGGCTGTACTTTGACGGCTTTCCCCTTTCTTACATCCGCTCGGGCGGGTTGGTGCTTTCTGGGTCATACATGTGGGCTTGGCGAG
>Ga0247760_1002053_pt1 | contig 16451 bp, 18 predicted proteins | sample UWRJL171409R4_FD_179936 | JGI IMG/M metagenome (GOLD analysis project Ga0247760, IMG submission 179936) | Plant litter microbial communities from Arlington Agricultural Research Station in Wisconsin, United States - UWRJ-L171-409R-4 | ecosystem: Environmental > Terrestrial > Plant litter >... | reverse complement strand
CCCCCCCCGGAGAAAACGGGGGGGGGGGGGGGGGGGGGGGGGGGGGGGCTCTCCACTCACCACGACTGCCTGCAGGCGATCAGATACCCGCGGGAACACAAACGACTATGACATGTTGATCACAGACTTCTCCCCACTGCTCAAGAATCTGGGTCAGCGCTTCGATATACATGAAGTTGGCACCGCCAGTCACCCATGGCGTGTCTGGGTCGTTGGGGTTCGGAAGTTTCTGGCCCTTGATTCGCGTGCCGATGATCGTGACACCGCTGCCGCAGACTCCGGTATACTCGCCGGCGATGACTGATGCGACGTTTGTCGAGTGACTTTTATCTTGTAGAACCCGGTCATACCATGCACCATACCTCTGGGGCGCAGGGAGCTTATCCATTGTAGCAGAGTTCATGAACTAGACATGGACAATGTGTGGTTAGCTCAGCGTTGGGTGCTGCGTCCATCGCACTCGCGGGTGTATTACATGTATCTCTCCTCTTGGCTTTCCTGGGCAAAGGATTTGGAGGTGGCGGTACGTCTGCCGGTACGGCACGGCAGCCATCGATTCCATTGTTTCCGGGGAGATAGCGGACAAAGTCGTTTCGAATGCCATTCAAGTAGATGGAGGACACAAAACGGGGGCTGAGGAGGCGATTATGCTATAAGAACCCAGCTCGCCGCCCGGGATCAATCTATCGAGCATAGCTGCGATCGTAGCCCGGTTGGCCGTCTCAGGATTGCCGGGCACACTCATATGCCCTCTGACACCCGCAAACCACCGTGTTGGTACGATGAGATGCCACCGATGCCTCTTTTGCTGACCTCGTCTCATCCAACAACACCTAGCCAACCAGCATACGGCAACTGCAGCGCGCCCGCGTGGCCTGGCACTCCCTCGCCCGGCAGCAACGTCACCACCGATGGCTCTTGCGGCCCGGCAAACGGCGGCAAGACGTGTACCGGCGCTAGCTTTGGCACCTGCTGCTCCGCGAGCGGCTATTACGGGAGCACCACCGCCCATTGCAGCTCTGGATGTCAGAGTGGATTTGGCACTTGCAGCAGCCAGAGCGGCACCATCTCCACCGACGGCAATTGTGGTACGGCGAATGGAAAACTTGCGTCGGTTTGGGGCTTGGTGGCTGTTGCTCAGCAACAGGCAACTGTGGTAACACCGCAAACCATTGTGGTCAGGGATGGTAAGTTTCTGCCATCACCACCTTGCATGAACCCTCACTGACAACATATGTCACAACATTAGCCAGAAGAACTACGCAAGCCAGTGCCGAACATCCAACATTCCGTCGGTTCTGGGCACCTGTGGCGCTGGCAACGGGGGCGTCACATGCAATGGAGGCGATTTCAACAACCAGTGCTGCAGCGCGGGCGGCTATTGTGGTACTACGAGTGGTTATTGCGCTTCAGGATGGTAGGTCTTTTCGCCCCTCGAGCAAGGACGTATAAACTGACGATTGCGTGAAATATAGTCAAGCAGGGTTCGGTCGTTGCAACTGATCAGATAAGGGCATACATCAGGGGCCAGAGGATGCGGGGGGGAAATCGCTTGCCAGTGGGAAATTTGGTGGGTGGTCAAGATGGTGTAGTCCTTTTGTCCGTTCTGTACAGACATGATTGGATAGCAGATAGACAAAATACCCGCCTAACTCGTCACCGGCTTTCCCGACTTCTGCTGATAGATAATCACATTACCTGTGGCAGACCTCAATTGCGTTGAAATGCACATTGTGGGGATGCAAAAATACCCCCTGTAATCGGGTGTCCGGCTGGCGATCACCTCGTTGTTTGCCCCCGATTTTGCGCTTATTGGCGCGAGGCTGCATTGCATGGAACCGGTGAGTACCACTGTCCTGGTGATTCATTGGTCTGACCGAGGTGACGAGACCCGTAGAGCCTCGCTTGGCGTTGGGCACTTGCGTCGTGTCAGCAACCAGTGCGAGAATGTAATCCTCTCGGACTTGTCTGGCCTGTATGCTTATTAACAATCTCACCCGAGATCGCCGGGATCCACGTTGCCGATGCAGTTAAATACAGCGCTGATCCCTTCAACGGGTGTATTTTGCAGTCGCGACGGCTACCCCCTTTTTGTCACACCCCTTTCTGCCACCAAACCCAAAATCGAAGATGAGCACAAACAACCAACGATTTGACTACGTCGTGGTCGGAGGCGGCACTGCTGGCCTGGTCATCGCCTCGCGTCTCACCGAGGACAGCAAAATCCGGGTGCTCGTTGTCGAGGCTGGTTCCGACCGCCGCAGCGACCCCCTGATTCTGACGCCTGGTCTCGTCGCTGCCGTCCGTGGCAAGGATGAATACGACTGGAAGTTCTCGTCAGTTCCGCAGGCAAGCCTCAACAGCCGGCGGGTTCCCCAAACCCGGGGCAAGATGCTCGGTGGCAGCTCCGCGCTGAACTACATGATGCTATTGTACCCGAGTCGCGGCATCATTGACGCCTGGCAGGCTCTTGGCAACGACGGATGGGGATTCGATTCGTTGGCTCCGTACTACCGTAAGTTCACGACGGTGCACGCTCCGCCGCAGGCCGCCAGGGATGTCGTCGGTCTGACATACCGTGATGAGAGCATCGAGAGTGGCGATGGACCCATCCAGGTGTCCTACAGCGAGGGCTATGGCGTGACCAACGGCGCATGGCTCAAGTCCTTTTCCGAGCTCGGACTTGAAGCCAGTACGGACCCACGACATGGTAACGCTGTCGGTGCATTCCAGAACCCGGCCACCATCGACCCAGCGACCAAGACGAGGAGCTACGCCGCAACGGGATACTATAACGCCAATGTTGCAGCGAGACCAAATCTCGTCGTGATGACCGACTCCCTTGTCAGCAGGATCCTTTTCAACACCACGCAGACCGAGCCCGTGGCAACAGGGGTTGAGATCGTCGACAAGGACGGGAAAAAGACTGAGGTATTCGTTAGCTCCGAAGTAATCCTCGCAGCCGGTGCCCTCCAATCCCCCCAAATCCTGGAACTCTCCGGAATCGGCGGTAGCGAGCTCCTCCAGAAACACGGCATCCCGGTCCTCGTCGACAACCCTAACGTCGGCGAAAACATGCACGACCATCCCATCGTCTGCCAGTCCTTCGAAGTCAACGATGGCGTACCCTCGGCCGACAGACTGCGCGATCCCCAGGTGTTGCAGGCGCTGATGCAAATGTATCAAACCAAGGCCGCCGGCCCTCTCGGACAAAGCAACCTCACTGGAGCATTCACCCCCCTCGTCGACAGCTCCGGAGTCCTATCCCCAGCCGCCACAGAATCCCTCCTTTCAGCCCACGCCTCCTCCTCCCCCGGCAACGACCTAGTCCTCTCCCTCCTGAAATCATCCTCCACCCCCGCTCTACAATTTCTCCTCTTCCCCACACAAGTCAACATCCCACAGGACTCATCCCCTCCACCCTCCCAGCCAGAGAACTTCATCACTGTCATGACCGCGCTCAGCCACCCCTTCTCCCGCGGCAGCGTGCACATCACCTCAGGCGACGTGTCGGTCCTCCCGGCCTGGGACCCTCAGTATAACTCGCACCCACTCGACCTCGACATCCTCGCCCACGGAGTCCAATTCGTCGAGCGAATCATCTCCCCCTCCCTTCCCTTCGGTCAGCTCCTCAAACCCAACGGGAAGCGCCTCCCTCCCCTGACACCCTCCCCCGAGCCAGACGACCTCGAAACCGCAAGGGAAATAGTCCGACAGCAACAGATCTCGATGTTCCACGTCTCCGGGAGCTGTGCGATGCTGCCGAGGGAGAAGGGGGGTGTTGTTGATAGTAGGTTGAGGGTGTATGGCACGAAGGGGCTGCGGGTGGTCGATGCGAGTGTGTTTCCGCTGGAGCCGTCGGGGAATATCCAGAGTACGGTTTATGCGGTTGCCGAGAGGGCGGCGGATTTGATTAGGGGGGTTGTGTAGGGGGGTGGCTGACTGCCGAATTGTAAAGAATCGGGGGGGTCGGAAATAGGTAGAACTAGGTGAAAAGCTGTATGCGTGTGCCTTTGCCAGTGGCGGGGGACGTGTCAATGGACTTGGAGCTCATTTTGTTGAGGTTGAGGTTGAGTTTGAGGAAGTCAGGTGACGATGGTGAGGTTGCGCACCAAGGGAGCTGTGCAGACGTGGAAATTGCGGGGTTTGTGCCAGGAAGGTGCCCGTGATAACTGTGCTGATGTGACATTTGAAATGCGATGGCCGTGAGAGGTCAACTGCGCAGAAAATAGAGAGTAGGTACCTACCTATAAAGTCACACCCGACACTTTTTTCTGCCCGAGTCTGTATTAGTCGCAGATCCTGAGCAAGGGGTGAGCCGTACTGAGGGCCGCCTGAGCCGAGGTGAGTCTAAGGAATTTTATCCCGGCTATACTTGGCGTGACCATAAATGGGCCGGGGTGGTTGCAAGGACGATGCCAGCCCCAGTTAGGTGTAGAGCCTTAAAGCACTTCCAGATATGTCTCTTTCCGGGCCGCCTCAGGGGTCGTGATGTACGGAGAGTAGCCACTGGTGCATCCGAATGCCGAAGGAAGCAGCGGCAAGATGCAGAGGTGTATCGCCATCGAGGTCGCATGGCCGGTCAATGTCCTTGATGCATTCGCTGCGCTGCAACAACACACGTAATATCTCGACGTGGCCATTTCTGGCCGCATAGTGCAACGGGGTCATAAACCATTCATCGACAACATCAACCTTGGCACCAACCTCAAGCAACATTACCGCCGCGCCTAATCGGCCGTGCTAACAGGTTATGAGGAGAGGAGTTTGCCCCGAGTCCTGTTGGATTCCGATGTCGGCGCCAAGCGTCGACAGGAGGTGAATGACCTTAGGTACCTTGCCAGTGGCTGCTCCAGTAGCTTATGGGCAGTCGCTTTATCGGCTTTGAACACGAGCTCAAAAATCTCCGACATGTCTTGCGCGGCTGCAAGGTGACAGAGGTTCTCTCCACCCCCCATTCGATTACCAATTATCTCGATCCGATCAGTGACACATGCACCGGTTACGATGAGTACGGCATCCGCTGTACTATGTACTATCCTAGGAATTAGCCTAGGATGTCACGTACTATCCCACAACATGGACCAATATATGCCAGAAATGTAGAGGAAGGGCTTAAAACAGGCCTGTGAGGCTGTGCAGCGGTGGCGTATGGGGTCATCCTAGCTCCAAGAAAACAGTTAGTTAACGTATATAACGACTAAAGTAGTTAGTAAAGGCAGTTGTTAAAGGAAGGGAAAAACTTATAAGTGTCTACGAAAGTAAGACTGTCGTAATACACCTTAAAAAATACACTTACTGCATTGTTTAATACCAGACGCGACGATGCATTTACGACCGGTCTGGAAATAACTTAAGTAAGGTATAGAGGAGACGTTATTACAGTTTACTATAAAGTAAGAGCGGTTTCGGAAGACTTCTGTTAGGATGATCTTTCCCTTATCCAGTTTAATATAATATCAGTATCGTGATAATTAGAGAAGAAGGTGGAGACGTACCAGAAGTACGACATGTACTTCTTTTAAGCTTAGAGAAAGCAGCCTTCGGGTCGCAGGCCTTAGAAGGAGGGAATCGTGTCACGACCTTTAGTCGCGACCCTAAGAAGTACGGATTAGGAAGGGCTGTGCTAAACTAATTACTAAGCCCAGGGTGTAACGACTTATAAAGCCCCGTTCCACTAATTAAAAAGGACCCGAACCAAGGCACCTTTAGGACCTGTCCCGAGGGATGGAATAACTGGGACAGACCTGACTTCCTGGGTAGTCGGGACCTCGGGACCACAGATTATATTTAGTATAAATAGTAGTCGTTGCTACCTCGATAAGGTAAGCAATCTTAGTTCCTCGCGTAAGTAACTCATTGTTTATTTATACACTACTGCTTAGCTCGCCTGTGTCTTATAATGCAGCGGCTGACAGTAACAGTAAACCCGTTTACGAGGAACTTCCTTTATCATTTAATCTCCGGACCGCCCATCTTAGGGATATGCCTTATACTCTCGAGTGCGACACCTCAACATTATTTACTGGAGATGGCCCCGTAGAACTACGCAGGAGGCGAGGATGGCTTCGGAGTTTCTGTTACACATCACCCGGCGGACGGCTCCAGAAACTGCGCTCCGTTGGATTGAGATTTGGTTGGTAAGGTAAGCAAAGGCGTTTCAATGTTACTAATCGCTCCGCCACGCTACTAATTGATGATATCCTTGCTTAACTTCGCCATCAATAGTTAAGAAAGGTTCATAGTCCAAGCCAACCGCAGCAGTGTAAATTTCTAGCAGAGGCTCATCAAGCTTCCCATTGGAAGTCACACTTGATGCTAACATTTCGAACGGCCGTGCGCGAGCAATGTGCATTACAATATGCTAGTGTTGGTGCGGTCGGTCAGGGTGGTATTTCCCCTCAATCTCATGATCTTCCCCTTGTTCTCCCAGTTTCTGATCTTCACGGACCATCCCCAGAACCCGCGATCCCCATTGCAATCATGGAGCCCCTGTCCTACCAACTGCAACGCTCCGAATCAGTCTACTCGTCCTAACCCATCCCCAATATCAAGAAAAGCCAGACTGGGACCCGGCTCATCGACCTCCTCCCTGGCTCGGACACCCAGACCATCTCATACATCATGAGACCCACCACCTTCGAGCTCTTTCCCTCTGAGCCCCCTTCTTATGAAGCTCTCTCCTACGTATGGGGCGACCCGACATTCCTTTATTTAACTCATTATTGTCAACGATGGCCTCTTTGGTATTACCCGCAATCTCCACGCTGCACTGCACCATCCCCGCCACCCGAAACGATCTCGAACCATTTAGGTTAACGTGATTTGCATTAATCAGTACGATATGCAGGAGCGCAACCACCAAATCTCCCTCATGCGATGCATCTACAGTAATGCGCGGCAAATCGTTTCTTGGCTGGGCGAAACTGATGCTGATTCGGATCTGGCGATGGACTACCACTCTTCAGACGCATAGGTCAATTCGACACGCCTGGATACCTCCCTGGATATTATCAACGCGCTCGTAAATCTCTTCTCCCGGCCGTACTGGACGCACGTGTGGATCGTTCAAGAGGTGGCAATGGCGCAGAACATCGCCCTTATGTGCGGTGATCGTCAGCTGCCATAGGACAGGCTAGCGAGCTTCATTCCCCTTACAAGAGCCGCTTCAGGAATTCGGGGTGAGGGGTGGAGGGCACTCGCGAGGCCGAGGGAGTTAATAAGACTCAGTCTCAAGGATGAGCAAGACCCGATAAATACGCTGCAAGAGGCGATCGACTTTGAGGCGTCAGTTCCGGCAGACAAGATGCATGGACTGCTGGGACTTTTTCCTGCGAGGGTGCAGGGAAGGCTGACGGTTAACTATCGGCGATCTCTCCGCGAGGTGGTCGGGGACGTGGTGAAGGCTTGCCTCGAGGGGCGGCAGGGTTCTAAGCTAAGAATTGACCTGTCCTTCTTCCGCTTGTTCCCGCCATTTGTTGAAGAGAATCCCTCAGACAGAGATTTGCATCTTAGCTCCCTGATGTTAGAAGACGAGTAGCGGGCATGGCGGAGTGGTATGGTTCATCAAAAGGCAAGAGTTGGAATGGACGTATATCGTTGCGATATCCGGAGCTAAAGATCCCAGGGATCCTCTTGGGTCGGCTCGAGGAGACTTCGGGGCCTTTTCAGACAAAGAGGTCGTTGCTCTCGCAATCTTCTTTGTTTAGGAACCTGAGGACAGCTGCAATGCAGCGCATCAGCAGCAAACGACTCGACAAACCAGTTGCAGAACACCGCGCTGCCTTCTTTAACATGGCTTCAGGAACTAGGATATTCACCCAGACCCAGCCAAGACGAACCTCCTCGCATGAAAAGTTGTGGGAAGCTGCAATGAGCGCGGAGACAAATGGCGTTGCGACGCCCTTGGAAAGCGTTTACTGGGAGTTGGAGATTGTATTTGAGAGGCTGCATGACCGCAAGCTGCTGCTCTTGTCTGATGTGATGGTCGGTCTGGGGCTGGCTGAGCCTCGCGCTTGTGATTCCGTCTTCGTGCTTCGAGGTTGTGCACTGCCGATAGTGCTACGGCCAGAGCGCTAGGAGAGACACGAGGAAGCCAGATACAGGTTTGTAGGGCCGGCATACGTGGACCTGGCGATTTGGAGGCAATAGATTCCACCGTTGAGATTGAACTGGAAATCCACCGAGCAATCCGAATTGGATGGATCGTGTTGGATCCTGGAAGCCTGGAGGTCGCACCTAGGTATCCGCAGATCGCAGGTGCATGTGGAAAATGGTGTTGTTTATTGGCTGTGGGGTTCCTCCTTTGTCCGATCAATTCCTGCTTGGAAATTTCCGCTTCTCGATTCAACCAATAAGTTCAGTCCGATGCAGCAAACCTCCCTCAAAATGCAGGAACACCGCCTTCATTACAGATCACCACACACCCCGCCCCAAGGCCGCTAGGAGCTATGGAAGTGACGCAGTGCCCCCAAGGCTTCGGACGTTATTCCAGAACCACGACTAGCCCGCTGCAACCCCTTTTGAGAAGGTACGCTTGCCCACCTTGTGACACCCCACCCGGCACATGGATGCACGACTGCAACCCAATACCGAACCGCCTTCCCTGTGCGAGCACCACCGCCCCTTCCCCACAGAAAAACGCCAACCGGCTATCTTATCAGGGTAGCTCACCGGGGTTCGTACTTGCTTGCACGTCACATCGCACGCGGGGTTTCCCAAGCGGTGGTGGGCGAGGACATTTCGCTCTCCGGGAAGGTCACCTCGCTTGTAAGCGGCTCGTCCCAATACGGCAGTTGGTCACATCCCCAGACCACACCCACCCAATCGATCGCCAAGTCATCAGATCCACGGATCACCGCCTAGGACAGGCGGAAACTAGACGCAGGATGCGAAGGAAGTAACTACGCCCTGCCAATCAACACGTATAAGAGCGAGCCTCTCGGTGCGCCATGCCCAGACTGCTGGCGCACCTCACCACCCCTCGCACCGCCAGCCATATATTAGGTTGGGCACGCACTTTGCTACCTGCAGCGCCAAGCGGAGACACCATCCATCTCCTACCTCTCCGACGCGATGAAGTTCACCAGCAGTGTGTCGGCCCTTCTGGGCTGCCTTGCCCTCGCCTCCGGTGCAGCTGTGCAGATGCCGGACCCCAACTATAAGTCCTACGACGGGTACAAGGTCTTCCGGCTCTCGTTCGGCCAGGATGTAGAAAAAGTCGTCGGCATCGTCGAGCGTCTCGGCTTGACCACCTGGATGGGTGCGCCGAGGGCAGGCCATCCAAGCGACATTGTCGTGCCCCCGAGCCAGGTGGCCAACTTCTTAGCTGAGGTCCGCGGCATGAGCTACATCACCATGCACGAAGATCTCGGCAAGTCGATCGAGAGCGAGTCGCCGGTCAGCGCCTACCGGGGTATGGTTTGACCATGTTTGGTGTTTTGTTGACATCAGCTAATGGATTCGCAGTTGACAGGGCTCCCGATATCTCGTGGTTCGACGCGTACCACAGCTACGCCGACCACCTCCAATGGCTGCAGGATCTGCAATCGCAGTATCCGAAGCAGTCTCAGGTTGCGTCCTCTGGCACCTCGCTAAATGGACGGAACATCACCGGCATCCATTTGTGGGGCACTTCCGGGAAGGGGAAGCCCGCCGTCGTCTTCCACGGTACCGTCCACGCCCGCGAGTGGATCACCACTATGGTGAGTCCCGCCAAGCCCCTGTTCAAACACAACTAACACAATCTCAGGTCGTCGAGTACTTCGTCTACAACCTCCTCACCAACTCCGGCACCGCGGAAGTCCAGGGCTTCCTCAACAAGTACGACTTCATCTTCTTCCCCATCGTCAACCCTGACGGCTTCGTGTACACGCAGACCAACGACCGTCTGTGGCGCAAGAACCGTCAGTCTACCTCAGGGAGTACCTGCATTGGCCATGACATTAATCGTAACTGGGCCTACAAATGGGACGTGTCCGGCGGTGCCTCAACCAACCCCTGCGCCCAAGACTTCAAGGGTCTATCGCAAAGCGATGCTCCCGAGACAACCGCTCTGGCCGCTTGGCTGCGCGCCACCAAGGCCTCGCAGGGCGTCAAGCTCTTCATCGACTGGCACGCGTACTCGCAGCTGTTCATGACTCGTAAGTTTCCCTTCCTCACCAGCTAACCCATCAGATTCAATAACTAACACCGCCCAGCCTACGGCTACTCCTGCACCGACCTCCCCAAGAAAAACAGCGAGCTGCAGTCTCTCGCCAGCGGCGCCGCGGCGGCCATCAAGGCCGTCTTCGGTACGAGCTTCGCTACCGGCCCGATCTGCACGACCATCTACCAGGCAACCGGCAGCAGCGTTGACTACGTGAACGACGTCGTGGGCGCTGACTACACGTTCACCGCGGAACTGAGAGACAAGGGCGCCAATGGTTTCGTTCTGCCAGCGAGCCAGATCTTGCCCAGCGGCCAGGAGGCATACGCTGGAGTGAGGTATCTGTTGTTGAATATGAAGTAGGAACCTGTGGAAAGGATTTGGGTGCATGATACATAGATGAGATAGACGAGGTAGGGAGGGAGACGCATACGATGATTAAACAAAACAAATATTTCCAAGAATTACGCAATATGACCTATGCCCAAGTAAAGCAAAACGTTTTAGTTTATATTTACAGTGTTTAATATGTATAGTTAAGTGAGTGTAAAAGTGAGTGTTAATTATTAAAAGAGTTTACTAATATATTTTTAATACATAAACGTCTTTTAACTACTCTAGTAAGGCAATTGGTCGCTGAATAAATGTTAAGCCTCATCCAAAGATGGTTACCTAGGCAGGCTAATCAGGCTCACTTCATCCTCGGTCACCTTCGGCTCACCACTGCTTACCCCCAGCTCACCATTCCACGCTTTACGCGACAAGGGACAGGTTTTGGCCAGATGTGGGTAGCTCATTTCCGGTCCCCCCTGTGACAACCCTGCAGGTCGTCACCTGGGCCGGTGCGGCCCGATGGAGTGGGGGCAGTTCAACTCGTCTTGATTGGGCCACCCACAAGTCCACAATTGCTTGCGTGAGAAACCAAGGCAAGTCCCTCACCATGAGGTGCGAACTCAACTAGAAAGGCTTAGGAGACATAGCATGTTTGTCCTGTCCCGTGGTCCCGGAGGACCCCCATCGGGACTTCCCTCTCATGGGTGCCCTAGCAGCAAAGCAGCGTCGAGGCCGCCATCGACGATACCACGCAGGGCGAGCGGATGGCTACACAACCACTTCACAAATGTGGCACTCGCCCTCCCTGATGGCATCTCTTTTGCTGCCAACCGGCTCGGCGTCATCGGAATTTATTGCAGAGGTATCTTTGTCCTAGTTTTCTACGGAAAGTGCAGGATGATGAAAGGTACTTTAATATTTAGTGTATGCATGCGAGGTGATCCCAGCGCTCTTCTCGGACTATTATTGGCGGGCGGCTCGGACTCGCGACCAGCATCGTGCATGAGCTGAAGCTGAATCAGGCGCGGGGGTGGCAAGCACAAGGTGCTCTTACACTATTGAACAGCTTTGTCAGTCAGCGCTATGCTCGATGCGGATTTACGTGGCATTTACGATCCCGGCTTGTATTGAAGAGCTAGGTAAAATTCATGGCAGGCCTGGCTGGCACAGGATGCATCGAGGGCTTGTTGGTGTGAGCATAAAATCTTGAGTCTCGCCCATCCTAGTTGCCAGAGCCACCAGCTGTTTCTGCTCGCTGTCTTGGCAACATACGGCAAAACTCCGAACGACGGCCCATCATGTGGACGAGATTTGTGACGGCCATTTATCTGGCAGGCTTCTTTCCTAGCCTCTCAGCTGCAGCCGACTTTGCCGGGGACGACCAGCCTTCTCACGGTGGTGGCACATACGATTACATCATCGTCGGTGCAGGCATCTCCGGACTGGTGGTTGCTAATCGGTTGACCGAAGATGGCCGTAGTATGGTGGGCCCTGGACCCAGCACCTAGTGTACAGTTTGACTAACAATGAAAGCGTCTGTACTGGTGATTGAGCGAGGAGACTTCGACGACAAGCCCGAGGCCATCATTCCGTACTACGGGAATCTTCTTGACACGAGCGTGCTGATACGCGTCCCGTCGGCCCCCAATGAGAAGCTCAACAATTCGACTTACTCGGTGGCCGCTGCGGCCGTGGTGGGCGGCGGCTCCGTGGTTAACGGCATGGGCTACACTCGCGGAAGTAAGGCTGATTATGACAGCTGGGAGGCGCTGGGGAATCCAGGATGGGGCTGGGAAGGCTTATTCCCCTACTTCCTCAAGAGCACAACGTTCATCCCTCCCACCCCTCAAAGCGTTACGCAGTGGAACATCACTTGGGATCCGTCGGCCTACGGTAACGGCCCTCTACACGTCCATATCCCCAGTTTCCAGTACCCCGATATAGCGACCTTTTGGGATGCGCTCAGAAACGAACCTGGTGTCGTCGTAGGCAACGGCTCAAACCTAGGAGCTGGCTCCGGCGCGTACTGGAATCCAGTTACTATCGATGCGCGTGATATGACACGGTCAACGGCACGAAAGGCCTACTACGACCCTGTGAATGCCACACGGACGAACCTGCACCTCCTCAGAGGGCAAACAGCAGCTGAGATCCTCTTTGCACCTGGGGAACCGCTAAGGGCGAATGGGGTACGGATCGTCTCGCGGCTTGACAACTCGACACGCAGCATCTACGCAAAAAAAGAAGTTATCCTCGCCGCCGGTGCTATGATGACGCCGCAGCTGCTTCAAGCCAGCGGTATCGGCCCAGCCGCAGTGCTGAAGGCGGCCGGTGTCCGTGTCAAGAAGGATATGCCAGCAGTTGGGGCAAACTTCCAAGACCACCCAACCGCTTTCTTGTCCTACGCACTGGCGAACCAGTCGTTCCCAAATCCGAATACCATTGCTACCAACGCAACGTACAACGCTACGGTATGGGACGAGTACTTTAGCAACAAGACGGGGCCTATTTCTGCCGTCGGCGGCAGCACTGTCTTATATCTCACACGCCCCGAGATCGATTCACCGGCAGCGGCAGCAGCGCTCGTCGCGCAACTCCTAGCCCAGCCGGCCGCGTCGTACCTCCCCCCCGTCTACGGTGCGTCGGCCCCGCTGCTGCGAGGGTTTGAAGCGCAGCGCGCAATCCTGGCCCGGCAGCTCAACAGCTCGTCGACAGCTATCACGCTCACCTCCTTCGTTGGCGGTGGCAACACGGCGGCTCCGCTATTTAAGCCACTGTCGCGCGGTACCGTCACGCTCAACCCGACGGACCCGAACGGGTTACCTATCGTGTCCTTCCACACGCTCATGAATCCGGTAGACAGCAAGAACGTGGTCGCAACTGTCCGGCGAGTGCGCGCCTTCTGGCAGAATCCCAAGCTGGCGCCTCTCGGGCCGTCCGAGCTCACTCCTGGCCCGCAGTTTCAGACGGACGACGAAATTCTGGGCGAGTTGACGAGAAATAATGCCATCTTTCGGCCGTCACTGGCACATCCGTCGTGCACGTGCGCCATGATGCCGGAGCGGCTGGGCGGCTGCGTCGGGCCAGACCTGAAGGTGTACGGCGTCCGCGGCTTGCGGATCGTTGACGCAAGCGTGATGCCCATCATCCCGGCTGGTGCGTTGCAGGGAACTGTGTACGCCGTTGCCGAGAAGGCGGCCGACTTGATCAAGGGATGGCGGGCCTAAGGGCAGGACTGCTTAGAGGCGGCCATTGAGCGATGTTACTGAAATGTAATAAAATTTACCAGTTTCACGTTATAACATAATATATCGAGGTCGCCTTTTATGAGTCCAGCCCAAGTTCCGCATCCCGTTCTCGGTGAATACTTGCCTTTGAGTGCGTTGACTTGTCAATACGAGTCATCCTTGCGAAGCGCAAGGCGAGCTCATACGACTAAACCTAAGCCTGCACCGGCCGTATCAATCTCTTCGTCGCAGGAAAGCTTATTATTGGATGCATTCAATGAAAATAGCACCCATTCTTGATAATTTATAATAATTACTGCCTATTCAGCACAACAGCTAACGCATCTCATCTGCCCTCTGTACAGTTCTCATAATACCGATGATTTCATCTTGGGGATAGTTAGTTTGTATCTATTTGTTTCCTAGTAACGTGTGTGATAAGCGAGTAAGACAGAAAAATGAGTGAAACCCTTTTTCCTCATCTATAGCCCTAAAAATCCTTGTTAAAATTTGTCCACTGAGTGCCCTGGAAGAGGCCTGGATCAACTAATTCTACCTTATCAAGGCTTGTCATCAACGAGAGTAATCTTGCACTTCTTTCCCTCTGGATATGGAAAGAAGGCAGTCCTAATTTCCATCATGTCGTCTGTCATGTCTTTGGTCAACTTGGCGCCGCGACATTTTCTAAAAAATGTTGCGGTGGCGAGCCGCAGTTCCATTCTGGCCAGCGATATACCGATACAACTTCGTGAGCCGTAGCCATACGGTGAGGCAATGTGTCGCTGCCGTTCAGTTGCCTTCTGAAACCGCATCTCGTCGAAACTATACATAGCATGAAAACGTTGTGTTAGGCATGCCTCCAGGAGGGGCTGTGGATATTTGGGACGTGAGCCTACCGATCAGGGTCAGGGAAGAGCTTTGAGTCCCTAGCGATGCTGTAGTGTTGCACGATGATGTTCGTGCCTCCAGGTAGATAGTGTCCCAAGAAAGTGGCGCCTTCGGGCGGTGCCTTGCGGTGCATCCCGCCTCCGGCAGGGTTGTACATGCGCATCGCTTCATCGATGACGCTATTAAGCAGCGGCAGTTTCTCTACGTCCTTGTCTGTGAAGTTGTCCGAAAGACCTGCTACTTCCTCCTCCAGTTGGCGCTGTAGCTGAGGTTTCCGCAGTACCACCCATGTGATCATGGTCATGGCGAAGCCCGTTGTGTCAGACCCGGCCATAAGGAAGCCGGCAACCTCGGATCGGACGGCATCATCAGTGAGAACACTGCCCTCCTTTTCGCCGGCCTGAGCCTTCTCGGCCTCAGCGAGCATATTGCTGAAGAGATTCGGACGACCCGCGCCCGTACTGCGGAGGTTGCGTACGGCAGTATCTCCCTTCTCGGTCACGACATGGTCGGCGTTGACAATATCGCGTAGCTTCTGGAACGGCAATATGCGGGTGAGCAGCGGTAGGAAAGGGAAGAGGTCGCGCAGAACAATATTCAAACCAGCGTTGACCAGGGCATCAAAGTATTCGCGCTCGCCTTCCCCGGCCGTCTCAACCATATTAAACGAGTCGCCGAACGACAACAGCGCAATAACATCGGCCGTCATTAGCCGCCACCACTTGAAGATATCGGCCACGCCACCGGCAGCCTCAAGCCGGATCTGATCCACAGCGGTATCGACTTTGACGCGCACCTGGGCCTCCCAGTTGCGCCGCAGCGCATCCATGGTCAGGGCACGCGCGAAAAGTCGGCGTCGGGCAGCGTGCTGCCGTACATCAGTAATGCTGAAGAGGAAGCGATCGGAGCCGATGCGCATGCGCTCGTGGAATTCGGCTTTGTGGAAGTTGCTTCCCATGCGCAGCACTTCGTCCCAGACTTGGTCGTCACAAATTACCACCATATCTGGTCGCACACGCACGATTGGCCCGTACTTTTTAAATAGGTTGTGCGTGTACAGGATCGAATCTCCTGTCATTCTGTGCCAGATATACGCCAGCGGCGAGAATCGCGAATGCCACGGCCCGGGGGCCTTGGACAACGGGCTTGTCAATCCATTGTAGATGCACTACGCGTCATCGCCGCTTGTCAGCACCCTGCTTTGCCATTCGAGCACGATGGATAAGCTTCTTGATTTTGGGAATACGCTACCTTCAGAAGCCTGTGAACGGCTAGTACCGCTACGCAGGAGAGAACCAACATTATGGGGCCCACCATTATGCCGCCTAGTCGGAAATAGTGTTACTGTTGCTGTCACACGATGTAAAGGAAATACATTCGCGCGGGGGGAGGGAGGGTTAAATGGACAGCGTGCTGTTAGTCGCTAGGCGGCCGCTGGGTCAGCACTAGGCAATGTGCTCCGTCCTCTGTTCCATGTTTCCAATGGGCATATCTTAGTTCTGGCTATTGCATTGGTTGACTCGGGATTGTTGCTGACATCGGAATCCGAGAGTGGGGTTACGGCAATTATTCTCGCTTGCCATCATTTTGTGACTTCAATACAACTTGTAAGTCCGAGGGCTGCGGGATTTCTTCCCCCGCGAGGTTCAAAGGCCTTCCTACAGTTAGCGAATTCGGCCCCTGCGTAATGCTTCGATGGCATGCGGTAGAACGAATGCCCATAAAGTTCGATTTGAAAGCTATAACCTCACTGTCTCGCTCTCTAACTCTCTTGCAAGTAAAGCCAAGAGAAAACAGACAGTAGATACTTTGAAACCCCCCCCCCCCCCCCCCACCACGCACACACCCCCCCACAC
>Ga0247760_1002052_pt1 | contig 16456 bp, 15 predicted proteins | sample UWRJL171409R4_FD_179936 | JGI IMG/M metagenome (GOLD analysis project Ga0247760, IMG submission 179936) | Plant litter microbial communities from Arlington Agricultural Research Station in Wisconsin, United States - UWRJ-L171-409R-4 | ecosystem: Environmental > Terrestrial > Plant litter >... | reverse complement strand
CGAGCCTTTGCCTTCCACGATCTTGTTCAAGATGCGCTCGATCCAGCCGCAGCCTTCGCGGCAGGGCGTGCACTGCCCGCACGACTCGTGGCGGTAGAAGCGCATCACGTTGTGCAGGGCGAGCACTGGATCCACCGCGTCGCTCATCACCATCGCGCAACAGGTGCCGAGCATGCTGCCCGCGTTGCGGAAGGTGTCGACGCCGAGCGGGATGTCCAAGATCGACTTGCCGCGGTACGGATCCCACTTCGCGTCCGGCGGGAGCGTGGGCACCTCGTCGGGCAAGTGCACCGGGCAGGAGGAACCACCCGGGACGACACCCAAGATTTTGCGCCCTTCGAGCACGCCGCCACCGAGGTCGTAGATCAGCTCGCGCAGCGTGAGGCCGACGCAAGCCTCGTAGATGCCCGGCTTCTTCACGTGGCCGCTGACGCCGAACAGGCGCGCGCCGCCGTCGTTGAACGAGTGCAGCTCGGAGAGCTTGCTGAACTCGTCCGCGCCCATTTCGAACGCGGTCGGCATGATCGCCAGCGTCTCGACGTTGTTGACCGTGCTCGGACAGCCGAAGGCGCCGTATTGCGCGGGAAACGGCGGCTTCAAGCGCGGCTCGCCGCGGCGCCCTTCGAGCGAGTTGAGCAGCGCCGTCTCTTCGCCGCAGATGTACGCGCCGGCGCCCGTGTGCACGTAGACTTCGACTTCGTAGTCCTTACCGAACGGGTTCTTGCCCAGGTACCCCTTGGCCTTGGCCTCTTTGATCGCGCCCCACAGCCGCTCCTTGCTCAGGTGCAGCTCGTCCCGGACGTAGATGTAACAGGCGTGCGCGCCGATCGCGTAGCTGCCGATGATGCAGCCTTCGACCAGCGCGTGCGGATTCATCTCCATGATGGAGCGATCCTTGAACGTCCCGGGCTCGCCCTCGTCGGCGTTGACCACGAGGTAGTGCGGCTTCTTGGATTCCTTGGGCATGAAGCTCCACTTCATGCCGCAATCGAAGCCGGCGCCGCCGCGACCGCGCACGTGGGCCTTCTTGGCTTCTTCGACGACCGCTTCGCGGGTCATCGACAAGGCCTTGCGTACGCCGCGGTAGCCGCCGGCGGATTCGTAAGCGGAAAGCGTCCAGCTGTTGGGCTTTCCGTAAGAGTGACTGAGGTAAGTGGTCTGCTTGATCATCTGGAGGGGCTACGGGAGAGGGCTTTCGAGCCTCAACCGTCCTTCACGAGCGTGTCGATGATGCGGTCGACTTCTGCGATCGAGAGGTTCTCGTAGTATTTTTTGTCGACTTGAATGACCGGGGCGGTGCCGCAGGCCGCGAGGCATTCAGCCGTGCGCAGCGTGATCTTGCCGTCCTTGCTGGTGCCACCGGCGTGGATGCCGAGCCGCTTCTCGCAATGGTGCAGGATGTCCTCACCGCCGCGCAGCGCGCAGGACAGCGTGTGGCACACCCAGAGTTGATGCTTGCCGGGGCGTTTCTGATTGAACAGCGTGTAGAAGGTAACGACGCCTTTGACGTGCGCCGCGCCGAGCTCGAGGCGCTGGGCCACGAATTCGATCACGTCGTCCGAGACCCAGTTGTCGTTCGCCTCTTGGCAAAGATGCAAAACCGGGATGCACGCCGCCATTTTATTGGGGTAGCGCGACAAGATATCGTTGAGCTTCTGCTCTGCTTCCGCACTGAGGGCGAATGCCATGAATTTCCGAGGGGGGCGGGGCCGCGATCGTCCGTCGAGCGGAGCTTGAACGGCGTCGTCGAAGTGCTGGTTTTACCCGGGGGACCCCGGGCGAGGCGAACCGTAGTGACCCCGAAAGCGGGGTGTCAAGGGCGGAGCAAAAGCAACGCGAACGCGCGGCGACTACGCGGACTCTCTTGAGAATTGGGCCCTTGAGAATTGGGCGAGAGGACGTGTAGGCTGCGGCCTCCCCTGCGTCATCAAGAGGTGCTGAGTGTTTTGCCCGAATTGTGGGACTGAGAATGAGGAGGCGGCGACAACCTGCAAGAAGTGCGGGTTTAACCTAAAGGGTGCGGCAGCCCCGAAGTTCAAGGGCACGATGCTCATGATGAACTCGCCGAACGTGCCGAAGCCGGCCGGCGCGCCTGGTCCCGCTGCTGCTCCGCCGGGCGCTCCGCCCGCAGGCGCTCCGCCCGCAGCCGCACCTCCGGCCGCAGCACCAGCCGCGGCCCCTCGGCCGCAGCTCAAGGGCACGATGCTCGGCGTCGCTCCTCCTTCAGTCGGCGCGCCAGTGCCGCCCGGGCCACCGCAGGGGTTCGGTCCGCCACCCGGTGCTCCACCCGCCGCCCCGCAGGGCTTCGGTCCGCCGCCCGGTGGGCCGAATTTCGGTGCTGCTCCGCCTGCGCAAGGCTTTGGCCCGCCGCCCGGGCAGTATGGTGCTCCCGCCGCACCGCCCGCGTATGCGCCGCCGGCAGCCTACGCTCCGCCGCCTCCGGCCGCTGCGCCGCCCGCTGCGGTCAATCCGCTAGGCGGCACCATGGTCGCGGACGCCAGCTCGGGCGGTTTCAATCCTTACGGACAACCCAATCCCTACGGCCCACCGCCCGGTGCTCCTGCTCCGGCTGCTGATCCCTACGGTCCGCCGCCCGGTGGCTATGGCACGCCAGGTCCGGCGCCCGGTGGTTATGGCACTCCGGGTCCCGCGCCCGGCGGCTATGGTCAACCGCCCCAGCAATACGGCGCCCCCGGTCAACCACCCCAGCAATACGGCGGTCCGCCCGCTCCCGGCGGCTACGGGCAACCGCCCGCGCAGCCCGGTTTCGGCGCACCGCCCGGCGGTTACGGCCAACCACCAGGTGGCGGCTACGGCCAAATGCAAGCGGGCTACGGCGCTCCAGGCGGCTTCAGCCCCCCGCAAGATCCAGCCTACGGCGGCGCGCTGGTGCCGATGGGCGGCGGTCAGCGCGGCCCGATCGGCAAGATCCGCAACCCGGTGATGACGGTCGTGATCAGCTGCGTCTGCTTCGTGTACGCGATCATCCAGATCTGGCAGATGATCAACGAGCTCAAGACCTTCCGCGGTAAGGACGACCTGAACCCGATTTTCTTCTTCATCCCCATCCTCAACTACATCGAGCTGTGGAAGTTGAACGAAAAGGTGCTCGACGCCAAGCGCATGGCCGGAGTTCCGAACCCGCAGGTCGCGAGCCCGGTGCTGTACTTGTTCTTGGCGCTGTTCTTCTTGCCCGGTGATCTGAACGAGATTTGGCAAGCGGCCAGCGGCGGACAGCTCCCCCCGCCGAGCTGAGCCTTCTCCACCCCACGAGGCAAGCGAGGCGCGGCTTTTCGGAGCACGCGCCTCGTTTTCTTTTGTGGGTGGTGCTCCATCGCGGCAGATCCACGCGAGCTCGCCGGCGAAGTGCGGCTAAGCTCGCTGGGCCGTGGACCGCGCCGTCATTCAACGCAGCCTGATCGTGGCGACCTTCGCCGGCATTTTTGCGGGCATCACGCTGTTTCGGCTGCCGTTTTGCCCGTTGGCCAGCGTGCTCGGCGTGCCCTGCCCCGGCTGCGGCCTGACGCGCGCCACGCTGGCCTTGGCGCACGGCGAGCTCAGGCACGCACTCGAGCTGCACCCACTGGTGTTCGTGCTCGCGCCGCTGTTCATCTGGGCCATGAGCAGTGCAGCCATCGGCTACATCCGCGGTCCGCGCGGCGCCGGACCGGTGCGGCTCTGGGTCGCATCGCGCACCATCACCGTGCTCGCTTCAGTGCTGATGCTCGCCACGCTGGGCGTGTGGGCCGCGCGCTTCTTCGGCTACTTCGGCGGCCCGGTGCAGGTCGAGACGCTGAGCGACTGGAGCCAGTCGCGCCTCTCGGCACACAGCGAGACGCCCAAACGCTGAGCACTTCACGTGACAGCGAGTTGCGATGCTGGCTCGCGAGCGCCCCTTCATCATCGGGGGTTCACCCTCGCACCCCCTGGCGTGAATCCAGCGGGGCTCCAGCCCTGAGTTGGGGCCGAGCCCAAAAACGATGGCTCGACTCAGACGTTGAAGCGGAAATGAATCACGTCACCGTCGCGCACGATGTAATCGCGGCCCTCGATCGCCAACTTGCCGGCTTCGCGGCATTTGGCTTCGCTGCCGAGGGCGACGAGGTCTTCCCACCAGATGACTTCGGCCTTGATGAAGCCGCGTTCGAAGTCGGTGTGAATGGCGCCGGCGGCCTGCGGCGCGGTCGAGCCCTTGAGCACGGTCCAGGCGCGGCTCTCTTGCTTGCCCGCGGTCAAGTACGTGATCAGATCGAGCAGCTGGTAGCCGGTGCGAATCACCGAGTTCAAGCCCGGCTCGGTGAGGCCGACGCTCTCCAGAAATTCCGGGCGATCCGCCGGCTCGAGCTCGGAGATTTGCGCTTCCAGCTGGGCGCAAATGGGCACCACCAGCGCGCCTTCGTCCTTGGCGAACTTCAAGAGCGCTTGGTAGTGCGGGTTCGCGTCCAGCTTGCCGAGTGAATTTTCGTCGACGTTGCCCACGTAGAACATGCGCTTGCTGGTGAGCAGCTGCATGTCGCGCAAGACGTCTTTCTCTTTCTCGTCGATCACCAGGGTGCGCGCGGGCTTGCCCTGATCCAGATGCGGCACCAAGCGCTCGCACAGAGCGAGCGCGAGCTTCTCCGTCGCGTCCCCGCCCTTGCTCTGCTTGCGCGCGCGGTCGAGCCGCTTGCTCGCAGTGTCGAGATCCTTCAGGCACAGCTCGGTTTGGATCGTGCCGATGTCGGCGACCGGGTCGACCTTGTTCTCGACGTGCACCACGTTCTCGTCTTCGAAGCAGCGCACCACGTGCGCCACCGCGTCGACTTCGCGAATGTGCGACAAGAATTGATTGCCGAGCCCCTCCCCTTTGGAAGCGCCGCGCACCAAGCCCGCGATGTCCACGAAGCGGATGCTGGTGGGCACCTCGCGCTCGGAGTTGAACACCTTGGCCAGCGCGCCGATGCGCGGGTCCGGAACCGCTACGATGCCGACGTTCGGCTCAATCGTGCAGAACGGGAAATTCGCCGCCTCCGCCTTGGCGTTCGACAGCGAGTTGAACAAAGTGCTTTTGCCGACATTCGGCAGACCAACGATTCCACAGGAAAAACCCATCGCGCGCTCTCCTTAATGTCGCGCCTCGCAAGTTGCAAACCCAAGCGCGTCAGATCCCCGAGATCGCTCAGCAATCGCGAAATCTCGGCGCGAAGCGCCGGGTCAGGGAATCAAATAGTGCGTCACCAGGTGGCGAGCTGATCTGCCACTTCCTTCAGCTGTGCGCTGGCGTTGGCCACCGCGTCCGCCAGCGCCTTGGGCGGATTTGCCGGCAGCCCGCTCGCGTACCGAGAAAGCATCACTCAAAAAGGTACCAGTAGCGCCCGCTCCCTCGCGATATTTTTCGGCTCGAGGTGCTCGCGCTGTCAGAACGGACTAGCGTTCGGGCGTGATTTCCATCGCGGATGTAACTGCGACCCCGCTCGACATCGAGCTGCTCGAACCGTTTGGCATCGCCACGGGCGCACAACACGTGGCGGCGAACGTGCTCGTCAGGTTGACGCTGTCGGACGGCACGCTGGGGACCGGTGAAGCCGCGCCCTTCCCGGCCGTCAACGGGGAGACGCAGAGCGCGGTGCTCGCTGCGCTCGCAGCCGCGAGCTCGTCGCTTGCGGGCCTCGATGCCCTGCGCTGGCGGCCCGCGGTGAGCGTAGCGGAGCACGCTTTACGCGGCACGCCGACCGCGCTCGCCGCGTTCGAGAGCGCGCTGCTCGACGCGCTCTGTCGTCGCGCCGGGATCTCGCTCTGGGCGTTCTTCGGCGGCGCGCAGAGGGAGTTAGTCAGCGACATTACCATTCCCACGGGCTCCGCCGAGCACGCCAGCGCCGCCGCGGTGCGAGCGGTGAGCGCCGGCTTTGCGACGCTGAAGGTGAAAGTCGGCGGAGTGCCGTTCGATCACGACCGGACGCGCTTGGCGGCGATCGTCAAAGCCGCGCCCAGCGCGCGGCTGGTGCTCGACGCGAACGCCAGCTTGAGCGCGGAGGCCGCGCTCGCGCTGCTCGCCGCGCTGGGCCATGCCAAGGGTCAGGTCGCGCTCTTCGAACAACCCACCGCCAAGCGCGATCTCGATGGGCTACGCCAAGTTCGTGAACAGGGCGGCGTGCCGGTCGCAGCCGACGAGAGCGCCTGTTCGGCGGCGGACGTCCTAGCGTTGATCCAGGCGCGCGCAGTCGACGCGATCAACATCAAGACCATGAAATGCGGCATCCTGGAGGCCATGGACATGATCGCCATCGCCCGCGCGGCCGGCCTCGGCTTGATGATCGGGGGGATGGTCGAATCCAAGCTCTCGATGACCGTGTCCGCCTGCCTCGCGGCAGGCCAGGGCGGCTTTTCGTTCGTCGATCTGGACACGCCCTGGTTCCTCAAAAACGCACCCTTGGAGGGCGGGTGGGTAGAAGAACGCGCGACGCTCAGGCTCGACCAAATCGCGAGCGGGCACGGGGTTTCGGTCACTAGTTGACACTTGCGCCGCAAAAAACCAAAGTTTAGCACCATCTGTGGCCAGCACGTCTGGCCGCCTTCCCTGTGCCTACCGTCCTTCCCAAAGCTTCCGCGCCCGTTCTCACGCCGACGGTTCCCTCCGATCCTCGGCAGCTCTCGCTGCCGCTCGTGGCAGCGGGCTCTGGCATCGCGAGCCCCCGTGCCATCGCGCGCTCCGATCGCGTGTTCGTCAACCGCGACATGCGCTTCTCGAACATCGACTGGATCGGCTTCGACATGGACTACACCTTGGCGATCTACCGCCAAGAGCGGATGGACACGCTGAGCGTGGAGCTCACCATCGAGCGCATGATCCGGCGCGGCTACCCCGCGTACCTGAAGAACCTCGTCTACGACATTCGCTTTCCGATCCGCGGCCTGCTCGTCGACAAGCGCTACGGGCACGTGCTGAAGATGGATCGCTACAAGGTCGTGCAGCGCGGCTACCACGGCATGCGCCGGCTGCCGCAGGAAGAGATCACCGCGCTCTATCACGACAAGCGCATCCGGCCGCACACCCCGCGTTACCATTGGATCGACACGCTCTTTGCGCTGAGTGAAGTCACCAGCTACTCGGCGATCGTCGAGGCCATGGAAAAGAAGGGCGAGAAGCTCGACTACGACAAGCTGTTCGCGGACGTGCGCGCCTCGATCGACGAAGCCCACGCCGAGGGCGCGGTGTACGCCATGGTCACCAGCGAAATCGGCGCTTACATCGAGCGTGAGCTCGAGCTCGCGCGCACGCTGCACAAGCTGCGTTCCGGCGGAAAACGGCTATTTTTGCTGACCAATTCGCCGTTCGGCTACACCGATCAGGTCATGACGCACTTGCTCGCCGATGTCATGCCGGAGTACCCGTCCTGGCGGCACTACTTCGAGTTCGTGATCTGCTCGGCAGGCAAGCCGCGCTTCTTCCAAGACGGCAGGCCGCTGATGGAGCGCGACGGCGACGTGCTGCGCCCGGTGCGTGAAAAGCTGGAGCGTGGCAAGGTCTACGAGGGCGGCAATCTAGAAGAGTTCGAGCGCTTGGTCGGCATGCGCAGCTCCAGCGTGCTGTACGTGGGCGATCACATCTACGGCGACATCCTCCGCTCCAAGAAGGAATCGTCTTGGCACACCTTGATGGTGATCCAAGAGATGGACGAGGAAATCGCCGCCTACGAAGCCTGCGCCGATGATCTCGGCCGCCAGCGCGCGTTGGATGAAGCGCGCAACAAGTTGGAAGACGAGCTGCGCTTCCACCAGGGCCGGATCAAAGAGCTGACCCGGACCACCCCCGCGCCCCTTGGTGAAGAAGAGAGCGAGCGCTCGCGCACCAAGCGAGCGCTCGAGCGCGTCCGCGCCGAGCTGCGCAGCATCACCACCGAATACGAGATGCTCGCGGAGCGCATCTCGCAGCGCTTCCATCCCTATTGGGGACCGCTACTGAAGGAGCAAAACGAGATGAGCAGCTTCGGGCTGCAGGTGGATCTGTACGCCGACATCTACACCCGCAGGGTGTCCTGCTTGCGCGCGTACTCCCCTCAGCAATACTTTCACTCGCCCTATGATTTGATGCCGCACGAGCTGTGAGGCGGTCGAGCGCCTGGCCAATGAGCCGGTTAATGACCGGCGGGAGCCTCGCCCGCCGCTTTCGCTCGTGCCGTGTGAGCGAATGTGAATGGGCAAACGAAAAGGCCCCGCCGGCCGAACTGTGCTACGGGAAGCGCCGTTGCGTTCGAGCTGAACTGACCAAAGGACTTGTTGGATGAATCTGGTTGAGTGGCTTCAAGGCTTGATGACGAGCTTCGGGGCATCGTGGGTCATGTGGCTGATGATCTTCCTGAGCGTAATCTCGGTTGCCATCATGCTGGAACGCGGTTGGTTCTACTTCTCGCTGCGTGACGACATTCCGAAGCTGGCCAGCGATCTGCGGCGCCTGCTGCGCGAGGGCGACGCCGAAGCCGCGCTCCGCCAGCTGGAGGCGTCTCCGAGCGCCGAAGCCGCGGTGGTGGTGGCCGGCCTGCGTGAATCCGACCGCGGCATGAAGGCCGCCGACGAAGCCATGCAAGGCGCGGCCGCCCTGCAACGCATGAAGCTCGAGCGTCGCCTCGCCTACCTGGGCACGCTCGGCAACAACGCGCCGTTCATCGGGCTGTTCGGCACCGTGATCGGCGTCGTGCAAGCCTTCGAGCAGCTCGGCAAGCAGGGCATGACCACCGCCCAAAGCGCGACCTCCGCCGCGCCCACCGCGGTGATGAGCGCGATCGCCGAGGCGCTCGTGGCGACGGCCGTGGGCCTCGTGGTCGCCATCCCGGCGGTCGCCATGAACAACTTCTACCAGCGCATCTCGCGCTCCATCTTGGCCAACACGGACGCCCTGAGCCACGTGCTCTTGTCCTACCTGGCCGGTGTCGAAGCCGGTCATGCGCCGCCGCCGCCCGCCTCGGTGGCCGTGGTCAACAAAGCCGATCGAGCCAAAGCCAAGCCCTCGGCGCGCGACAACGTCCCGCCCGAGGAAGATTGAGTCATGGCCGGCGGCAGCAGTAACGACGATGACGGCATGGTTTCCGGCATCAACGTCACGCCGCTCGTCGACGTGACGCTGGTGCTGCTGATCATCTTCATGGTCACCGCGCGCATCATCGTTTCGCAGGGCATGCCCATGGATTTGCCCAAGGCAGCCAGCGGAGAAGCCTTGCAGCAAGTCTTCTCGGTCGAGCTCTCGGCGGACGGCAAGACCCGAGTCGATTCGGAGAACCTAGCTAGCGATGAAGGCATCACGGCGCTGGCCAAGGCGGCCAAGGCCAAGACGGCCGATCTTCGCGCGGTGATCCGCGCCGATCGCAAGGTCGAGCACGGGCGAGTGATTCACGTGCTCGATCTGCTCAAGCGCGTGGGCGTGGCCAAGATCGCGTTCGCGGTGTCGCCGTCGGACAAGGGCGGCACCGCCGTCGAGACTCAGCCAGGCAAGTAGCGAGCGACGCCCCCTGAGATGACGAGCACCACCGCCGACTCCATCGCCGAAAGCCCGGCTCGCGCCGCGGATCAGCCGTCGAGCGCCGATCCGCTGGCGCCGATCCTGTCGCTCGGCGATCGTGAAGTACGGGTCGGCTTGGTCGTGGGCATCATCGGCGCGCTCTTCTTGCACACCGCGGTGGGCGTCCAAGCTGCCAGCACGCTGGGCGACGTGCACGCGTTCGCCGTGCTGGTGCGCGCGCAAGTGATCGAGCGCAGCCAAGCGCAAGTCGACGTCGATCTGAGCGAGCCGCCTCCCCCTCCCCCTGAGCCGATTCCGGAACCCGAGCCAGAGCAGAAGGCGCCGCCACCGGTGCCCGCCGCTGCGCCGACCACCGCAGCGCCCCCGCCCGCCGCGGCCGAGGCCGGCAAAGTGCTGACGCAAGAACCGGATCCGAATGAACCGGTCGATCTCACCGCGGACGGCTTCGTCAGCGGCACCGGTGATCGTTTCGCAGGCGGTGTCACCGCCGCCAACGGCACCGCGACCAACGCGGTGCGCGATCTACGTGCGGCGCCGGATGGCGTGGGCAAAGCCCCACCCCCAGGCCCCGTGGCTCCGCCCGGCCCCGATCTCTCGCGCCCCGCAGCCCCGTTGGCCGGCAGCTGGAATGACTGCGAGTTTCCGGCCGAAGCCGACGTCGAAGGCATCGACAGCGCGGTCGTGCAGCTGACCGTCACGGTCGGCCCCAATGGCCGCGCCAAGTCGGTCACCGTCTTGAAAGATCCGGGCTTCGGCTTCGGCCAATCCGCGCGCACCTGCGCGTTTCGCAAACAGTTCAACGCAGCGCTCGACCGCGCCGGCACGGCCATCACCATGTCCACCCCGCCGTTCACCGTTCGCTTCACGCGCTGACCCGCCCAGCGGGGCCTCCAACCACAAAACTGAGGCACTTGTGACCTCACCCCGGGAAAAGCTCCCGGAGGTTGGTGAGAGTGGGCGATCGCGAGCCAGCAGCGCAGCTCGCGGCGCGCTCGGTTCCCCCCTTTGGAGGCTCGCGCAGCGCGTCGGGCTCGGACGCTAGAATTTTCCGCTGATGGACAGAAACGTGAGCTTGTTGTTCGTTTCGCGCAGGCGGCCGAGCAGCATGCGGACGATGCTCCACAGGACCTCGTAGGCGAGATCCTTGTGCAAAAAGAGCAGATCGTCGAAGCCGTCTTTGGGGATCGCGAGCAATAGGCAGCGCTCGTGCACGCGTGCGTCGGCCGAGCGCGGGGCGTCGTCGAGCAGCGCCATTTCGCCGAAGATCTGCCCGGGGCCGAGCACGGCCAGCGCTTCTTCGCCCATGCCGGCCACGTCACGGCTGATCCGCACCTTGCCCTCGAGGATCAGGTACAATTTGTCGCCCGCGTCCCCGTGCTGAAAGATTTTCGTGCCGAGCGCGTGGCTCTCTTCGGTGGCAACCTTGGCGATCAGCTCGATCGCCTGAGGCTTGAGGCCGGAGAAGAGATCTACTTTGGCGAGCTGCTCGATGCGATCGTTCATGAGGATTGGGCAGGCGTGGCCGGGGGCGGGGCCGCTAGCGGGCTGGACTCTACCCTGGAACGGGTCTTCGACCGCACGCTTCTGGCCAACGTCGACCCAGTCTCGGATTAAGAAAAAAACCCGCTCTGTGGCCATCCACAGCCTGTGGAGATCCTCCGCACAGTCTCCGGAGCAATTTCTAAGTGTTGGAAAGTATAACTGATTTCAACTAATCTTCTGTGCATGCCGCACAGAATTTGACGTCTTTACACCTGTTCAGTATCCTACGCCGGCTATGCAAGGTTTGACCGCTCGCCAGGAACAAACGTTGGACTTCATCCGCAAGTCGATCGAGGAGCGTGGCTACCCGCCGACCCTCCGCGAGATCGGCGAGTACATGGGGATTCGTTCGACCAACGGGGTCAACGATCATCTCCGTGCTTTGGAACGCAAAGGCTACTTGCGCCGCGAGGACATGAAGAGCCGCGCGCTCAAGCTGGTCAGCGGGATGGAGAGCTCGACGCCGGTCAAGGTGCCGGACGACGATTTGGTCGAGGTGCGCGTGCTCGGGCGCGTCGCCGCTGGCTTGCCGCTGCTCGCCGAAGAGAACGTGATCGACACGGTGCGCGTCGACCGCATGTTGGTCCGCGGCGGCCGGGAAGTATTCGGCCTGCGCGTCACCGGTGATTCGATGATCGAAGCCGGCATCATGAGCGGGGACTACATCTTCGTGAAGAAGCAGTCGACCGCCGAACGCGGGGAGATCGTGGTCGCCCTGATCGGGGACGAAGCCACCGTGAAGTACTTCTTCCCCGAGCGTGACTACGTTCGTTTTCAGCCTGCCAACTCGCAGATGGCACCGATCTTGGTCCGCGCTTCGGACTTCAAGTCGACGATGCTCCTGGGCAAGGTCGTCGGCGTTTACCGACGTCTCTGAGCTTCGTCTGAGTCCTCGGTTGACGCCGGACGAGCCGGATTGCTAGCGTTCTCGCGGAAATAGACCTAGCGGCTGCAGGTCGCAGTTCTCGAGGAACCGACCCGGTGCGAAGCGTCAACCAGAGTCACAGACCCCGCCAGCGTCGTGCCGTGATCGTCGCGCTGGCGCTGAGCGTGCCCGCGCTCGCAGGCTGTGGCAACACGCTGTACGCCGTGCAGGCGAATTCCGCCTCGAGCAAGCTCGAGCAAGCTCGAGAGCTGGGCGCCGAGCTGTATGCGCCGTACGAATATTTCTACGCCAAAGAGCACCTGAAGAAGGCGCAGACCGAGGCCGCCGAAGCTGACTACAGCGACGCCACCGATCTGGCCGAGGCGAGTGAAGAGTACGCCGAGCGCGCGCTCCGCCTGACACGTGAAGCGCGCCGCGGAGCGCCTCGATGAAGCACGGACTCGCGCTGCTGTTCGTGGTTCCGCTCGCTCTGGTCAATTGCTCGCAATCCTCTAGATTGCGCGGGCAGATCGCGGGCCTCGAAACAATCGTGGAGCAAGCCGAGCGCAACGGCGCGCTCCGCTGTGCGCCGCGTGAGCTCGCGATCGCGCGTAGCCAGCTGAAGTTTGCCGCGATCGAGCTCGATCAGGGTTTCGCCTCCAAAGCTCGAGCACACCTGGCCAAGGCCGAGCCGAACGCGCGCGCCGCCAGCCTGCTGTCACCTCCGGAATCCTGCGTCGCGCGCGCGCCGGGCGACAGTGATGGCGACGGTTACGCCGATCCCGTCGATCAGTGCCCGACCAAGCCCGAAAACTACAACGGCTATCGAGACGAAGACGGCTGCCCCGACGACCCGGACAGCGACGGAGACGGCCTGGCCGATTCCTTGGATCAGTGCGAGCTGAACCCCGAAGACAAGGACGGCTACCTCGATGGCGATGGCTGCCCCGAGCCGGACAACGACTTGGACGGGTTTCCCGACACGGCGGACAAGTGCCCGGGCGACCCCGAGGACCTGGACGGCTACGAAGACGACGACGGCTGCCCCGAGCCGGACAACGACAAAGATACCGTCCCGGACGTCAAGGATCAGTGCCCCAACGAAATCGGCTCCACGACCCAGGAGCCGCTCGGCTGCCCGGGCAATCGGCTGGCGGTCGTCACCGACTGTGAAGTGAAGATCACGCAGCAGATCCACTTCGAGACCAACAAGGACAAGATCCGCCCCGAAAGCTACCCGGTGCTCGATGCCGTGGCGGATGTGCTCGGCAAAAACCCCAAGATCACGCTCGAAGTCCAAGGGCACACCGACAACAAGGGTGCCGCTGTCTACAATAAGGACCTATCGAACCGCCGCGCGCAGTCGGTCAGGAAGTACCTGGTTGCGCACGGCGTCACTGACGCCCGCCTCACCGCCATGGGTTACGGCATGGAGCGCCCGCTTGTGGACAACGGCAGCGCCTCGAACCGCGCGCTCAATCGCCGGGTCCAGTTCGTCCGCTCCGAGAGCAGTAAAGAGGGCTGCCCCAAGACCGGCAGTCAGTGATGATGTCCCCCCGCGAGCGTACTCCCGAAGAAAAGTCCGCGCTCGGTAGACGCCTGCGAAAGCAGAAGAATAGCGGCGAATCCCGGACCCAACTGATCTACGAAGGGTCACAGGACATTAGTTTTTGCCGGCGCTCGAGCGACCGGCCATGATTCAGCCCGCAACTCCGGCCCTCTTCTGAGGGCCCCCCCGTTTGGAGGACTACGTGTATCGCCGATTGTCGATCCGACTGCTTTGCTTGGCCCTGTTTACTTTCTTCACGCTCCCGGCGTTCGCGCAATACACGCGCGACAACGCCGCCACGAAGAAGATCGACGAGGCCATCAACGAGCACTATCTGGCGACCGACTTCGACAAGGCCGAGCAGGTCCTCACCGGCACCGTCAACGCCTGCGCCGACAAGTGCAGCCCGGCGGTGCTCGGCAAAGCTTGGATGTACGTCGGCATCGTGCGTGGCAGCGGCAAGAACGACCAAGCGGGCGCCAAGGACGCTTTTCAAAAGGCGCTCGCCATCGACCCGGCGACCAAGCTGGACGTACAGCTCGCGACCCCCGAAACCCAAAAGACGTTCAACGATCTGGGCGGAGCGGGCGGAGCGCCAGCAGCGGTAGCCGCGCCTGCCGCCAGCGCCAACGAAGATGCCGGCGACAAGGGCGGTCTCAAGTGCACGCCGGATGTGCGCGAGCTGCAAACCTTGCGCCCCATCCCGCTCGAGTGCAGCAGCGACGAAGACGTCGCCAGCATGGAGATCCGTTACAAGTCCTTCGGCTCGGACGAGTGGCACGCGGTCAAAATGAAGAAGGTCGGCGACGCTTTCCGCGGCGAAGTGCCGTGCGACGTCATTGGCTCGGCTGGCACGTTGAAGCTCTACGTGCGCGCCAAAGACGCCGCCGGCGAGAGCGTGGATTCCTTCGGCTCCAAGGCCAAGCCGATCGAATTCATGGCCAGCGAAAACACGACCGCCACGCCGCCCAGCTACCCGGGCGAGCCCGCACCGGCGCGTTGCATGGCCAAAGAAGAGTGCCCGCCGGACTTCCCCGGCTGCTCTGCGGCAAAACACGGGCACAAGGCCTGGGGTGAACCTTGCGACGCCACGGACGAGTGCAAAGCCGGCTTGCAGTGCAATGACGGCACCTGTGAAGCGGCCCCGAGCTGCGAGACCAACGCGGATTGCGACTCTGGCGTCTGCAACGACAACAAGTGCAGCGCGAGTGAAGGCGGCGGTTCGGGGTCCACGTACAAGAAGAACTGGCTGGGCCTGCACTTCGCGCAGGACATCGCGATCATCGGCGGCTCGGACGTGTGCTCCTATGCTTCGCGCGCCAACGACGGCTACTCGTGCTTCGACGAGGGTACGGAGAATATCTACACCGGTAACCCGTATCCCGGCGCGGGGATCTCGACTGGCACGGTGATGGCCACGCGCCGGCTGCTGGTCAGCTTCGACCGCGCCTTCAGCCCCAACCTCACGCTCGGTGCTCGGCTCGGCTTCGCGTTCAGCGGCGGCCCCGCGGTCGCCGGGAAGTCGTTCCTACCCTTCCACGGTGAGCTGCGCTTGGCCTACTGGTTCGGCAAGGGCGCGCTCGGCAAGAAGGGCCTGCGGCCCTACATCCACGCGGGCGCAGGTCTGGCGCAGGTGGACGGCAAGGTCAAAGTCAGGGTCGCCGACTGCCCGGAATCGCTGCCCAACGAGCAATACAACCAATGCATCGCAGGCGATCCCGACGCGCATGACCTCACCGTGGCGCGGCCCATGGATGTCTGGCGCAAGATGGGCCAGGGCTTCATCACCGCCGGTGGTGGCTTGGTGTACGCCTTCACGCCGCAAATCGGCGCTCAGCTGAACGTGAACCTGATGTACATGCTGCCCACGTCCGGCATGGTGATCCAGCCGTCGATCGGCATCGTGTACGGTCTGTAAAAGGCGATCACGGCGCGCCGGAACCCTACGGCGCGCCGGAACCCTACGGCGCGCCGGAACCCTGCGGCGCGCCGGAACCGTACGGCGCGCCGGAACCGTACGGCGCGCCGGAACCGTACGGCATGCCCGAACCCTTCGGCGCTCGGAACCCTGCAGCGCCGGAACCGTACAGGCGCTCGGAACCGTACAGGCGCTCGGAACCGTACAGGCGCTCGGAACCGTACAGGCGCTCGGAACCCTGCAGCGCTCGGAACCCTGCAGTGCGCCGGACCGTACGGGCGCTCGGAACCCTGAGGCGGAAACTCAGCGGCGCGCGGGGACGCTGCGGCCGATGCGCCGCAGCACCTCTTGCAGATCTTCCCAAACCTCGCGCTTGGCGGCGGGGTTGCGCAGCAAATAGGCTGGGTGAAACGTGGGCATGACGTCGATTTGCCCGCGGTAAGACTTCCATTTACCGCGCATGCGCGTGATGCCTTCGCTCGTACCGAGCATGCCTTGCACGGCGGTAGCGCCGAGCGCGACGATCACGCGCGGGGCGATCAGCTCGAGCTGCTCGTTGAGGTAGGGCATGCAGGCCGCCATTTCGTCGGGCTCCGGCTTGCGATTTTCCGGCGGGCGGCATTTGACGACGTTACACACGTAAACTTCGTCACGCAGCAGGCCCATGGCCTCGATCATTCGATCGAGCAGCTGCCCTGCTTTGCCCACGAAGGGCAGGCCCTGCGCGTCTTCATCGGCGCCCGGCCCCTCACCTACGAAGCACACACCGGAGCTGCCGGTGCCACGAGCGAACACCGCTTGCTTGCGCTGCTTACACAGCGAGCAGCGGGTGCACGCCCGCGCAAGCTCCGCCAGAACTTCCAGCCGTCGCGTAGCATCGACCGCTAGACCAGGCGACGGGCTCGGAGCGCTGGACGCGGCGAGGGCTGCGCTCAGCAAGGTCGGTGCAGCCACGCCACTCGGTGCAGCCACGCCACTCGAAGCAGCCACGCCACTCGAAGCAGCTCCGGCACTCGAAGCAGCTCCTACACTCGGTGCAGCTCCTACACTCGGTGCAGCTCCTACACTCGGTGCAGCTCCTACACTCGG
>Ga0247760_1002050_pt1 | contig 16460 bp, 19 predicted proteins | sample UWRJL171409R4_FD_179936 | JGI IMG/M metagenome (GOLD analysis project Ga0247760, IMG submission 179936) | Plant litter microbial communities from Arlington Agricultural Research Station in Wisconsin, United States - UWRJ-L171-409R-4 | ecosystem: Environmental > Terrestrial > Plant litter >... | reverse complement strand
GAAATCATCCCCATCTTCCTTTCCGCGGTCATGTCCACTGCTCAAGGCATGTACGGCATTATCCCTGCCGAGTCAGTGATGTGCGTTGTACCCGGGACCGAAGCCTGCATCTTCCCCGACGGCAACGGCACCAGCGCTATCCAGTACACCTATTCCCGCGCGCTACCTGTCACAGACGCGGAGCTCCCGGAGAACCAGGTACAGGTACGCGTCAAGATTGAGCAAGAAGTCTGGGGCTACGCCTTTCAGGGCACTACCATTATCGGTGCCTTTGTCTTTCTCTATCTCCATGCCGCCCTGGTGCTGGTCCACCTGGCGATTATGGCAGTAGGAGGGTGGAGCAGTATGGCGTGGGCCAGCTTGAGCGACTTTGTGGTTTTGGGTCTAAACTCGGCGTCGTCAAGACTGTTAGAGCATGCTGGCACGGGCGTCAGTGCGTGGAAGACGTGGGGGTTCATGGCGTCGGTTAGGAATGTTAAGAGGGAGGGGCGGTTGGAGCTGGTGGTGTGTGATCCGGAGAGAGATGAATATGCGGGGCTGTTGGGTAGGGAGAGAGTGAAGAAGGATTTACATTATTCTTAGACTACCTAACCTACATAGAAGAAAGGGCTCAGTGCCGGATAAGGTGGGGGGGTAGGGGTGTTAATGTGGAATTTTGGTGCGGGGAGCTATGATTTGAGGTTGCTGGTGAATTAATTCAATCCTGGATGGTGTGGGACTGTGCCCTTCTGTCTGAACAGCCACGGCTTTCTGGGTTAGTCTGGATGGCAGATGGCTTGTTGTGGCCGTTGTTCCTTGGTGTCAGACCCTCCTGATGGCTTCACCCCAGGCCGAGTCTGGGATGATATCGCCGACTTCGATTCGTTGCCAACGGGGGCGGCCACACACGCCACACAGGACACGCAACTATTCTCTGCTGCGTCTCCCACCCTGCACACCGCAATTGTTTCTCCGAGCTTCGTGATGAGACCAACAAGTCGCGCGCACCGCGTGCCTATCATCCTGCCGTACTTGCTCCGGGCGGTGCGAGACATCGATGGTGGATTCGTGTCTGGCGAGGGAAAGAATGTGACTGCGTTTGTGGACAACGCGGTGCTTGCCGGGATATATGTGGCGCTGGTTGCCGATGCGCTGAGGGCCATTCGGGGTGGGGAGGTCAACGATGAGGTTTGGGGACCGAGGGCGTATTATTTCGCTTCCTCGCTGGAGGTGAGCTTTCGAGAGTTTATGGAGAGCTACCTGCTGGCGTCGCTGAAAAGAAGCGGTGAGGAAGGGCTCTTGAAGAGCGACGGGATCAAGGAGATGCCGCAAGAGGAGATCGCTAAGGACCCAGTAGCAGAGAGGAAGAATGCATTCCACTACGCTGTCGAGCACACCGCAAGCGGAAGAAGATTGTTCGTTACCGCAAATGGGTACATACATAGGACTCGGACCTCCAGACGTCTCACCGGGAGACCTGATCTACGTCGTCTCCGCGAGCGGAGTACCGTTCGTCATTCGACCATCACCGGATCCAGCCGTCTGTGAACACGCTCCAATAGAGACGCTGGTCCGCGGCAAAGTCGAGCAAAACGTACATCACGGCTGGAACTGGAGCGAAGCGCCGAACCGTCAACGAAGAGTTCTGCAACACTGCACATGCGAATGGCTACACCCTGATTGGGGATGTCTACCTCCACGGGGTCATGGATGGTCAAGCCGGGCTATATCTTTGGGTGACATTTCTCAGCCGGTATTTTTGCTGTCAGTTTTCTGTCACATGATGCCCCTTCTGGCGGTATTTGATGAGCAACTGCAGATACGGACCCATTGTCGACGCTCAAGAGCTTGCCGAGCCTCATCTCCGGACGTCACCCTCTGGTCGCTCAGGCCCTTTCTTTAGCGACACCGCTGGAGACGGGTCACCGCGGGTTGGCTAGTGCTGGTTATTTGCTGGTGCTCAGGCCCTTTGTGTGCGGCCGAGCGCTGGCATGATGTCTGTGCGCTGGTCGTCTCTCACGCCTACACAGACTAGCTGCAGCTGTCAACAAGGGCGCCAACTGGGATGGCTTGCCACGAGCCAATCGCTGTGTCTAGCGGGAAGTGTCAAAGTGGTGATTGACTTTTTACACTTGCCAAAACAGTTACAACCTATGCGACTATGATCAGCTTTCTCCAGCATCCCGGTTCTCTGGAAACCGGGGTAGCCAAGGAAGCTTAAAATCCTCTTAGGGTCCTGGAGAGAACCACGGCTTCGGTTCGTTTTGGTCCACAATCGTTGTTGCCATCATCATGCCCGCAGATTCCAACTCATCAATGGCTCCACCGCCCGGAGGACCACCACCAGCGGGGCCGCCACCCGGTGGACTACCACCAGCAGGGCCGCCTCCGCTAACACCAGAGCAGCTCGCCCTGCTCCCGCACGACTCTCTCGGCCCCAAGCTCAACGCCGTCATCTGGACTCTCACAGGCGTCTCAGCCATCTTCCTCGCCCTCCGTCTCTACTGTCGCGCCGTCGTCGCCAAGGTGCTGTGGTGGGATGACTGGCTGTTGATAGCTGCGTGGGTCGCCATCTTCGCCGAGTCCATCGTCGTCTCCGTCACCATCAACATGGGCTTTGGCAAGCACAGCTGGGACATTCCCTTTGAAGACCTCGCTGGGATTTTCAAAGTCTTTTCAGTCGCATCCACGCTGTCCATCTGCGCGTCGGTCTGGTCCAAAACGAGCTTCGCGTTGACGATTTTGAGGCTGACGCAGGGGTGGCTGAGGAAGGCGATTTGGGGGTTGATCATATCCATGAACGTGTTTATGGGGGTCACGGCGCTGATCAATTTTATTCACTGCTGGCCGTTGGAGAAGCTGTGGGATTTCACGGGGGCGGTGCCGGGGTATTGCTGGCCGATTCAGGTGGTGATTGATTATGATATCTTTTCGGCCGTGTATTCTGGGGCCATGGATATTGCGCTGGCGTTGTTGCCGTGGAAGTTGATTTGGAGTTTGCAGATGAGGAAGAATGAGAAGATTGGAGTTGCTGTGGCGATGAGTATGGGTGTTCTGTGGGTTTTTGCCTTTTCCATTTCATTTTCTGACCGGGGCAAACGGCTAATCAAGGTGGTCAAACAGTGCTGGCGTCACGGCGTTTGTCAAGGCCAAGTACCTCCAAAACATCACCTCGTTCGACGTTTACGATGCTGTCGACCTCAACTACTGGTCCAACGCCGAGAGTACAGTCACCATCATGGCCGCCAGCATTCCGATCCTGCGAGTCCTGGTCAAGGATGTCGGGAAGACCTTCTTCTCCCGGTCGCCCAAGTATTACTACGATCCATCTCTCGGGACCCTTTCCAACCCCCGGGCCAGCCGCAACAAGACGCAGGTCACGGCGGGACAGACCAGCAATCGCCGTCCGGGTAGTGAAGGCACGGATGGCAGCGAGCTCGACATTTTGCCAGGCAAGGAGATTTCTTCCAAGGGTGGAATCGTGCAGACGAGCAAGTACACTGTTGAGTACGAGGAGCGAGAGTGGAAGGGAGGGAAGGGCGATGATCATCATGTGTGATAAGCTGGGTTTATTATGAAGACAAGTTGTTGTATCATCACCATTATACTTTGAGCCAAAGACGGCATCACAAGCCTTCACAACATTTAAAAAAAAAAAAAAAAAAAACGCGCTCAATTTTTAGAAAAGTGCCCTAGACTCTCCGGGCACTCAACTATCCGAAAAGCTCCTCCTCAAAAAAGTCTCGTCATCATCGCCATCATCATTGTCAGTTTCCTCCTTGTTCTTTGTGCCTCCCCCTCTCGCATGAACCCCCCTCGGAGTGTCTCTCATCTGATGACCCCCCGCGGCTGCCACGATTTGTTGGACCAAACCCAAGCACAAGAAGGCGCAGAGCTGCATGTGCAAAAATGTCTGGTGGTCCAGTCCCCGAGGGTTCACTCAACCTCACGGAGCCCGATCATATTGTCGGCAGAATCAAGGACTTTAATAAGTTCAGCGATCTTAAAAACCGATTGGCATCCTGGAAACTGTCACAGCCCACATTGATAGCCAAGAGTTCCCTAACGTTCCCGAAAACATGATGTCGGAACGTCTTTAGACAGTCCCACTTCATGTTGACGACGATGATGTCAAACAAGGCCACCCCAGCTGCAGAGCAGCTGGATGCATGTGCACGTGGAGATCTCACCGCCGAGGTCGACGCCGACGGCCATGGAGAGGAAGTACAGGCTATTTCGAAACAAATCCTCGTTGAGGCTATAATCAGACCCAGCCCAATTGTCAAGGATTTCAACTATCGGACTGGGTTTATGAAGGGGGCTAGCAAATGGAGGCTTTGTAACCTAGCCGGTGTCAGCCGGGCAACTGTAAGGGGCTGGCGGAAATGCGGTGTAAATAGGATCCTTGGATCATGAAAGAAAAAGAAGAGAGTACTTCCTGGCTAGGTACCTAGCTTCTTCCAACAGCCAGAGAACATGTACCCGGCCGTGTTAGAACTAAACCTGCGAACTGGCGGGCCAGTCTGGTCGTAGCCAGCGGGGCCTTGCATTGCTCACTCAAAATATTCATCCCTGGGCAGTGTGTATCTCAAGCTCGCGTCATGTCCTCTCTGTAACAAGATGATCACGGTCTTCTGGAGGTACAATATACAATGTATTTTCACTTGAGCACGTCTCCCCAAGATCTAAGCCACACTAGGTAATTAATTCCCGGCTGGCGCAGCAAACTCCTCCACGCCCCCCCCTCAAATTGAAGCAGTGCGACCAGACCACACCCAAAAGTACTGTGGTACATTCAATTTTTGTTCCAAAACATGGATACCTAGCCTGCAAGATTCAGGCAGGCACCCCATTCCCCCTGGTACATGTATTGAAAAGCTGCTATCGAGGGAAGACCCACACAACTTGCGCTGCAAGGAACTGGCCAAAGTTCCGAAAAGCGTTTCGTACTTTTTGAGGCAGAGACCAGTCTGGAACCCCAGCTCGGCCATGGATCCGCGTCCTCGGAGGATATTCCGGCGTCCTTTGCAGTGTCGACCCGAGGATATCCAAGCGTCCACTCTCCGTCACGATATGCACTGCACTTTTGATATATACGGCCGAGGTCTTGGTGTAGTCTGGCCCGAGCCTTGGGATTCTCAAAGACGTGATGGTCATGAATAGTAAAGATATACCTAGGTAGCTACCTAGTTGGGACTGACTTTTATTTCTCTTTTGGCTTTTGCTCTTGAGTACCGTTCCTCCATGTCTATCCTAAACCGAGTACCCAAGTCTATCTACTAGGAGTAACATCCTCGACGTCAACGTCAACACGTACATGAATGTCACCCAAATGTGCCAAGGGATGCTCTGGAAATTTCGCTTTCTCCTGGGTACCATTCCATAAGTGAGACTGTAGAGCGGCAACAGCAAGCTCATAGCCCCGAGGCTTGCTGTTTCCTTCTGTCAAGCGTCTCCACAGCAAGACAATTGAGTCAAGGTTAAGGGTAAGGATGTACGTGGCTATGGAGAGAACAGGCATGGTGGCAGCGAGGGCCGACAGACTGAAGAGCTCGTCACTGATACTCCACAACGACTACCCGGCCTATTCAGCGTCATATTTCTTATCGGGCCAGAAAAAAAAGGGAAGACTTACGGTGCAGAAGGTCAAGGGGAGGAAGAAGATGCTGACAAAAGTGAGCAACTTAATGTTCTCACCGAGCTTTGTCGATGTGCGGCTCTCCATGACAGCGCTGGCGTTGAAGAGCTAGCTGTTGGCATTAGAAAGGAAACATGCCGCCTAGAGTCGGAGAGGACTAACCCCATCCCGAAGCGCCATTGCCTCTTCTCTCTTCTGCGCAAACCTGGCTCGCAAAATCTCGAGCTTACTGAGACAGACGTACTGCTTTCGAAGACGCGAGTCAAAGTCGCGGACATTTCGACCGTGGGGCGGTGGATTGTCACTTAGGAGTTCGAGGAAGCGGTCAACTTGGCGGATATTGTCCACGACGCTCTTCTCGAGCTCCTTGAGGAACTCGATGGCCCAAAAGTACTTTTTAGAGCGAGAAAGAGTTGCATCATCTGTAAGCAGCGTGTCGTGAAAAGCGGGGTCGAGAAGTGCCCGCTTCTCACAGAATATGTCCTCAAAATAGTCTGCCATCTCTTCCCATCGGCCGAGAAGATCAACGAGGCACATGTGAACAATGTCGCTCATATCATCGATCATATCGTGAAAGTTGCCCTGGGATAGATCATCTCGACGCTCAAAATAATACGGCTGGGGGAAACCGAGGGGCCGAAGACATATCATGGTCCAAAAGATGGTTCGTGTTGGCTTGCAGTTGGAGACATCGCCGTTGGGAACAGCGATGATGGTCAGGGCGCTCTCGCGGATCCGGTGGCCTTTCAACCCCTTCCCATCGCCATAAAGCTCTCCACAAGGCCATAATTCAGTCAGGCCGTCCTGGTAGTTAGCATCGAGCTTCTCGTAAAAGGTAATGTGGAAGAGCAGGCAGCCCTTGGTGGCCAGCTCGGCGTAGCTCGCCTCGCCGGCCCGCTGACAGCGTAGGTGCTTCTTGACAGCGCGCCAGACCATATCGTTAACGGGCAGTTCGAAGATGTCGTCGTTGTTCTTTGGCAGGAAGAAGGGACAGATGTCCTCGTCGGTAATCCTGGCTCTCTTTTCCTCTGTCTCGCCGTTGCGAATCGATGTCAAGCCGTGCAAGTTGATGAACCTGCGCCACGGGGCTACCATTGGCGATAACAAAAGGTTCGGTGGTGGCGCTCCTGACTTGGAAAGGGCATCCTCGGCATGGGCACGCTTCTTGGCGTCGGCCTCGAGGTCTGCGGCGGTCTTGTGGGGGTGCCAATGTGCCGAGACGGCGGTGTCAAACCAGTCCCACACGTTGATATACTTGCCGCGGGGTAGCTCACTGGGATGGGCGTCGTGGAAATGATACAAGAAGTTCCGCACACGCACCAGGCTCGTCGGGTCGGTGGGGGCGGAGAGGAAGCAGAGGCTCACGCGGTTGTCGTGAGGGATCTGCCAACACTCGCCGGTAATCGACTCCCAGGCGGACCTCAGAGCTTCATCGTGACCGAGGTTGTGCTCGTGGTCGGAGCTGAGGTGGGCGCCGTAGAAGGCGCTCCATTGGGGGACCGCGTTGAGCCTGTAGCGCTGGAGAGCTTCGTGCAGGAGGGGGCCAATTCTAGCCTCCCTGGTGAGCAGGCCTTCTGTGCTGGGTTCCTGCTGCTGCCTTGGTTTCCCGCACTCGACGCAGCCTCCATTGGACTTGGAGTTAGAATTTGGCGGCTGTTGTTTAGCCAATTGCTCCTTGATCGCTCTGAGCTCCTGTAGGACGCATGCCAGCAAGGAATCGCCGTCCAGCGGCATTTCGCGGCCCACAGCGAGCTGAGCATTATCGGCCATGGCCGCGCGGCGGTGGAGATGCAAGGAAAGCAAATGGCTTCTCGCACTGAAAAGAGGCAACAAGCAACCATGGTGGAGCGATTAGTGCGGGGAAGGAAAACTTGACCGCCAAATGTTAAAAATGCCAAGGCACTAGTCTATCTTTTGAAGTATTGGCCCCTGGCCAGAGCGCGCAGAGAGGAAGTGTGGTTATGGGAGCTGAACAGGGCTCACAGGAGCTGATAAGCGCTGATAATCTCTCCATTGAGTTCTCAAGGCGAGGCTCTGGAAGCGCTCCGATCCAACCTCCTCCACCAAATGCTTGATGCAGGCGACGAAAGCCCCGCCGAAAAAAGGCTGGGCTGTCAAGCAACCTGCGAAAAGGCTATCTTTATAGTACCTGTTATGAAAAACTACGGCCCTTGTGGGAGATTGTCCTCTGGCCTGTAGAAATCATCCACATGGAAGATGTTACAACCTAATTTAATTCACGGCTTTTCTGAAGAATGAACGCATTAGTAAGAAGCCTCTATGGATGGATTATGCCGTTTAGCGCAGAGCGAGTCTGCAATAGAATCGCAGATAAACACTCAACTCCGATCGACCCCCCGCCCCCAGCGGGATCCGAAGCTCGGACGTCATCAACCATGCGCTGGGTCGATCTCGCCAAGCGTAAATTGTCGTTCGTTGCCGATGACGGCACATTTGTGCACGGGGAAGACCTGTACGTTCCTGACACGGCCCTTCAATTTGCTGACGAAGGTCTCCAGAGAGAGCTAAAGAGGAGAATTATATGCTTTCACGGGGACTACCTGAAGCATCTAGAGCCGAGACCATCAGCCCTGGATTGATTGGGCCGTGGAAACTCACGCAATGAACCGCCTTCCCATGCTAGTGACGCGAAGGGAGAGCGGCTCTTCAATCTTATCAGTTGAGTTCGAGATTCTGCTACACGAATGGTCGGGTCTGCTTAGCCGGGGGGGGGAACTGAAAACGGGCCTCTGAGGCTGTGCAGCGGCTGCGTATGGAATCAACCTAGCTCAGGGAAGAATCAGGGAACGCTCAGGACAAATCAGCTACAGCTCACCCCAGCGCAGGACCACGAACGAAAAAGGAAATTCCGTGAGCCCAGATTCGTCTCAGATAACCAGGCTGTTACTCTAATCCTTCAAGCCAGCATGGATATCTCGCAGCCCTAGGTATAGTATAACTTGATGAGATCGTCCACGTAGCGTAACCCGTGCGAATACCCAGCGGTTCATCAATGGTAGAAACTAAATCCTGCTTCTTCTTCAACGACTCGAGGGCACCAACCCATACAGTACATGTATGGCAAAGTCACAGCCGGGTGATGTTCCTCCAATTGCATTTGTATCTGTACTCTAGGGTTTGGGTTTCGGTCGGGGGGAATTGAATTGAGTTTGGGAATGAGGAGTTTTGGAATTACGGGATTGGAATGGAATGAATTGAGATTGGGTCTTTTGGATTTGGGGATACGGGTGTTTTGGAGGCGGAGTGATAGGGAAGTTGCGGAAATCTAACATAAGAGAAGCAGGAAATTTCTTCGTTACAATACGTACAGCACAGGTGTTCAGGATACAAGTACCTACCTGTGGTAAACAGAATACCAGGTGCAATCCAGTAGAGCACAATACATGTATCTCCACGGGCGACCTACACTGAGGCTGTTGATAACAGCGCCACGTGGAGTCGTGCATGGATATCCCCTCAAAACTGTCTCCCTCTCGTTTATCTTGATCAGAAGAAATGCAGTCACTTACTACCATCTAGAGGATGGAGAAGGCTGAAATTATAGAATTATAATGTTCTGGCATAAAGAATCACGGCGGTCACAGCTACAGAAGTGACTTTGTGGCTTCTCTGGTGTGGCCCGCTTCACCACTGGTCGCGCTCAACATTACACACGAGCCTTCGCGGCACGAGGCAAACATCAAACACGAGCCTTGAGCGGCACTAGACCAAATGTACTCCAAAATTCCCTCGAGTCGTAGCATCTTCCCAGTGCTTCCATCGATCTCGGAAGCCCCCTCACGTCCTCTTCGACCATCAGCTCCGCAACCCACTTTGCTTGATCCGTCGGCTGTACTTCATCACCCTCACTCCCACTCTCACCCCCGGCCGGCTCAGCCCAACCAGCGAACAACGCCCACCAATCATAGACAAACCCATCTGTCAACATCCACCGCTGACCCTTACCAGCCTTCTCCCAGAGCTTCTCATCAGCTTTCACAATGGCAATCACCGCCCTCGCGACATCCATGCCATGAATCAGATGAAGGCTCTTCTTCCCTTTGACATCCTCCTTCGTCTTGGCCACTCGACCTACCCATGTCTTCGGGTCTCGCTGTCCACCCCACAATCCCGACAGTTCCAGCACACACCCGCCCAATCGACGTAGTTCATCTTCCGCAATCGCTCGCGAATTCCCCTCATCATACGGGGAATGCCGCGTCACCCATGGCCCATTGCCATCACCCTGAAAGGTTGGTCCACCCTTCTGCCAAATCCCCGTACTGCCCAACTGCACGAAACGAAACTCTGTCTTGCCCCTAGCGGAATGCGTAGCCCGATAATTCTCCACAAGAACGCGACTTGGTCCAATGCCATTTAGGGGAAACGTAACTAGCACGGTACGCGCGCGGGGTAGGCTAGAAATTCCACTTTGATCCGGAGAAGTCGGGTCGAACCGGAAGGGGATGGTAGGATGGCCTGATACGGGATGCCCGGTGGTCGTAGTGGCGGCGAAGGTGATAGAGTGGGATTTTAAGAGGAGCGGAATGAGGAAGGTGGCGCTCCAGCCGGCGCCGAGGATGAGGAGGTCGAGCTCTTCCATTTTCTCAATTTTTGCTGGGGTTTTTATTGGAGGAGATGGTTTGGCAGGGTGCGGTTAGGTTAGGTTAGGTTCTTCGTACTTGGTCTTGGGCGGCTTGGTTTGGTTTGGATGGGGGGTTTTCCCCTAGGTGGTTTTGATGTTGTTGGCCGGTATTTCCTTGCCTCTTTTTCCTTGTGCTTCGATTTGCGGAAGGGATTCCGTGCAGACGAATGGATTGAGTGATGACGCGAGCGGGACGTCAAGATGTGGGAGTGGATTTGTGGCTGGCTTGGCGCTAAGGAGAACGGATAGTGAATAGTGGAACCCTACGGATAACCCCGCTGTCCTGCTGTGATGATTTACGACGATCCACTTGATTTGAGACGTGTTGCTAGCTAAAATGGAAGGCGCAAGCTAGTAATGCGACGAGATAGGGTTTCCCAAGTTTCCTCTGTATTCCGAACCATCCCGCATTTCTTTTGCGATTTTGCCCAAGATAAACCTGTCCACAGTGCCAATCTCCCCGACATCTTCTCCCAAACCCCCGATCGCCAAGAACACAGCACGTTCGTCCCATCTTGCGAAAGTTTGTGTGCCCCTGAGCCTGAACAGCCCAACCCACAGCCTCCGCCGCGTGGCAATTGTCCGACTAGGTCCAGTGGCCCCGCCAAAACCACCAGCAACTCCCGCCTTGTCATCACATCTTCAGGTTCTCCATTTAGCCAAGCCTCGGCTGTTGTCCGAAAGGATCGAGTACCCTACAGTCGGGTCAGGCCGAAAGAGGGGATACGACTCGACGTTTCGCGGCTATCCTCCGAAATGAAGCGAATTCGCTCCCGGCATGCTGGGAGCCGGTTCCCCGAATTAGGCGGCGGCGCTTGTCACCACGCCCGCCCGGCCAGCATCTAAATATCCGCAAATTGTACGACAAGGAAACCACCAGATTGCCCTGATCCTTCTCAGTTGGACATGGTAATTCCGCAGATTGCGTTACACCAAACCCGCCGGTTTTTGTTACATCGTCTGACAAGCATAAATGGACGATTACCCCCTTGTTTGCTTGCACCAACCTGGTGGTGATGGGAGAGGTAACTAGCAGCCATGTGGTCTCTCGTCGTCTCTTTGCTCGCCGTCGTCCCGGTAGCCCTCGCCGAAAGTCGGAAATTTCCCTTTGAGACCATCCAACTTACATCGGAGGATATTGGCGCCTTTTCTGACATTGCCCCCGGAACTAAAGCGCCAGAGGCAAAATGCCGAGCCTTCCCAGGCACCAGCGAATGGCCGGATGAATCCACATGGAGCCGCCTCAATGTCTCACTAGGCGGCGTCCTGTTGAAACCAGTCCCGGCTCCGGCGGTTTGCTACCCAGGAGTGTACCAGAACGAGGCGAAATGTGCTTCTCTTCTCAGCAACCAAGTCATCTCCAAAGACCATTTCAATGACCCCTTAGGACTATCAACGAACTGGCCAGCTGGAAATCCTTGTCCTGCTGTAGAGAAACCGACAGGACAATGCACTCAAGGCGGTTTTCCCGTCTATGTCGTCAACGCCACCTCGGTCAAACATGTGCAGATTGCCGTGAATTTTGCGCGAAGCAGGAACATTCGGCTTGTTATCAAGTAAGTCTCCCCTCTAGCACGGCAGAATGACACGAGCTAACTCTTTGCAGAAATACTGGCCATGACTTTGTAGGGCGGTCGACGGGTGCGGGGGCGCTCTCAATATGGACACGCTACCTCAAAGGGTTTGAACTGCTACCAGACCATGTCGAGGGACAGTTCCGCGGCAATGCAGCCCATGTAGGTGTTGGGCTTGAAGCATGGGAAGTACACGAAGCCATGGGCAAGTATAACGTCACGCTTGTAGCTCCGTCTTTCTCAACCGTTGGCCCATTCGGGGGCTTTATGGCTGCAGGCGGACACTCAACACTTGTTTCGTACCATGGCTTGGGGTCCGACCAAGTCCTGTCTCTCAATGCCATCACAGCAAACGGCACGTTTGTGACGGCAAGCCCAGACACCAACAGCGACCTCTTTTTCGCCCTTCGGGGTGGTGGACCTGGAACATACGGAATCGTCACATCCGCCATCGTGAAGACCCACCCCCCGGTCAACATCACAACAACCAACATCGCCTTTTCCAGTCTTGATACGAACGTGGCAACCTTCTGGAAGGCGATCGAAGTCTACTTTGGGTTAGGTGGGATTATTGCAGATGCAGGGGGTCTGGACCGCACCTATGTAACCCCCCTAAACAACTCAGCCGTCCTTAACTTCACCTCCTCCTTCGAATTTCCGGCCCGGTCACCGCAATCTGTGAAGGACCTCCTGCAGCCCATTGTGGTATCCTTGGCCAACGTGGGGGTTAAGTAACCCTTCCAAACCCTGAGACGAAAACGTGGGCGTCGATGGTGGTGGGCGAAGGTGCTGCCTTCCGCGAGCGGCGATTCGCTTCACGCCTCATACCTCGCGCTGTGTGGGACAATCGGGAGTCGTTGGCGTCGGCGATCGTGGCCATGCGGAAGGTCGTCGAGGAGGGTGGATACCAAGTTCACGGCACCCATCTGGGCCCGACGCTGAAGGTAGCCGGATACCCAGGAAACACCAGCGCAGCAAATCCAGCTTTCCGCACCGCCATTATGCATTGCATGGTGTACGACTTTGCGCCGGCCGTCGATATCCCTCCAGCCGTGGAACTTGCAGACAGGGCGCGTTTAAGTCGTTACACAGATTTCTTGCGCAACGTGACGGCGGGATCTGGCTCATACATGAATGAAGCAGACGTGGCTGAACCAAACTGGCAACAGAGTTTCTTTGGGAGCAACTACCCCCGGCTGCTGGAGATAAAGCGCCGATGGGATCCTTCAGGCTTGTTCTGGGCGCCTTCCACGGTAGGCAGTGAGGCATGGGCGGTACGAACCGCGGGCGGGGAACCTTCGCAGAACGGGAACCTGTGTCGCGCGCAGGCGGGATAAATCCTCCGACATTTGCTGTCCAAAATACCTCCTTCCCCAACTAGGTAATCAACCCTGACAATCGTACTCCCCGATGGAGGGCTGCCCGCAGGATATACCGGGATATACTGCGTAAAGAGCGAGAGAGAGATTCGAATAATTAAAGTGCCCAGTTGGCAAAGATCAATGCGCAACATGTTTCCCACGGTAAGCTGAAGCCGTGCCACGCCACCGCGTCCGACCTCCGCAGCAGAGTATGCGGCGCATGCGGCGGGGCAGCATATGGGAACTCAAAAAGAGCGGGAACTCAACAGAATGTCTCGCACTTGAGCTGTCCTTTCGAGTCTGCCCAATGGCACATGCATCAAGTCCGCGCCGTCTTTTGCAGGGAAGTCTCTTCCTACGAACCAGACATACTCTTGTCCAGGGGGCTTCCCCGGCTTTGTATTCGCCGGATCCTCTTCCCCGTCCTTCCGCCTGCATGACATTTCTTCCAAGGTTCAGTTGAATGGGCGAATAGGGAATGTCAGAGGCTGGTTGGTGGTGTGTATGGTCTGCGGTCTGAAGGATCAGCAGAACCAAGTATGACGGACATGGACATGGACATGCCCATAGATGCCATGCGTGTGGGGGATTGGATTTAGGTAGTCCGATTGCCCCCCTAGTCTGCGCGAAATCTCACAAGGCCAAGGGGTATCCCTTTCGCTTGACAACATTTCTGACCTGTCTCTTTCTCCATGGGCACCACTGCGTAGTGTCGTCATGTCGTCGACAACCGCCACTCTCGCGGCCCCGAGCCCCAGCGCCTCCTCGGTGAGATTGCCTCCACCTGATGGCGATGTCTCCAAGGGACCCATCATTCTAGCCGTCACGATTGTGAGCACCAGTCTTGCTCTCATTGCTGTCGGACTGCGTATGTTTGTACGCACGGTGATTACCAGGGGGGTTGGATGGGATGACTATGCCATCCTGGGAGCAGCCGTAAGCAAAACAGCTTTATTTTGGTGAATCTTTAAACCACCGATCTGATTTTTGGTTTCATCATGTTTTTATTTACAACAAAACACTACTATACTATACTATACTGTACATACCACTAGACTTGAAACTAATAAATAGTCACGTCCAGTCCTTAGCCACCGTTGTTCTCGCCTTTGAGATAACCGCCGTGCAATGGGGTCTCGGCCGCCACAACTTTTACCTCAGCAAGACGGAAGCCATCAACGCTTCCAAATGGAGCCGGTCCGCCGTTCCCCCAAACCTAACCGCCAGCCTGCTAGCGCGAATCTCGCTATGTCTCTTCATGCTCCGCATTGTCGACCGGCGCAAGAAATACAAAATATTCCTATGGGCCGTCATGGGTCTGACTACCGTCACGACGCTCACATCCTGTCTCAACTCTTTACTGGGATGCCGCCCCATTGAAAAGATGTGGAATAAAGAACTCGAAGGAGTGTGTTCACCCCCTCATGTGGCTGTTGCCGTGGGGATTACGCAAACTGTCACGGCTATCCTGGGAGATTGGCTCGTGGCGCTTTTCCCCATCTTGATCCTCAAGGACCTGAACATGGCGAAAAAAACAAGAATTGCCCTGGGCATCCTCATGGGCTTGGGCGTCTTTGTGGGAGCAGCGGCGCTGATGAAGGCGCAGCAGCTGTATACGCTGGGGACAAAGATTGATACGACATGGGATACGGTGTCGTTGACTTGTTGGTCCATGTTAGTCACTCTCTCTTTCTCTGTCTATCTCTTTCTATCTCTCACCATTTTCATTTTCTATTCCTATGTGTGTGTGTTTGGGTGTGTGTGCCAGTGGGTACTAACAGCAGTCGTAAAACAGCATCGAACAAAACGTCGGCATTCTCACCGTCAGTATCCCGCCCTGTCGCCCTCTCTTTCGACACTTTTTCAAAATGGGCAGCACCAATGATCGCTACCAACGATATCGCGGATACGACATGGGCAACCTCGGCGGCGGCGGTGGTGGTGCTGGTGGCGTTGGTATTAACACCCCAGGCCGAGCTAAGAGTCAAATCTACCACCATAACGTTGTAGCCTCTTCCGTCTCCGCGTCGAAGGGGGCGGGAAGGGGGACGCGTAAATCGCGACGGGAAGAAGATGTTGATATCGATATCGGTCTTGATCATGACCATGGGAGTGAATCCAGTTTGGTGCAAGGGAAATTGGATGGAGGAATCACCAAGACGGTCAGTGTCTCGTTGCATAGTCAGGTTTATGAGAGGGAGAAAGAGAAGGACAAGAGGAATGTTCGTGTCTTTCCTGTGAAGGTTCCAGGAGACCATAAGGATAAGAGTTGGTATAGGGGGTAAAGGGATATAAAAAGCAGGGTTTGGTTTTGGTTTCAATCTGCTAGGATTGGATTGGCTTGGATTGGCTTGGATTGGCTTGGATTGGCTTGGGTTGGGCAGGTGGCTATTGTGTTATTGTGATATATAAGTAGCGTGATGTTGTTGGCGAGGCGTCTGGGATATTTTCTGGGTGGATTTTTTTTCATTTCATTAGTTCTACTTGTACTGTAATCAGTAGTCTGCTGGGAGGTAAAAGGGGAAGGGGAAGCAAAGCAAGCAACAAGGACGGACGGCTCGACAGTTGATGCCATGCTGAGGGTTCTCGCTCGAATTCGGTGATATCCCACACGTGAAAAGTCTGGCTAATTCGGCCCGTCAGTTGGTGGTGTTCTGGTTCATCCAATGACCATGACCGCGGCCGCCCCATGAGCCACACAGACGCGCCGCACCGACCCAACAAACAATACGAGGGAGGGTGGGTAGGCAGGTAAGCTGACAATTTGATCCATCCTCGATCCCTCCTCGATCCCTCCTCGATTCCTCCCGACAATTTCATTCCCATTCCCATTCCCCATCCGGTGGGACCTGCAGGAACTGCATTCTGGAAGCCTTCCTTTTTCGGAATCCGTGTCATCCGCGATCACTCTGTCCGGTTTATGGGGGAGGGGTGTGGTGTGTGGATACTAGAACTAACACTAGTGTACTGTCGACTGACTGACTGTTGAGTCACAATTGTGACTTGTGTGGACTTTCTTGCAGATTGAAGCGCTGTTCGTGATTTCTGCCGCGGAAAAAGTCCTTCACCTTCAACTTGTCTGTAATCAATCAAATTACCATTTTATCATTCCGTCGCCGCAGTATCCTATTTACGGTATGCGATAGAGAGTAGAGTTGGCTGTCATGAAGAAAATGAAGAAAATGCAACGAATGAAAAAAAAAAAAAAAATCTTGATTTGCCCTTTCTGTTGGACAACTAGTGGCAGGTACCTACATAGTACT
>Ga0247760_1002049_pt1 | contig 16463 bp, 12 predicted proteins | sample UWRJL171409R4_FD_179936 | JGI IMG/M metagenome (GOLD analysis project Ga0247760, IMG submission 179936) | Plant litter microbial communities from Arlington Agricultural Research Station in Wisconsin, United States - UWRJ-L171-409R-4 | ecosystem: Environmental > Terrestrial > Plant litter >... | reverse complement strand
CACCTCCGGAACCAAACTCACCACCCCACTGCCCGATTTACTCTGATGCCCTCCAGCATCCACCCCCTGAGCGACTACCACATCCGCGCCGTCTCTCACCGTACTCTTCGCCTCATGTACCGTCCCGACCTGAAAAAAGACCACCATCCCCTCTTGGTGGATCGCATTGATGATTTCCAAAAGTAACCCCTCAGGCCGGTCCGGATGGGGCGCAAAAAGCCAAATAGCTCTTGGCTTGTATTTTCTCAAAAGGGGGATGACGTTGGTGGTGAAGAGCGCACAGGAAGGGTGGGAGAGGATGAAGCCTACGCCTATTTGTAAGAAGCCACCCTCGCCTCTTTCTTTTCCATTTTCATCCTCGCCACTCCTTCTTCCCGGAGAAGGAAAGGAAGAAGAAAAGAGTTCCTGTGCAGTGATGAGTTCGTCTTCGAGAGTAACGAGTTGGGGAGACGAAGGGGAGGAGAAATCAAAGCCCGCGGGGATGAAACCGATGCCGCCGGCGAGTGAGACAGCGCAGGCGAGACGGGCATTGGCGACCCCAAGCATCGGGGCGGAGATTATTTGGGGAGGGAGGGAGAAGGGGAACCAAGTTGTGAGTTTGGAGGGCATTTTTTCTCCTTTCTTCCCTAGGTAGGTATATCTTCTTGTCTGGTGAACCTGGATTCCGAGATCCTGGGATGTAGGTGCTCGCTCAGCATGGACACATTTGGATGGTTTTGTAGCTCCCGGAACCGGCGGAGAGACATGCAAGCAACAAACATGCGGGGAAGTGAGCCCACACCCCCACACGACAGTGACCCCCCCAAGCATGATGTAACACGCTGCCAGCCGCTGAATCCTAAAATTGTCCTGGGATTCCAGGTAAGAATGTATGCTATATACACAGGGTATCTTTAAAGTCTCCCCACTAATTACCTTTCAACGGCGTGTTACCTACCACCAGAACAAGCAATATGCCGTTCAGCACGCAAGCCGCCCAAAATACAACCCACACTCCCACAACCGTTGCCCATCCTGGGGGCTCCCGTCTGGAAAACGTCAAACCGAGCGCCGCACATGCGGCACCCAGAGACGACATGATACCAAGCGTCACACCCGCATCCACTTCCAGTTGCATCTTGTGCCTCCCCGTCTTGATAAGAAGACTTGCGATACCCATGAGGAGAAACGATACACCAAAGCATATCCAAGTCAGCCAGAACAGCGTCCGTTCCGTGTATCTGGCCAGCTGCTGCTCCTCGACGCTCGGTATTGCTGCGTAATACGGCTTGTAACCGATGGGAAAGTCTTCTGACGACGCATACCCATATGATCCCCTCCTGGCCGGTGAGGCGCCTCGTCCATTGTCATCCTCGGCCTCCGTGTCGCTCACGGCACCGTCAGCCGCTTGTGCAAAATCATCTGTATGTCCCGTTCCGTACTGCATCGGTGGATCCGCCAGTAGGGGCCCGTGTTCCTCATCTGTGCTCCTATGTCGACCCCTTACCCAGCTGTTGATCCTTCTCATGGGGGCTTTGAAAATGGCCGTGAGTGTGGATACCCCTGGGAAGCTCAAGTCCTCGTCGGGGTTGACGTAGATGGTATACGTGCCATCATCGCCTCTTTCCCTGTCGCCTGCCTCACTGCCATTGTCATATTCGTTCCAATACCCCATGGGCCGGGGCTCTGGGGCGACAATCGTGTCGCTTGGCGAGAGCTGCACGCTCGGTCGCAATGATGCTGCCGAGGAATTGCCGCCAGGCGACGCACTACAATCACCATCAGTCGGGAAAGCATCCCGAATGGTTACCATGAGGTCCTCCTGCTCTGATTGGAGGTGCGAAAAGTCTCGTTTGGTAAAACTCTTTGGGTGTGACAGGACTGTGTCTCGGAAGCGGGAACCCAGCGTCGACGACCCGGTCCATTTCCTGTACTTTTTGAGAATCTTGCGGAAAGCCACCACCTGTGCACCGACAAAACGCTCTAGAGATTGAATGTCACTCCCGCACTGCAGCAGCTCGCTTTCGTACTTAGCAAAGCGCCGTTGTCTCCTCAGCGTGGTGCCCTCCCTCCTCGAGACAGCGCAGCGAATCAGCAACCGATGAACCTGGTTTGACAGGTGCTCTATGCCACGGTGTTAGCCGCGTAACCAGCAATCGGGGAACACAGGGAATACGGCGAGCACTCACGGAGCCGTCGAGCGATCTCGTCGGCCTTGCTCGACACAAACAAATCGACCCGGTCATGTTGGCGGCAGAGCTCGGCATACAGCTCGTCCTCGAACGTCCGCAGTCCCGTGCCCTGGCGGCCCGGAATCGCAATCGCCGTTGCCTGATTCTTGGTTGTGTGTACTTTGATGTGGTGCTTGAGCGAATTGTAATCAATGTTATCTGCCCGTCCGGTTAGCGTGGGGTGGTCACGATAAGCCATCATCCAGTAAGTCAACATACGGAGGCTCCATTGCGGTGCAGATTCCTTTTCAAACTTCTCACCGTACTTCATCACTTGTCGCGAGGCCAATTGATGTTGTTTGGTCTCGATTCGCTCGTAACCGGGCGTTTTGATCGATCCGAGGTTGGCGCGGGGACAGGGAAGTGGCTGGATGTGGGATCTATCGGGACGCTGTTTGCGCCGGTTGAGTTCACGTGGTAACCAACTCTATTAGACTGCGGCCTAAGCTGCTCCTGGCGAAGTAAATCCGGGTTGGACTGTGTGGTCATGAGGCGATTCAGGGACAAAGACAACAAAACAAAGTCAAGAGATGCAAAATCTAAGAAGCGAGAGCTCCGGGCTTGTGTCATCGGCAACTGGGAGTTATAGTGCACTTGAAGAAGAGGGAGGGTGGGGCGGATCTGAAGCCCTGCTGCACCTTCAGTCCCACTTGCTCCCCTGCAGCCTCGACTCACCACCAACCGGAGAAGCATGTGGAACAGTGGCGGGCGGCGACAGGTCCACTGGCCAGGAACATCCTGGCTCGCGTGGCTTGCGTGCAGGCCTATGTTCCATCGGGTTCTGGCCCCTCTTTTGTTCTCTTTCTGTTCTCGGCAACGACTTCTGTGACGCTATCTTGCTGGTGATCCACCTCTAAGCCGAAGCTTATCAGCTCGACGGCCTCCTTCCTCTCTTGATCACTACTCGCATCTCTGAAGGAGCGTGAGCTCCGGCTGGCTGCCGCGCCACCACGTCGTCTCGTCGTCTCCCACTTGCCAGCATCAGAACATGTTTTCGGTCTCGTCTGTCTTTGATGGACGCCGAAACCGGCGAGCCGCAATCTCGTTCCCGCCCCTCCAACTTTTGGTTAGTAGCCGCCAAAACGAATGGTGTGACTGATGGTGCAGGTTTTGCGTTAGCCCCCCCCGGAGACTTGTGACCGCAAGGTTTTTGTCGCAGCGGTTCTCTGTCGATGCTGAATCTACACTACGCAGTATCATGCTCCACTGAAATCGTCGCATGCGGCTTTCCGTCTATTGAGACCCCAAGTCCCAACCCTTCCTATGCGCCGCTTACGGCAGACACGCTGTAGCCGCGTTTTGTTTCTGGCGCCAAGATCCAGAGTCCCAACTTTGCTGGATCGGTACCGGATCATCACTGTTTGGTTTACAATACACTACCCTGATACCCGAAGCTTAGCTGTATCAACCTGAAGCTCGAAGCTCTGGCCCAAGCCATTTCTACGACGGACTGGGATATCCAAGAGCGGGAGATAGAAAATCTTGTCCGTCCAACCCAACCCTCCTCTTCCTGAGCCTCAAAAACGTTCTGCATTGGAGGGTTGCAGTGTGTTCTGCAGGGTAGGGGTCATACCCGAGGCCAAGCAGCAACACGGACTCAGGACCCGCCTCCGCTGGTGCTTGGACAGAGGGGTTCGTGTTTCTTGCACCGCTTCCATTCGCCGGCGAGTTTACCTGATCATCTTCGATTCGGGGTGTTGAACACCGAGACGACGATCGGCCCTCCTGGAACTCCCAACCCCAATTGAACCCGGATGCGGAGGGGTACTGCTGAATGTGTTTTGCCTGTTGTCTTATGCAGCCTGATAGTGCAGACAACGGTCTCAGTCGATCCAGAACTCTCATGGGCGCAGCCTCTGGGTGCATCGCGTGACAAACAACGCTTGATAAACCGTGGTGCATTGCAGGTTATTGCAGGTTGAGCCTGCAAATACCCTGGTTCCTTCGGTTGCAAGTGTTTGCGGACAGCTAGAGGCAAGCTGGTTCAGCACATATCCAATTTGTTCCCGATGTCCTTGACTGTTCTAGCATTGGATCTGGTATGGGCCTTTGATAGGGTATGCTTGCCGAAGTATGCACGAAACAGAAAGTCTTGCCTGTCGAACTCTCGCCAGCGCCAGCGGTTGAGCGTATCGCCCAGTGTCGTTACAGGCTTTCCTTCTGCCAAGGTCTCTGGTATAAGAGTATCTCGCAGGAAGTGTGCATTAGGTGTACTCCATTCCACGGTTTCTTAGACAATAATCTACCTGACAGAGACCGGCTTTGGACTTCCAACGTGATCGACTTCAAGGATAAAGGTAATTACAGGGAATATTCACCGTCAAAATGCGTGCATGAAGAGTATTGCCTGGGGCCCTGGTAAGTACTGGGCAAAGTAGAGAATTGTCTAAAAAACCGTGGAATGGTGTAAATGGCGACGTCCCGTCACGTCTGTGCCGTCCCGGGGCAGTCGACCGCAGTCCCGCAAGCCGCGGGGGACGGCCGGGTGTCATGCATGAGAGGATATTTTACTCCCACTGAACTTCGGATTGCTCCAAACCGAGTAATAAGTGCCGCAAATTCACTTGTGTATTACATAATTTTTGCACTCTTCTCATGAGAAGTGAGAGTCGTCTCGAAGGCTTCTCCCGGATCCCTGATGGATTCTTCTTGCTTGGCTGAGTGATACTGCTCCCACGGCTTGCGGCGTCGGATGCAATGAGTTAGGGATGGGAGTGTTGTCGCTGTTCCAGGTGTCAGACTCGTGCTAGTGTCATATCCACCTACCACGAGTTGGATGGGGCAATTTGATGCTCTCGAAGGAGTATCCTTGTTGTGCACAGCAGCTTAGCTAACACCCAGGGAGCTGTAGGATTTGCTAGTTCTGACAAATAATTCACTGTTGTTCGTCCCACTCCACCGCTAGGTGTGAAGGGCAGCGATATGAAGTGTCACTCTTCGAGTTCAATAACCTGGGAGGGGCAGGATGAGGACAACATGGATGCGAAGCGTCGAGCACCCGTCTGGTGTGGAGGGAAACGCTCACCACTGGTACACCAGATCCTACATGACTGCCAGCAAAAAAAAGAGTGGCGCTGAGGCGTTCTGCGTAGTTGCGGAGGCACTTCTCGAGCATTGGACTAGGCGGACCGTCGTTTTCTTGGGTTGACTCCGCCGAATCCCCACTGCTTCACGGCTTGCCCTTGTATGATGCTTGCGGGTGTCGTTGACATGTTGTCACACTTATTGGGCGGCTCCGATGAAATGTCACAGACAGGGTAGAGACATCTCCAAGCACACGGCCCAGGTCAGTTGGCTTGCGTATCCGTGGTTGAGAAGTGAGGAACAACCTACGAACACGCCTGGAGAGTTTTCGGGCACAGGGGTTTGTCATCGAACCCCACTGTGCCCCGCCGAGGCTACAGCCTTACGCTCACTAAACACAGCGCTGATTGGCCAATCTAGCGCCGCTCTTGGCGGTCTCCAACGCCTAAAATTTTCGGCCGACAAAAGTTTTGCGGGCGCTCAAGGCGGCTCATCACTAAGTCTCAAAGTTTCGACCTTCAACGCTCTCTTGTGGAACCAAAATAAAAAAAGTCAAGCATGGAAGTGGCGGATAGCGCAGCATCCAATTCCTCACTTACCTCGACTTCCCACACTTTCACCCACGCACCCATAATGACGAAAGCCGCCGCAATCGCAGGCGTCAAAGACGGCACCGCCGTCACACTTTTTCTCGACTCGACCTACCCTTCAAACCGACATGTCTTCCTCCGACCGCCGCCACTACTTCCAGTTGGCTCGCTCCAATTAGCCAAAGATACTCTCGACAGCTTGGCCGCACAGGTTGGCGATTGCCAGCAAACCAGACTGCAGGAAGCGGGTAAGAAGCGCAAACGGAGTCCTGAACAAGATAAGACCAACCTCTTGAAGTTGAGGAAACTACATATCGATGGGTTCGAAACGGGTCAGGTGTGGCAGCAAGCCAAAAAGATCATTGGCGGCGCTCTGCGCGAGTCAACGCAACTTCTGCAAGAGCTCCAAGACAACAATGACGTTGAGGAGACCACTGGCGACGGTGTCGAGCATACCAGGGTCGTTGAGTTTGGCAAAGATGGCTTCGAGGTTGGGTCGGATGACGACTCTACTAGTGCATCAGCCGAGTCTGGAAGTGACGCCGACAGCGATGACTCTGGGTCCGAGGGCTCTAGGATAAGTGACGAGGAGGATTTGGAAGCCCTCGAGGATGAAGAGGACGACTCAAAGCTCGAGGTTGACGCAGAGGGGGATGATGAGGAGGAGGGAGAAGAGGGCGTCAGTGAGGAAGAATCTGCTGATGAGTACGAGGAGGATCCTCATGGTCTCAACGATGGCTTCTTCTCCCTGGAAGAGTTCAACAAGCAAACGCAGTGGCTCGAGGATCAGGACGCACGAGGAGATCCAAATACCGATCATTTTAGCGACGAAGAATCAGTCGATTGGCACAAGGATCCTTTCTCCGTAAATGGAAAAGGGGTATCGGGTGACCTAGATGACGAGGATGACGAGGATGACGAAGACGACAAAGACGACGATTCAGATGTCGAGATGGATGAGCCTGACGATGAGGAAGCTATGGCCTCCACTGCGAAGGACACCTTCGATTCCGATGAAGATGATGGGGACGTGGGACGGTTGGAGGATGACCTCAGGGACATGGAAATGGACCTCACGGCAAACGATATCTACTACAAGGATTTCTTCGCGCCACCTCTGAAAAAGAAGAAGCCCGGGAATGCCCGTAAGAAGGGCCGGCACGAGCAACCTCGTGAACAGCCTAACGAAGCCGACCTTGAGCGGGCACAGAACGACGTTCGCCGCGATCTTTTTGATGACCTGTCGGATCGATCTGGTTCAGAAGATGCACTGTCAGATGTATCAGCTGGTGACCCGAAATCCCGGCGTTCAGCTCACGAACGGAGGCAGGCCAAGTTAGCTTCGGAGATCCGGAAACTCGAAGCTGAACTGGTTGCTAAGCGAGCATGGACTCTCTCTGGCGAGGCGACTGCGGCAGATCGACCCGTCAACTCTCTGCTGGAGGAAGACCTTGAGTTTGAACACGTCGGCAAGCCTGTACCTGTGATTACAGAGGAGGTTTCCGAATCTATAGAATCGCTGATCAAGCGCCGCATTCTCGCTAAGGAGTTTGATGAGGTGTTGCGACGCCGACCAGACACGCTCGGAGATCCAAAAGGAGCGCGGCGCGGCCTCGTTGATGTAGATGATACGAAGGGGAAGAAGAGTTTGGCCGAAATCTACGAAGAGGAACATGTCAAGGCATCCAACCCTGATGCCTATGTTAGCCAGGTGGATGAGAAGCTGCGCCGCGATGAGGAGGAAATAAAACAGATGTGGAAGGATATTAGCGGCAGGCTGGACGCCCTGAGCAGTTGGCACTACAAGCCGAAACCTGCGGCACCGACACTAACCGTTGTTGCTGATGTTGCAACGATTGCTATGGAGGACGCACAGCCTACCACAGCCCAGGGCGTTGCTGGTGGCGAGAGCATGATTGCGCCGCAAGAGGTCTATGCTCCTGGAAAGGAAACGGCCGAGAGTGGTGAAGTGGTCGCCAAGAGCGGTCTGCCAGTGGCCCGACAAGAGATGAGCCGAGATGAGAAGCTCCGCAGGCGTCGGCGTGAGAAGGAGCGTATTCGCAAGGCTGGCGGCCTCGATGCTACAAAGAGACTGAGCAAGAAGGCGCAAATACAGAAGGAGACGGTGAGTGACCTCAAGAAGGGTGGGGTCAAGGTCATCAATCGCAAGGGTGAGGTAATGGGTCTAGATGGGAAGAAGGCCGAGGAGAAGGCAGCCCCGACAGGTGGACACTTGAAACTGTGAGTCCGCATTAAGTCTGGACTTGATCAAAAGTCAATTGATTGGTTATCGCTGCAATTCTCTGGACCGTTGGTGCTGTGCTGCTGTCACTCACGCGTACACCACTACAATTTTGTCACCTCGATGTCCTGGAGTCTCTTCATCGAGCTGGGAGCGCATGGATAGCCGTGGGGTAGTAGGTTCCGTCACTGCATCACTTGCCTGCGCGATGCAACGTGGTCGTTTTCTGAGGCAAGCCAGGATTAGGATTGGAAGAAAAACCTACTGGGGGTGAGAAAGCAAGTGCTTAGAGCTACTGCAGGATATCTGAGACGTTTGAAGGGCTTGGCTCGGACATCTGGTCCCTTAGCAATCGAGGTTTTGTGTACATCGTTAACGTTCACACAAATCCAAAGCTCCTAAGTCGTGACGTTGAGCTCTCGTCCCGGAAAAGCCCCCACCAATGGTGGAGCCCGGGAACTGGCAATCGACCAATCAAACCTGCCATTTTTGTGCTTAGTGCTTGGCGAGGCGAAAAGCGCTCGGGCTCATGTATCAACGAAACGTCGAACCTCTCGATCCGTGGCGAGAATAGGAAGGGCTCTTTTTCAACTCCGCCGCCTTGCGCCCTCAACCTCGCTCTCGCCCGGAATCACCCCAATTGGGCCCTCCCCACTCTGATTGACCGGTTTCATAGCCGTGCAACACCGTTCAACAATGCTCTCCTCCGCGAGGACAGGGGCCTCGCTGGCTCTCCGGGGTGAGTTGGTATCTCGATTGAAGCTTTTGGTATGAGCTTGGTTGGCTGACGGGTACCATGTGATGCGATTCGATATACAGCTAGGCCAGCTACGCAAATTGTCCCCTTCCGCGCCGCCGCTGTTGCCGCCTTCTCCTCGTCCTCCCGGAACAATGCCGCAAGCGCTGTCCAGCCCCATGGTGGATATGGGGTTGCCAATCGTGAGCGGAAGGAGGTTCCCTTGCCTAGCCAGGAGGGAACCAAGGGTGTTATCCAATACGCGCTGTATGTGACGTGACGCTGGAACATGGGGGTTTGGTTGGGGTTGGGCTCTTGGAAGCTAACGCATAGTCTCTCCCCCGCAGGACAACGCTTGACATCATCACCAACTGGGGCCGGCAGTCCTCGCTGTGGCCCATGACCTTCGGTCTGGCCTGCTGCGCCGTCGAAATGATGCACCTATCGACGCCGCGATACGATCAGGACAGGCTGGGAATTATTTTCCGTGCTTCCCCTCGACAGTCGGACGTGATGATCGTAGCAGGCACGCTGACCAACAAGATGGCACCGGCGTTGCGCCAGGTCTACGACCAGATGCCCGAGCCGCGCTGGGTCATCTCGATGGGCTCGTGCGCCAACGGCGGCGGCTACTATCACTACAGCTACAGCGTTGTGCGTGGCTGCGACCGCATCGTCCCCGTCGATGTCTATGTTCCAGGTTGCCCGCCGACTAGCGAAGCTCTTATGTATGGCATTTTCCAACTGCAGCGCAAGATGCGGAATACCAAGATTACGAGGATGTGGTATCGCAAGTAGAAAGCAAACAGGAGGCGGGAGGAGAATGGGGAGGTAGAGAGCAAAAATATTACAGGGCAACGAAAGAGGAAGCCGGTATACGAGGCAGGTCTCCTTTTTTTGTCCCTCTCTACTACGTACCTACGTATCAAGAAGGCCTGGCTTTACGCGTTTCCTGGGGATTGTACATACGGTCTAGAATTCCCGTGTAGCGGGGATAAAACTACACGGCTCTTTTGTATTGTACAACTTTGCTGGTCGCGAATTCGTCCCTGGCAGATTTATACCAACAGCATATCTGCTTTGTTCCCAACTCGAGAGAGAAACCCCCATGCAGTAGGCGATCGCCCGTGGCATTCATTAATTCGCTTGATTCCACGAAAACTAACGAGCTGGGCATCTCAATCATGTCAACACTCCGCTACTTTTCCTCCCCTTCACCCTCCCGTAACGCCATGCATAATCATGTGACCAACGGAAGGGAAAACGGGAAATCCCTAATTCCCGACTCCCCATTTCGACATGAGATCCTTCACCCGAACCCGCCTGTATCCTGACGAGACACAAAAACTATACCGCTCACAAGAGGCAAGCACTCACGGCATCCTCTTATCCGTCTCAGCCGAGTCGTTCTTCTCTCCAAAGTCCGGGTTGAGATAGTCTGCATTTTCTGCCGCCTCGTACTCGGCAATGAGGTCCGCCACGACCTCCTTTGACTCGTCGAATTCGTTCAGGTTATCGGCAAAGGGAGCCGTCTTTTTGTAGCCCTCCAGGAAAGCGTTGCGCTTCCGCATACCCTCGTATTGTCTGAATATCCTTTTGAAGAGCTGTAGAAGACGAGGTCAGCCATGACAATGCCGGTGCGGGTTTGGGGGAAGATAAGGGGTGGTTCCTACCGTGGCTATGCTTGTGTGGTTCGCCAACATGAGTCCGCTGACGCGATGTGCCATGGGAATATACGGGCTTCGCTTTGTCAATGCAACTTGGATGCTCGCAGGACCCCATGGGATGAAAGTAGCGAGTCGGCGTTCGCGGATACGGAGTAAGCTCTTGTGAACGTCGGTTGGGTCTACCTCTCCCTGGATGACATTGAGAATGGAGATGTAACAGCTCTTCTTTCCGGGGACTGTCGAGACCATGCGGTTTTTCGGTTGGAGCAGGCGTCTCATGACGTCGAGGACTGTTGTCTTGCGGACTGTCTTGGCCTGTTCAACCTGGTCACCAGTGAAGGGTGTATACGATGTCATCAAAAAGTGACATCGTGGTGTGGGAATCAGCGAGGCGAGAATGCTGACGAGATCGTTGTGCATGTAGCCAGGGTACCGGAGGGTTGTGGTACTTGCAGACATGACGGTTGATACAAGCTGGTTGGTTTGATGGAACGACGGCTCTTGGAGATGGAGCCTGTCAGCGGCGATATGGGAGAGCGCCCCATTGTCCAACACAACCACTGAGTCGGCGTTCTGTGTTAGCCTCCTCATGGCAAGCATGCTGTTGTAGGGGTGAACCACGACATCACCAGAGTTGGTGGTGTCCGGAAACACGGAATATGTCTGGATGATCTTCTTCGGGAAGCGATCGTTTAGCCTCTCAAGGAGAAATGAACCTAGACCGGAACCCGTCCCCCCCGCGATAGAGTGCAGCATCATGAAGCCCTAGACCTCGTTAACAGTGCTCACATATACGATGAAGCAAGAGACGAACTTCCAAAGAATCGCTCCCGTCTGCTTCTCGATCGATCATCTCCATGATCTCTTCATGAACCAGTTCTCCGGTCTGGTATCCGTCGCCCCAATTGTTCCCCGCTCCCACACCATTTTTGCCGACGTAGAAGTTCTCGGGATTATATATGTTTTTGTAGGGCCCCGTTTGAATGCCGTTGATGACCTGTTCCTGTCAATACTACCTATCAAGACTATTTTGGCGATAGACGCACCCGCGGCTCAAGATCGATCAATATGGCTCGGGGAATGTATCGTGTGTCGTCACTCTGATAGTAGAACACGTCCTTGCGATCACCTCCTTCTGTCGCAAAGTCCTCCAGGTTCCCGTCCTGGCTGATACCGTGTTCTTGGCATAGTTGCTGCCAGAATTGACTGCCAACTACAACGAAGTATCAGCAGTGAAGCTCTTTTCTATGGAAACTGGGGTGCAGGCGGTAGGTAGCGGGATGCATAGCATTCGGGATTCGTGGAGCGAGGGAACTGACTGCTGTTGCCGCATTGGCCGGCCTGAATTGTGATTATTTCTCTGGTCGTTAAATTAGCACTGCCCGCTACTCTGGTTGGGTCTCAAATCGTACCTGGGCATCTTGGTGGCATTCGCGATAGGTGTGCAGTCTATCAACGCCCGACGTTGAATCTCGACGCGTCTTTCCCGGCTGTGACGCGAATTATGGACCCCGCCAAAATGGCATGGAGGGGCAGGTAGCGTTTGCCCGCCGGTGTGTTTCACTGTATCCCGCTGTATTGCAGACTGGTATTACGGTAATTTCGCACCCGTGCGGTGATTGCTGGCTGTAGTCAGCGCCGGGTGCTAACCGAAACAGAACGTCGTGACATCACACCCCTGTCTGTAGCATGCCCGCAATATCGGTGCTGGGATTCAGCTTGCCCGAACCCTGTTTTGCGGTGCATCCATCCCAACTTTCGGGACCTCTGCTGTGTTGAGACTCAACACCTGATGAGGGACGTAACCAGGTTCCTGACCGGGCAATTGAAGTAAGGCGGCTGATATCTAGGGTAATTACCTATCCCGGCTCCAGCATAAGGTTTTGACGGGCCGAGAGTTTCTGATGCCGTCTGTTTGTTTGGTTCCTCCCCAGTGACGCAGTGGCTTGGATGAGACAAGTGAAGTCCCTTCGCCCTACTCCGCTTGCGCCAGACCACGTCGCCCTTCTCGACCACAACCGACTCGCTTCCCTAGTTCCATCGACTCCAATTTGGTGTGGGCATGTTTCGCTATCGAGGATTTTAGAAGCTCCCTGATCTTGGCGAGCGTTGTAGTGAACCAACATCTTGCAGATCATGGCCGACGGCTCGAAAACAGACGCTGGCAGCACGTCGCGACAAGAAACGAATCTTTCTTTCAGTAGGACAAGTGAACTTCCCACGATTCCACAAGCCCGTACGCTCGGCGCGCCGTCGCCAATTGGTTCTGACCAGTTCGATTTCGCGGCGAAGCCGAGCTCGTTGCGAGGCCAAACACTCCCCGAGAACGAGACTGTCGACTACTTGAACGGCGGTGCGACTCATGAACGAATCTCACCTGTTTCCGAAATCGCCATCCCCACGAGGGTGCCGCCCTTGAATACGAATCTCTCTTCGTTGTCAGCGAACACCAGCCCAGCGCTCCGTGCTGTCGATGGCCTCGAGACGAATTCCCCAACAGTCGCACGGAGAAGTGTGCAGTTCGCCCGCGACGATGCCCCTCCTGAATTCCCAATATCACACTCGAGGCAGGGCTCGTGGGAAAACAGGGACCCGTTCGGGAAGATTCGCGGCTCAACTTTTGTGGCAAAGCTGAAAGAGTTCGCCGGATCGGCTAGCGCGCCACCGAGTCTACCCCTCGAACTCGGGTCGACGTCGAGCTCCCCTACGGTTACGAGGAACAGTACCCGCGCGATCCGTGCTGTTGACGAGGGTAGCGATGTTGACGCGGACGCCGAGGAGACGGCCGACGAGGCAAATGTAGCCGGCCCCGCCAGAAATAAGCAGAAGAAAAAGAGACGGATGAGAAGACCGAGGTTAGACTCGTACTCAACTCCCAATACGCCGCGTGCTACCACTATGGCACCGGATACGCCTGGTGGCCATCACCGACTCAACTTTCTGAGACGCGCGACGGCCCCGGATGTTGCCGACCATGTCGGCGTGTCAGAAGGTGAGGGCCGCGAGCGTCTCACAAGAGAACTAAATCCTAGGAGGCCGGTGCCTTGGGCGTCCGCCAGTAGGTTTGGCGACCAAGAAGAAGCTGAAAGTCCCTCGGGACGCGGAATGAGCCATCACTTCCGCCGCTTCTCGGCTCTTGGTGGCGGTGCTTCGGATGGCGATGCCATGACTCCCCGCAGGCCGTTCTTCAGTGGCGACCGGGCGACGACATTTGGTGTCCAGAAATGGCGCCAAGTAAAGAATACGCTGAAACTTCTCCGCCAGAAGAAGGATGAGCAGTTTGACTACTACAAATCCGCCGAGCTGATGGCCGAGCTACGGGCTGTTGCCCCCGCTGTTTTGATCATGGCCAGCATGATCCAACGTGATGAGCATGGTAACAAGAGGATTCCGGTCCTGCTGGAGCAGCTCAGACTTCGCATCAAAGACAGCACCCCGATGGAAGACAAGGACAGCGAGAGACATTGGCTGTTCACTATTGAGCTGGAATATGGGAGCGGACCCAGCCAGATGAAGTGGACCATCAAGCGCACCATCCGGGACATTTTGAACTTGCACTGGAAGTATAAATTGACGTTAAGCAACGAGAAATTTCCAACGAACCGGCTTGATCTTGGTGCGAAGCCCAAGCAACCGCGCTTTCCACTGTCTGCTTTTCCCTACCTCCGAGGCGTCCGGGGTCTAGACGACAATGATGAGGAAGACCTCGCCGATGGGAGAGGCGGAGACGAAACTGCTGCTGAAGGCACAGCTGGGGAAGCGACCGTTCCTGAAGGAACTGATGCTGAAGATCGCCCGCCAATGAGGAAACGGAAATCCAGGATGCCCGTCCTTGGTGGCCGGCGGAAAGACTCGGCCTTGGGGTCGGTCGCCGACTTGAATCAGTCAGCCCTTGAAGCTCGGAGGAAATATGTCGAGAGGCAGCAAAGGATGCTCGAGAAATATCTGCAGGAGATGATCCGTTGGCTCATGTTCCGCGCTGACAGCAATCGACTCTGTCGATTTCTCGAGCTCTCGGCGCTTGGCGTGCGGCTCGCGGCTGAAGGTAGCTATCACGGGAAGGAGTGCTATCTACACATTCAGTCCTCGAAAGGCCTTGACTTTCGGCGGGTGCTCACGCCAGGCAAGATGATTGCTAGGCACACTCGGAAGTGGTTTCTGGTGCGCCAAAGCTACATTGTCTGTGTGGAATCGCCCGAGAATATGAACATCTACGATGTTTACCTTGTCGACGCCAGGTTTCAAATTGTTTCTAAGAAGACCAAAGGTAAACACAACGCCCTGCAAGGCAACGAGGGCGGCGACGAGGACGACATCGAGAACCTCGACCTCACCGTTAGTCGAGCGCCAACCAAACATCACACGCTGAAACTCTTGACATCAGAGCGCATGGTGAGACTGTTTTCTCCCAACCAGCACATCGTTCAACAATTCGAAGAATCAGTCTTGGACATGCTGAGGAGCACCCCTTGGCATCACAAGAACCGCTTCGACAGTTTTGCACCGGTTCGGACTGGTGTCCACGCCCAATGGCTGGTTGACGGGCGCGATTACATGTGGAATGTATCGCGGGCGATCAGTATGGCTAAGGATGTCATTTACATCCACGACTGGTGGCTAAGCCCTGAGCTCTATATGCGACGGCCCGCATGCATCAGCCAGAAGTGGCGCCTTGATCGTCTGCTCCAAAGAAAAGCACAGGAAGGGGTCAAGATCTTTGTCATCGTCTACCGCAATGTCGAAGCCGCTGTGCCCATCGACTCAGAATACACCAAATTTTCGCTCCTGAATCTACATCCGAACATCTTTGTTCAACGGTCGCCGAACCAGTTCAAGAAGAACCAGTTCTTCTTCGCTCACCACGAGAAGCTCGTCATTGTCGATCACGACATCGCGTTCGTGGGCGGCATCGACCTTTGCTTCGGCAGATGGGATTGTCCCCAGCACCCTGTGGCGGACGACAAGCCTACGGGATTCGAAGCCGGGGAGACACCCAAGGACTCGGAACACTGCCAACTCTTCCCTGGCAAGGACTACTCGAACCCTAGAGTGCAGGATTTTTTCCGGCTTAATGAACCCTACGAAGAGATGTACGACAGAGGCAAGATCCCTCGTATGCCATGGCACGACATTTCGATGCAAGTGGTGGGTCAGCCCGCGAGGGACCTGACGCGGCACTTTGTGCAGAGATGGAATTATGTCCGGCGCGGCCGCAAGCCAACCCGTCCAACACCATTCCTGCTTCCGCCTCCGGACTCGAGGATCGAGGATCTCGAAGCTGTCGGTCTCAGCGGTACTTGCGAAGTCCAGATTTTGCGTTCCACATCGACGTGGTCACTGGGCATTGATTACACTGAGGCGAGCATCCAATCGGCTTATGTCAAAATGATTGAAGATTCCGACCATTTCGTCTACATGGAGAATCAGTTCTTCATCACCAGTACTGAGACGCTGAACACCAAGATGGTCAACCGCATTGGCGACGCCTTGGTGGCTCGTATTATCCGAGCGCACGAGAAGGATGAAGACTGGCGTGCTGTCATTCTCATTCCCCTGATGCCAGGCTTCCAGAATGAAGTCAACATGCAGGACGGCACCAGCGTCCGTTTGATTCTGCAGTGCCAATACCGTAGTATCTGCCGGGGTGAGCACTCCATCTTCGGGCGACTCCGGGCTGCTGGCATCGACCCCGAGGATTACATCTCATTTTTCAGCCTCCGTCAATGGGGCAAGCTGGGCAACGGCATCATCACGACAGAGCAGCTGTATATCCACGCCAAGTGCATCATTGTGGATGATCGGGTGGCGCTGATCGGATCGGCCAACATCAACGAGCGATCCATGCTCGGTAATCGCGACTCCGAGACAGCTGCCATTGTCCGCGATACAGACATGATCTGGTCGACAATGGGTGGTCGCCCGTATCGAGTTGGCAGATTTGCCCACACCTTGCGACTCCGTTTGATGAGGGAGCACCTAGGACTGGACGTGGAT
>Ga0247760_1002048_pt1 | contig 16465 bp, 18 predicted proteins | sample UWRJL171409R4_FD_179936 | JGI IMG/M metagenome (GOLD analysis project Ga0247760, IMG submission 179936) | Plant litter microbial communities from Arlington Agricultural Research Station in Wisconsin, United States - UWRJ-L171-409R-4 | ecosystem: Environmental > Terrestrial > Plant litter >... | reverse complement strand
GCCTGGAGACTACTCGTCGCTCGCGACCCTGATTCTTGCGGTGCTCGTTGGCGCGTGCATCGGCTTTCTGCCTCACAACGTGCATCCAGCGCGCATCTTCATGGGCGACTCCGGCTCGATGGTCCTGGGGCTGACGATCGCCGCCGCCGCGATCATCGTGACGGGCCAGATCGACCCCGAGGTGGTGTCCGAGCGCGAGCGCATTCCCGCGTTCATCCCGATCGTCTTGCCCGTGATGGTGGTCGCGATTCCGCTGTTCGACATGGCGTTCGCCGTCATGCGCCGCATGCTTCGCGGAGAGTCTCCGTTCACTCCCGACGCGCACCACTTGCATCACCGGCTGTTGCGCCGCGGGCACTCTCACAGGTGGGCGGTCGGCGTGCTCTACCTGTGGACCTTCGTGTTGTCGTTCGGGACGGTGTCGCTCGTGTTCTTCCCGGGGTGGACAGCGGCGCTGCTCATCGGCTGCGGAATCGCGATCGCGTGCGTGGTCACCTACTCTGAGCGGACCCGCCTCGCCCTCACCGCGCAATGGGGAAAGCTCGTGCGGTGGGTGCGCAGAGCGTCGGACACAAGCGCCAACCCAACCGTGAAGGAGGAGGCATGAGCCCCCAAGAGCAGGTCTTTCGCCGCGGCCTCGGGTGGTCGGCTATCGCCGTCACCGTCGTCGGCCTCGCGGGGTGCGTGATCGCGTATCTCGTGTCAGGAACCCCGGGGCTGTGGTCAGCGCTCGCGGGAGCGGTGCTCGCCGCGGTCTTTGGTCTCGGCACACAAGCCGTCGCGGTGCTGACCGTGCGCAAGGACCCGCTCGTGTTTGCCGGCGCCACGGTCGTGTCGTCGATGGCAAAGATTCTGCTTGTGATCGTCGCCGCCATGGTCGCCCAGAACATCGACGCCCTGGTACGTCCCGCGTTCGGCGCGACCCTTCTCGCTGGCTCTCTCGCCGCGATTATCGTTGACCTCATCGTGTTCCAGCGCGGACGCATTCCGTACGTCTCTCCGAGCCCCTCTGCGGGCGCCACACCTCCCGACGATGGGGTACGCTAGACCCCGATCCAGACCATTTCTTGGCCTGCCTCCATGCGCGGCCCAAATTCCGGAGAGTGTGCTCTGAACGTCGCGCTTTTGAGCCGCATCGCCACTGAAGGCGGTGACGGATTCCACCCGCCGTCGCTGAACGACTTCTACCCGCCCGCCCTCTTCGGCGACGGGACGTTCTACGAGTTCAACCGCGTGATGATGGTGCGCCTCATCGCTGCCGTTGTGCTCGTCGGCATCATGATGTTCGTTGCTCGTCGCGCCACGGTCGTCCCTACGCGCGGTCAGTCCGTCGTCGAGGTCATCATCGACTACATCCGCGAGAACGTCGTGTACGGCGTGCTTGGCAAGACCGAGGGTGCGAAGTACGAAAAGATGCTGCTGACGATGTTCTTCGGCATCTTTGCGTTCAACATCACGGGCGTCATCCCCGGCCTCAACATCGCCTCCACGGGCCTCATCGGCGTCTCGCTCGTGCTCGCCGCGACAACCTGGATCGTGTACATCACGAACGGCGTGAAGAAGCACGGCGCCGGCGGCTACGTGAAGCACTCGCTGTTCCCTCCGGGCGTGCCCGTATTCCTCAAGCCGCTGATCGCGCTGATCGACTTCCTCCAGGTCCTGATCATCCGGCCCTTGACCCTGGCCCTGCGGCTTACGATCAACATGATCGTTGGCCACCTGCTGCTCGTGCTGACGTACTCGGCAACCCAATACTTCTGGGTCCAGGCGCCGTCGGGCTTCAACCTTGCCTACGGCGTCATCACCTTCATCGGAATTTTGTTCATCACGTGCCTCGAGGTCTTCGTGGCAACGCTCCAGGCATTTATCTTCGCCATCCTCTCGGCCGTGTACATCAACATGGCCATCAGCGAGGAACACTAACCGTCCGGGCCGCAACCGGACACGAAAGGAATCACCATGGCAGACGTCGCGCAGGTGTTTGAACTCACCGGCAACATGAACACCGTTGGGTATGGCCTCGCGGCCATTGGCCCGGCCATTGGCCTTGGCATCCTCATGGGCAAGGTCGTTGAGGGCACGGCTCGCCAGCCCGAGATGGCCGGCAAGCTCCAGGGCATCATGTGGATCGGCATCGGTCTGATCGAGGTGCTCGCGCTCATCGGTATCGCCACCCCGTTCTTCCTCCCGTAACCATGACGACGCTCGCAACGTTGGTTCTGGCCGCGGAGGAAGTGGAATCCCACAACCCGCTGCTGCCGGAGCCATTCGAGATCTTCTGGTCGCTTGTCGCTCTCGCGATCATCTTCGGCGCGTTCTTCAAGTTCATCCTGCCCTCGCTGCTCGGCACGCTCGACAAGCGCGCTGAACTCATCGAGGGTGGAATCACCAAGGCGGAAAAGGCTCAGGCCGAGGCCGCGGCGGCGCTTGAGGAGTACACCGCGCAGCTGACCGACGCTCGGGCAGAGGCTGCACGCATTCGCGAGGATGCGCGTGCGGAGGCTTCGCAGATCCTTGCGGAGACCCGCGAGAAGGCGACGAAGGAAGCAGACCGCATCGCGGCCGGCGCTCAGAAGGCCCTCGAGGCCGAGCGCCAGCAGACGATCGTCGCTCTGCGCACGGAGGTCGGCGCGCTCGCGACCGAACTCGCCTCGCGCATCGTGGGCGAGTCTCTCGCAGACGACGCTCGCCAGCAGCGTGTCATCGACTCGTTCCTCAGCGACCTTGAGAACGGCGTCAAGACGGCAACGGTGGAGGGCTAGCAATGCGTGGAACGAGTCAGGCGTCGCGCGACGCAGTGCTGGAGACGTTTGATGCGGTGGCAACGGCCGCTGGCAAGGACGCTCTCACGATTGCGGAGCAGCTGCACTCCGCCGTCGACGTGCTCGACTCTTCCGGTTCGCTGCGCCGCGCGCTCACGGACCCCGCTCGCCCGGGCCACGACAAGGCCGAGCTAGTGGATGCGCTGTTTGGTGGCTTCGACCCTCGCGCGGTCGATGCCCTCAAGGACTTCGCGCACGCGCGCTGGTCCGCTGACAAGGACTTTGCCGAGTCCGTGGAATTGGCGGGAGCGCACGCGCTCTTCGCCTACGCCGAGGCGTCGGGCAAGCTCGACGAAGTCGAGGAAGAGCTGTTCCATGTGGAGCGGGTACTCACCTCGAACCGTGACCTCCTTACTGCGATGAGCAACCGCTCGGCGCAGAAGGAGGCGCGCCTCGGTGTCTTCACCGATGTGTTTGGCGGCAAGCTGTCGGAGATCACCACAGCGATCCTTGCTCGCGTCGTCGCGACGCCGCGAGGGCGTCGCTTGGTGCCGACCATCGACCTCCTGTTGGAGGCCGCCGCCCGACGCCGTAGCCGGGTTATCGCCAATGTGTCGGCTGCCGTGGAGTTGAGCGCGGCACAGCGCGCGCGCCTCGCGACGATCCTCAGCGACGCGTACGGCAAGCAGGTTCAGATCAATGCCACCGTGGACCCCGAGGTCCTCGGAGGCGTACGAGTTCAGGTTGGGGCGGAGGTTGTGGACGGCACCGTCCTCGCCCGCCTCGACGACGCACGACGACGACTTGTCGGCTGAGCCGACGCACTACCCCGCTTACTTGCGGATTCGACAGGAGACATGGCATGGCCAATGTGACGATTAGCCCCGATGAGATTCGGGCAGCCCTCGACACCTATGTGAAGTCGTACGAGCCCAAGGGCGCCGTGCGCGATGAGGTCGGGCGCGTCGTTCTCACCGCCGACGGCATCGCGCAGGTTGAAGGCCTGCCCGGCTGCATGGCGAACGAGCTGCTGCGCTTCGAGGACGGCACGTTGGGCCTCGCGCTCAACCTTGACGTCCGCGAGGTCGGCGTTGTTGTGCTCGGTGAGTTCACCGGCGTCGAGGAGGGCCAGGAGGTCCGCCGCACCGGAGAAGTGCTGTCCGTCGCCGTTGGCGATGGCTACCTCGGCCGTGTCGTCGACCCGCTCGGCACTCCCATCGACGGCCTCGGCGAGATCGAGACCACCGACCGCCGTGCGCTCGAGCTTCAGGCTCCCGGCGTCATGTCGCGCAAGTCCGTGCACGAGCCGCTGCAGACTGGCCTCAAGGCCATCGACGCGATGATCCCGATCGGTCGCGGTCAGCGTCAGCTCATCATCGGCGACCGCCAGACCGGCAAGACCGCAATCGCGATCGACACGATCATCAACCAGAAGGCGAACTGGGAAAGCGGCGACACCAACAAGCAGGTGCGCTGCATCTACGTCGCGATCGGCCAGAAGGGCTCGACCATCGCCGCGGTGCGTGGCGCGCTCGAGGAGGCAGGTGCGCTCGAGTACACCACGATCGTCGCGGCCCCCGCGTCCGACCCCGCGGGCTTCAAGTACCTCGCCCCGTACACCGGCTCCGCCATCGGCCAGCACTGGATGTACGACGGCAAGCACGTCCTCATCATCTTCGATGACCTGTCGAAGCAGGCAGAGGCCTACCGCGCGGTGTCGCTGCTCTTGCGTCGTCCCCCGGGCCGCGAGGCGTATCCCGGTGACGTCTTCTACCTGCACTCTCGCCTCCTCGAGCGTTGTGCCAAGCTCTCCGACGACCTCGGGGCGGGTTCGATGACGGGGCTCCCGATCATCGAGACCAAGGCCAACGACGTGTCGGCGTACATCCCCACGAACGTCATCTCGATCACGGACGGGCAGATCTTCCTCCAGTCCGACCTCTTCAACGCCAACCAGCGTCCCGCTGTCGACGTGGGCATCTCGGTGTCCCGCGTCGGTGGCTCTGCGCAGGTCAAGGCCATGAAGTCGGTCTCCGGAACGCTCAAGATCGACCTCGCGCAGTACCGCTCGCTCGAGGCGTTCGCGATGTTCGCTTCGGACCTCGACGCGGCTTCTCGCCAGCAGCTCACGCGTGGCGCCCGTCTCATGGAACTGCTCAAGCAGCCCCAGTACTCGCCGTACCCCGTCGAGGACCAGGTCGTGTCCATCTGGGCGGGTACCAAGGGCAAGCTCGACAAGATCGCCGTTGCCGACGTCCTCCGCTTCGAGCGCGAGCTCATCGACCACTTGCGTCGCAACACCTCGGTGCTCACCGACATCCAGAGCACGGGCAAGTTGAGCGAAGAGGTTGAGGCCGAGCTCGAGCGGCACGTCGACGACTACGTCTCCACGTTCTTGGCCGGCGAGAGCGTCGAACTCTCCACGGCGTCGACCATCGAGGGTGGCGGCGAGGCCGAGGTCGAGCAGGAGCAGATCGTCACACAGCGCTCAACTAACACCGCGAAGAAGTAGGCGAATGGGTGGACAACAGCGCGTCTACCGGCAGAAGATCCGGTCGACACAGTCGCTGAAAAAGATCTTCCGTGCGATGGAGCTCATTGCGGCTTCACGCATCGGAAAGGCGCGCGCGCACGTCGCGGCGGCCACACCGTATTCGCGCGCCCTCACGCGTGCGATCAGCGCGGTGGCAGCGCACTCGTCTGTTGACCACCCGCTCACGACCAAGCGCACGGACACGAACGCTGTTGCCGTCCTCACGGTTGCGGCGGACCGCGGGATGGCGGGTGCCTACACGGCAAACGTGCTCCGCGAGGCGGAGCGTCTTCGCGAGCGCTTGCTCGCCGACGGCCACGAGGTCATCCAGTTCGCCTCTGGACGCCGCGCGGTGAGCTACTACGGCTTCCGTAGTCGTCTGCTCGCTGGCAAGTGGACGGGCGGCTCTGACGCTCCCGCACACTCGCGGGCGAAGGAGATCGCGAGCGCACTGTTCGCGGCCTTCACCGCCGCACCGGAGGACGGTGGAGTCGCCGAGCTGCACGTCGTGTACACGCACTTCACGTCGATGGTCTCGCAAGAGACCCGCGTCATCCGCTTGCTGCCCCTCGAGATCGTCGAGGGCGTTGCCGAGCCGGGTGAGGGCGTTGCGCCGCTGTACGACTTCGAGCCGAGCGCCGAGGATGTGCTTGACGCGCTTCTCCCGCGATACATCGAGGCACGCCTCTACTCCGTGCTCCTCCAGGCCGCGGCATCGGAGTTGGCAAACCGCCAGCGCGCGATGAACACAGCTGTGTCGAACGCAGAAGACATCGTTCGCAAGTACACAAGGCTCGCCAACTCGGCACGCCAGTCAGAGATTACCCAGGAAATCAGCGAGATCGTCTCGGGCGCTGACGCGCTCGCGTCGGCTTCGTGATCGGAAACGAGAGACCATGACCCCCACCAAGACCGCCAAGGCCAAGCCCCAGGACTCCACGCCCGACGTCGTGGTCGGCCGCGTTGCCCGCGTCATCGGCCCCGTCGTCGATATCGAGTTCCCCGCGGACGCGATTCCTGACATCTACAACGCGCTCAAGGTCGACATCGACCTGTCCGCCCAGGGCGAGGACGAGGGCGTGCTGCACATGACGCTCGAGGTCGCTCAGCACCTCGGCGACAACATGGTGCGCGCCATCGCCCTGCAGCCCACAGACGGCCTCGTGCGCGGCGCCGTCGTGAGCGACACGGGTGCCCCGATTTCCGTGCCCGTCGGCGACGTCACCAAGGGTCACGTCTTCAACGTGATCGGCGAGGTCCTCAACGCCGAGCCCGGTGAGAAGATCGAGATCACCGAGCGCTGGCCCATCCACCGCAAGCCCCCGGCCTTCGACCAGCTCGAGTCGAAGACCTCGATGTTCGAGACCGGCATCAAGGTCATCGACCTCCTCACGCCGTACGTGCAGGGTGGAAAGATCGGCCTCTTCGGTGGTGCAGGCGTCGGCAAGACCGTCCTCATCCAGGAGATGATCTACCGCGTCGCGAACAACCACAACGGTGTGTCCGTGTTCGCCGGTGTCGGCGAGCGCACGCGTGAGGGCAACGACCTCATCGCGGAAATGACCGAGTCCGGAGTCATCAAGCAGACCGCCCTCGTGTTCGGCCAGATGGACGAGCCGCCGGGAACGCGACTTCGCGTTGCGCTCTCCGCCCTCACGATGGCCGAGTACTTCCGCGACGTGCAGTCTCAGGACGTGCTGCTGTTCATCGACAACATCTTCCGCTTCACGCAGGCCGGATCCGAGGTGTCGACCCTGCTGGGCCGCATGCCGTCCGCCGTGGGCTACCAGCCCAACCTCGCGGACGAGATGGGCCAGCTCCAGGAGCGCATCACCTCGACGCGCGGCCACTCGATCACGTCGCTCCAGGCCATCTACGTGCCCGCTGACGACTACACCGACCCCGCCCCCGCGACGACCTTCGCGCACCTCGATGCCACCACGGAGCTCAGCCGTGAGATCGCCTCGCGCGGCCTCTACCCGGCCGTTGACCCGCTGACGTCGACCTCGCGCATCCTCGACCCCCGTTACGTCGGTGCGGCGCACTACTCGACCGCGAACGACGTCAAGTCGATCCTCCAGCGCAACAAGGAGCTTCAGGACATCATCGCGATCCTCGGTGTGGACGAGCTCTCCGAAGAGGACAAGATCATCGTGGCTCGCGCCCGCAAGATCCAGCAGTTCCTCTCGCAGAACACGTACATGGCGACGCAGTTCACGGGTGTCCCCGGTTCAACGGTGCCGCTGTCGGAGACCGTCGACGCCTTCAACGGCATCGTCAACGGCCAGTACGACCACGTGTCGGAGCAGGCGTTCTTCAACATCGGTGGCGTCGAGGATCTCGAGAAGAACTGGGCTCGCATTCAGAAGGAGATCGGCTAACCATGGCCGACGCCCTCACCGTCGACATCGTCGGACCGGACCGCGTGCTGTGGTCCGGGACGGCGGATCGCGTCATCGCTCCCTCTGTCGAGGGTGAGATCGGCCTGCTCGCGAACCACGAGCCCGTGCTCTCGGTGCTGCGCCCGGGCATCGTGCGCGTGCACGGCGAGGCCGGAGAGACGAGCCTCGAGATCTCGGGAGGCTTCGTCTCCTTCGACCACAACGTGATCACGATCGTCGCGGAGCCCGTCGAGCTCGAGACTCCGTCCGCGTAGTAGGCGCTGGCGCGTACCGATCGCATGCGCGTCGTCATCGCACAATGCTCGGCCCACTACACGGGCCGCCTGAGCGCGACCCTGCCCTTGGCGACGCGCGCGATCATGGTCAAGGCGGACGGTTCCGTCCTGCTGCACTCCGACGGCGGCTCGTACAAGCCGCTCAATTGGATGAGCCCGCCCTGCACTTTGCGGGTTGGTGTGCCCGACGCTGACGCCAGTTCGCGCGGCGTCACGGCCGTGTGGGTGGTTCAGCACGACAAGGCGGACGATCGCCTCGAGATCGAGATCTACGAGGTGTTTTCCGACTCCCAGCACGACCTCGGGGTGGACCCCGGCCTCATCAAGGACGGCGTCGAGGCGCACCTGCAGGTGCTGCTCGCCGAACAGATCGCGCTTCTTGGCGCCGGCCACACGCTTGTTCGCCGCGAGTTTCCCACGGCCATCGGGCCCGTCGACATCATGGCTCGCGACTCGTCGGGCCGTTCAGTTGCGGTCGAAATCAAGCGCCGCGGGGACATCGATGGCGTTGAGCAACTGACCCGCTACCTTGAGCTCCTCAACCGCGATCCGCTTCTCGCACCCGTTGCGGGCGTCTTCGCCGCTCAGGAGATCAGGCCGCAAGCCCGTGTCCTCGCAGAGGATCGCGGTATTAGGTGTGTAGTCCTTAACTACGACGAGATGCGCGGCGTCGACGACGCTCACAAGCGCCTGTTCTAGGCTCAGCTCATGGCACTGGACGCGTGGGACATCTACGAACGCCTTAGCACCCTCGATTCCGACTCGCTGAGTGATGCCCAACGCGACCTCGTTTCGGTGTGCGACCTTCGGCAGGAGGTCAACTCTGGCGGCTTCGACGTTTATTTCTGCGCCTGGGGAGGCAACTCCTCTCCCATCGCAATCCACGCGCTACCTCTACTCATCTCGCCCGAATGGGGTGCATTGCTGCTTGAGGCGGTTCGGCTCTTCGGCGACCCATACCCGAGCGGCCCCGACGAGCGCTTCGATTACATCGAGGCTCACGGCCTCTCGCAAGCTCTCGGCGAACTCGACACCCGCTTTTATGCACTCGAGAGCGCAACGGACGCCGATGGGCTCCTCAATGCACACGTCAACGCTCACCCGGCCGCATGGGCGTAGCCCCACCTCAGGGAGACTCAGCCACAGCGTCGGGCAGGCACAAACCCGCGTACCCTAGTCGCATGGCGAACGACCTCAAGCCGATCCGGCAGGGCCTCGCAGCGTACGAGGACGGCGCGCACATGTACGCGCGCTTTGGCGTGCACTGGCGCGCGGGGGCCGCGAGCCTCATCCCGTTCGGCATCATCTACTTCACGACCCAGGACTTTGGCGACGCGGCGACCACGCTCACGATGGGCGGATACATCATCGGACCCGCGGTCGTGGCGCTGTTCGCGACGCTGTGGGCCGTCATGAGTTTTGGGCTCTTGCACCGGTTGCGCTTCGACACGCGCACGTGGGTCCACTACACGACGTACGCAGTCGCCGGGGCTGTGGGCCTGTTCTTGCTCGCGATGGCTTCGCTCGCGCTCGTGCAGCAATACAACGACGGGACGCCAGACTTCTGGAATGCCGCGTCGTTCTCGGGCTTCTTGTGGGCCTCGCCGCTGCTCGGCGCGATCAGCTCGATCGTCGGCCGGCGTGTGCTCGCCCCTGGTATTCAGTGGCATGTTCTGATCGAGCGCCCGCCGCTTCCTGACGTGTTCACGTACGTCGACGGCAAGCACGACAGGGACGAATTTCAACGCATGTAGAAACGTTTCGCGCTGACGCCTACCGCCCGGTAGGATTGCGCGCATGACTGAGTCAACGTTCCCCGCAGACTTCCTCTTTGGCGCCGCAACCGCCTCCTACCAGATCGAGGGTGCGGTCCATGAGGACGGCCGCGGGCCGTCGATCTGGGACACGTTCTCGCACACCGAGGGCAAGATCTGGAACGGCGATAACGGCGACGTTGCCGTTGACCACTTCCACCGCTACGCGGACGACGTCGCGGCGATGGCCGAGATCGGGCTGACCGCGTACCGCTTCTCCTTCGCGTGGCCGCGCATCATTCCCGCGGGCACCGGTGAGGTGAACACCGAGGGATTCGCGTTCTATCACCGCCTCCTCGACGAACTCGAGAAGCACGGCATCGAGCCCATCGCGACCCTGTACCACTGGGACCTTCCGCAGGCGCTCGAGGACCTCGGCGGTTGGCCAGAGCGCGCGACCGCGGACGCCTTCGCGCAGTATGCGCGAGTCATGGCGACAGAGTTCAAGGACCGCATCCGCTACTGGAGCACCTTCAACGAGCCGTGGTGCACGTCGTTCCTCGGCTACGGTTCCGGAGCCCACGCGCCCGGTCGCAGCAACCACGAGGACTCGCTCGCGGCGACGCACCACCTCAACCTCGCGCACGGCCTCGCCTACCGCGCGATCAAGGAGGTTGCGCCCGACGCAACGGTCAGCATCGTGCTCAACTCGCACCTCCCGCGCCCGTGGAACGTGGCCGACCCGCGCGACGTTCACGCGGCCCACAAGATTGACGCGCTCGCGAACGGCGTTTTCATCGAGCCGCTGACCAAGGGCGAGTACCCCGAGATCCTGCTCGAGTCCACCAAGGAGATCACCGACTGGTCTTTCGTGCTCCCTGGTGACCTCGACACCATCAAAGGCACGGTCGACCTCATCGGCGTCAACTATTACTCGAGCCACACCGTGCGTCACCACGACGGCCCGCGCCACGACACGGGCGAGGACGGTCACAAGACCACGCGCTTCAGCTGCTGGCCCGGCGCGGACGACGTGGAGTTCATGCCGCTCCTCGGCCGCCGCACGACGATGGGCTGGAACGTCGATCCCTCTGGGTTCCACGCGCATCTGATCCGGATCTCCAACGCCTTCGACGTGCCGATCATCGTCACCGAGAATGGCGCCTCGTGGCCCGACGAGGTGGACGCCGATGGCCGCATCCGCGACCTCGACCGCTACACGTACTACCACGACCACCTGAGCGCGCTTCTGCAGGCCCGGGCAGAGGGCGCGGACATCCGCGGCTATATGGCGTGGAGCCTCATGGACAACTTCGAGTGGGGATACGGCTACTCCAAGCGCTTTGGGATGCTGCGCGTGGACTACGACACCCAGGTCCGCACGTGGAAGGACTCGGCGTATTGGTACGCGGAGACCATCCGCAACCGCGCCGTGACCCCGATCGAGGCCATCGAGTCGCTGGCCAAGACTCCGCCCAAGAGCTTCTAGACAAACAAGGGTCCTCGGTACGCATGTGACGCGTGTGGGGCCAATCCGCGCTACCGCGCGTCACAAGAGCCCCATTCGTACCTTGCACCCTTGGGAATCCCTGCGAACCTAGACTTGTCACCATGCCCACCGGTCGTCGCTCGAACAAGCGCCCGTACGGCAAGCCGCACGAGGAGTACGACGCCGATCGCGCGCTCGGCGGCGGCCCTCGCATCGAGCGGGGTCCGGGGGGCGAGGACTTCTTCGTCGCGACCCCGCGTCCCAACGAAAAGATCTACACCTGTCCCGCCTGCAACCAGGACATAGCAGGGGATACGCCGCACATCGTGGCCTGGCCAGCGGGGTCACTCTTCGGCGAGGAGGCGGCGAAGGCTGCCCGACGCCATTGGCACTCCGCGTGCTGGCGAAAGTTTGGGCGTGGTTGAGGTGGGCGCGGCTGAGGTGGGCGCGGTCGAGCTCCGCTCCATGACCGTGTTGCCCGCTCATCGCGAGGATATTGAGCTGCGCACCGAGGACGGGCTCACCCTCGTCGGCGAGCTCGCCACGCCCGCCTCGGGGCCTATCGAGGCCACCCTCATCACGCTCCACCCGCTGCCCACTCACGGCGGATTCATGGACTCGCACATCTACCGCAAGGCTGCCTGGCGACTCCCGCACCTCGCGAACGTCGCGGTGCTGCGCTTCAACACGCGCGGCACCCACTCTCCGCGCGGGACGAGCGGGGGAGAGTTCGGCGGCGGAGGTCCAGAGGGCGCGGACGTCCGCGCCGCGGTCGACTACGCCGTCACTCACGCCCTCCCAAATCGCTGGCTGGTTGGCTGGAGCTTCGGCACCGAGCTCGCGCTCATGCACGGCTCCAACCTTGACGTCGAGGGCGCGATCCTCCTGTCCCCGCCCCTGCACCGCGCCCAGGCGAGCGACCTACTGGCGTGGGAAGCGTCGGGCAAGCCGGTGACCGTGCTGGTACCCGAGTTTGACGACTACTTGCGGCCCGACGCCGCGGCCGAGTCCTTCGCGCCGCTCACCCACGCGCGGCTCGTGCCGGTCGACGGCGCAAAGCACCTGTGGGTCGGCGAGGCGTACGTGCGCCGCGTCCTGGACGAGATCGTCGAGGTGGTCGCCCCGGACAGGGCCCCGCTACCGACCCACGTCGACGCATCCGTGGTGTTATAGACGGGTGAGCATCCCTCCGGACGGCACGCCGCTCGTGCTGCTCAATGCCTTCCCCGTGGACCGTAGCCAGTGGGAGGGCCTCATCGAGGCGCTCTCGGACATCGCGCGCGGAGACATCATCGCGTTCGACCTTCCCGGCATCGGCGAGATGCCCATGACCGACGAGGAGCCGTCGCTCGAACTCATCGCGGACGCCGCTGTCGTCGCGATGCGCGAGGCGACCGGTCACGAGTCTGCGATCTGGGTTGGCTGTTCGATGGGCGGCTACATTGCGATGGCGGTCGCAGAGCGCGAGCCCACAGCGGTGGCGGGTCTTGGCCTCATCGGCACCCGCTCAACGGCGGACGATGCAGAGGGCGTGGCGAACCGCCTTAAGATCGCGGACACGGTGGCCGGCGCAGAGCGCCACCCCAACCCCCGCCTTGTCGCCGAGGGTCTGGTTGGCACTCAAGGGGAGCGCCGCGAGGAGCTCGTCGCCGCGATCGAGGCGAACGTGGGTCTGCACTCCGGCGACGGGGTGGCCTGGGGCCAGCGCGCGATGGCCGCGCGGCCGGACCGCACCGAAGTGCTGCGCAACGTCGACGCTCCCGCGGTCGTGGTGATCGGCGAGAACGACGCGATCGTGCCGCGCGCGGACGCCGAGCTCATGGCCGCGGCGCTCGACGTCGAGCCCGTCGTCCTCGCCGGAATAGGCCACCTCGCGGCCTTCGAGGCCCCGGACGCAGTGGCGCGCGCCCTCGCGCCGCTCTTCGAGTAAGGCCCCGCCGTGCCCATTCGCAGGCTCATCGCGCGCGTGCCCCTCGACGCGCTCGTGCCCACCTTCCGTGAGATTCGCGCCAAGGCGGGCGTGAGCGAGACCCGGCCCGACGCCGTGGTTGCCGAAGCGCTCGCGGCAGGCGCCGCGTCCCCGAACACGGCGTCGGGCGAGCGTGAACACGTAGTCGGCGAACGCACGGACCGTACCGACCTGCCGCTCGTCACGATCGACCCGCTGGGTTCGCGGGACCTTGACCAGGCGCTCGCGATCGAGGCGACCGGCTCGGGTTGGCTCGTGCACTACGCGATCGCCGATGTCGCCGCGCACGTGGTCCCTGGCGGGGCCCTCGATCGCGATACGTGGTCGCGCGGAGAGACGATCTATTGCCCCGACACGAGGGTGAGCCTGCATCCACCGGAGATGTCCGAGGGCTTCGCGTCGCTGCTGCCAGGTCAGCGGACCAAGGCGGCGCTGTGGACGATTGAGGTGGGCCCGGACGGCGTCCTTGGCACCGCGACGGTCGAGCGCGCGTGGGTGACGTCTCGCCATCAGTATGCGTACTCGGAGTTGCAGAATGATCCGCCTTCGGAGGCGAAGTCCCTTGTAGGGACGATGAAGGCGTTCGGTGATGCGAGGCGAACCCATCTTGCGGCGCGAGGCGGTGTGACGTTGCCCAAGCCGAGCCAAGAGGTCGTCGACCACGGCGGCGAGCTCGCGCTCGAGTTCCGCGCAGCGGTGGGGATCGAGGACGACAACGCCCAGATATCGCTCCTCACGGGCGAGGCCGCGGCGCGCATCATGCTCGAGGCCGGGATTGGTGTGCTGCGCACAATGCCGGACGCCGAACCGCGCGATATAGAGAGGCTACGCGTCCAGGCGCTCGCGCTCGGCGTCGCGTGGCCCAAGGGGGCGAGCTACGGCGACGTGCTCGCGACCCTCGACCATGAGAGCCCGCGCGCGGCCGCCTTCCTCACCCAGGCGACGCGGCTCTTCCGCGGCGCGGCGTGGGAGGCGTTCGACGTCCCGTCCATGCCCGTGCCCGTCAATCCGCGCCACGGCGCCCTCGCCGCACCATACGCGCACGTGACGGCCCCGCTGCGCAGGCTCGTTGATCGCTACGGCACAGAGGTGTGCCTCGCGCACTGTGCGGGGAGAGACGTGCCGACGTGGGTGCGCGAAGCGTTGCCGGGCATCGGCGCCGCGATGAGCGCCGCGGTGCGCACGGGCTCCGCCGTCGACAGGGCCTGCGTCGACGCGGTCGAGGGCGCGGTGCTCGCGCCGCACGTTGGTGAGCAGTTTGACGCGGTGGGCCTTGACGAGAGGACCGTGCAGCTTGCGGATCCCGCGGTTGTCGCCGCGTGCTCGGGTGACGTGAGGGCGGGGGAGCGGCAGCGAGTTCGGCTGGTTTCGGCCGACGCCGGGGGCGCGAAGTTCGTCGCTGTCGCCTAGAGCGGGGCTCTCGTCGGTTACGCGGGCTTCCAGTCGTTCCCTGCGGCCAGGCGGCCCGCAAGGGCGTCTGTCAGCGGCATAGACTCCCCATCGCGCGCTCCGCGGCCGAGTTCGAGCATCGGCTCGCCCGGCTCTAGCGTCACGCCGCTGAAACGCGCAGACAGCCCGCCAGCGGTCGACATCACATAGAACACGCCATCGGTCGAGACTCCAATCGAACGATCGCGCTTGAGGTACCAGCCGATCACCTGGGTTCGATAACGAGTTGACCCGTTGTACGCGCGTGCGGTGAGCCGCTCAGGCGTCAGGCCCGCCGCGAGGGCGTCGCGCGCGAACTGCTCGATGAGCACGCTCGCCTTGCCAGACTCAACCTCACGGGCGCGGGCGAGCGCCTGCGCCTTGCGAAGGTGAGGGCTGTCGCTCACGACTCCGTTGGCTCCGCGGCAACCGGCGGAGCCTTGAGCTTCGAGGCAGCGGCAAGGTTGCCGATGGGGTCGTTCGAGAGCAGTCCGCGAAGGTCGTCAAGGTAGCCCGTGATCGACTCGCGCTGACGGTTGAGCTCCTCCACCTCGCGCTGGGCTGCCGAACGCTCGCGCTCCGCGTCCGCGACGGCCTCGGAGATGATGCCTTCGGCGTGCTCGCGAGACTCGGACACGATCTCGTCCGCGTTGTTGCGCGCGTTGCTGAGTAGCGTCTGCGAGTGCACCTCTGCCTCGCGGCGCACGACCTCCGCGCGCTCGAGAGTGGCGGCGAGCCGCTCTTCTGCCTCTTCCGCGCGCGCCTGTGCGTCGGCGACGAGTGCCTGCATCTCTGCCTGCACCTCCTCGTTGCGTCGCGTGAGCTCGCGCTCTGCGTCTTCACGGCGCTTGGCGATGACGATCTGCAGGTCCTCGCGGTCTCGCTGGGACTTCTCCTTGATTGCCTCTGCCTCCGCCGTCGCGCTTGCCTTGGCGCTTGCTGCGGCCTCGTTCGCCTCGTTGACGAGCGCCTGGGCCTCTGCGCGAGCGGCCTCGAGCTCTGCGGCGGCGTCACGTTCGGCCTCTGCGCGAACGCGAGCAGCGGTGGACGTTGCGGTCTCTAGCGCCGCGGCCGCCTCCGCCTGCTGGGATGAGACGAGCGCGTCTGTTTCTGCGCGCAACGCCGCCGTGTCGGCGTCTGCGCTCGCGCGCAGCTCTGCCGTCTCCCGCTCAGCGGACTCGCGCAGCTCCGCGACCTCGGCGTCGACCGCCGCACGCAATTCTTGCGCGTCGCGCTTCGCCTGCTTGACGAGCGCGTCTGCCTCGCGGCGCTGCGTCGACACGCGCTCGTCGTGGGCCGCGCGCTCGCGGGACAACTGCGCCTCGAGGGCCTCGCGAGCAGCGGCGAGCTCGGCCTCGTGCTCGGCCTTGCCCTTGGCGATCGAGCTCGTCGCCTGGCTGAGCAGCGTTGCGACCTCTGCGCGCTGGTTCGAGATCAACTCGTCGTGCTCCGCGCGCTCCTGGGCGATACGTGCCGCGTGCTCTTCGCGCGCCGCGGTGAGCGCTGCATCGCTGGCCGCGAGCGCCTCGGCAATCGACGCCTCGCTCGCCTCACGGGCTGCCGCGATAGCGGCCTCGTGCTCAGACTTTGCCTTGGCGAGTTCGGTCTGCTGACGCAGGCGCTCTTGCTTGAGCGCAGCGTCGTGCGCCGCACGCTCCTGGTCGACCTGCGCCGCGGCGGAGGCGCGCATCTCTGCGATCTCTTCCTCGGCGGCCGCAGCGGCCTCCGCCGAGTCGGCGCGCAGGCTTGCGACCTCAGACTCTGCCGTCTGCCTGAGGTCGGAAGCCTCCGCCTCCGCGAGGTTTCGCAGGTTCGCGGCATCCGCGTTTGCCCCCGCGAGCAACTCCTCCGCG
>Ga0247760_1002046_pt1 | contig 16485 bp, 19 predicted proteins | sample UWRJL171409R4_FD_179936 | JGI IMG/M metagenome (GOLD analysis project Ga0247760, IMG submission 179936) | Plant litter microbial communities from Arlington Agricultural Research Station in Wisconsin, United States - UWRJ-L171-409R-4 | ecosystem: Environmental > Terrestrial > Plant litter >... | reverse complement strand
AAAAACTGTCTTATGAGACCGCGGCTCTTTAGTCTTTGATCGATGATACGACCAGGCGCGAACGCTCTTGGAAGGAGCCAGTTTGAATCAGAGGCCTGTCCCGCCCATTCTCGAAACTTTGGCGACTGTGGATCCGGTGTCGACCTGCTGACAGTGTTTGGCAACTGGGTCCAATCCTCGGCGTTGGACCCTGCTGAACGTCGCTGACTTGCAAACTCGTGTGCTCCCACCCAGATGCCCTTCAAGGGAAAGGGCAGAAACACCACTTCAAGTTCCCAGGGTTTGGTGTAAGAGGGTAAAGAGGCTGCTTGGAGGTGGCTGACCTGTGCTTGCAAGGACTGCAACTGGCTATAGAGTGCGCCGCGATTCACCCCAGTCATCGTTGCGCTTGTCGTAATTGAAACGACGCTAGCTGTGGTGTCATCCGCAGAGGCCTCAGGCCGAATGGTCCGCCGACTGCTGGCTATGCTGCCGTTTTCGTTCAGCATTTTCTCCACTTCCTCTACGCGCGATTCGAGTTCGGTCACGCGGAGATCGGTATGATCGTGTTTATCGTGGCAGTCTTCATGGCCCGCGACGGAGAACGAGGCGTTTTCGAGCCGATCGAGCCGCTGTTCATGGCTATCGACCGTGTTCGACAGCTTTTGAAAGGCGTCGTCAGTGACACCATGCGCTTGAGACAGAGCAGGCGTCCCTGACGAGTGCTTGGCCATTTCCGCCTCTCGAAGACCCGAAGAAGGATACTGAGCGGGCTCATCGTCATCCAGGGGCAACTCGTTCCTCAGAGCCGAACCTCCGTTCAACGTTTGTAAACCTTTCCCGGCGAATGGCCTCATATATCGAGATTGGCTCGATGAGGCCGTAGATGGTGGCTGGGATAGGGGCATTAAACACTGCGACGGAATCGGGGGCAATCCATTATTGTGCGCGGGCTGAGATTGGAGTAGATTGCCCCAGCTATTTAACGTATCAGGCATTGCACTCTCGGGTCTGAGGCTGGCCTCCTCTGTCGGTAAAACAGTAGCAGGATCCGTTCGGTGACTGGCCAAGGGTGTCTGAAAGTCCAACATGTTGAGGTCCAACGAGACACCCAGGTTGGAGGGTATATGGAAAGACCCAAGATCATGCACCGGACTTAGGGGCTCCCGGGCCGTCTTGGGCTTTTGGTTCTCCTGCCCGACAACATTCGATGTCGCAGGAGGCTGCGATATTCCAGGCTGGACATCCTCGTGGAAACAAGCATGGTGTGAACACATGCAGACTTCGGCGGGGTTGACAGCTAGGCGATCCTGAAATCCAGTCCCCGGAGGCGCTCTACTCCAGAACCTCCGACATCCGCAACGGGGGAGGGACTGGTCCGTATAGTTGCAAGGCCCGCCCGGGAGAGCGGGCGGCGCACTGCGCAATGGGCCGTCATGATAGATATCGAAGATGAAAGAACTGCCGGGGTCGCAGGCATCAAAAGGGGTCGCAGCCATTGAAGCCTGAAAGAACCATCGCTCGGGGGTAATGAGTTATGGGCAACCGCGTGAGATGAAGTTTCTACGGGGAGACGTCGCAAAGGTCGCAAAGTAATCCGCTTTGGATAGGGGTTTCGCAAAGGATTGCGCTTCGAATGGGGAGAGAGGAAGATCGCGACGCCGACGAAATACCGGCCGAGATGCGACCCAAGGCCAGGCCAGCTGGGTCGCAATCAGTCGTCGTTCGCTCTAGTTCATGATACTGCTTTGGTCAGTTTCTCGTAATGCGAAGTGCACCAGGCGCGATTGCGATATTGCGAAATTGACATCCTCAGGCAGCGGTCGACAGCTGGTCACTGGTCGCTGTCGGGAAAGCGGGGAATATCGGGAAATGGCGGTCGGCAACTCACTTTAAGTACCAGAGTGCTCAGCGTATGCAACAATGTCACATCGAAAGGCAGAATCCAGGGGCGCGCGAGGAGAAACAGATGGAAGCCGTATTGCGACAGCTAAGTAAAAATCGAGGCGCAAGCTGGATTGGATCTCGACAAGTGGTACAGGTCTAGGTTGGGGCGTGAAGCAGGGGAGTGCTCGGCGAGCACGGCGGACATGGCGGGGTAGGCGAGCAGAGGCGGAAGCGCAGGGGCGGGTTGTGAGAGGTTGCAGCTGCAAGGGCTGTGGAGAATAAGTGACTATGCCAGCAAACCAGGGCCAGGGCGAAAGGGAGCACGATGACTCGACGGGTCCTGTTGAGGCAGCAGGGATGCTGCAGCGGCAACTGCTATCCCCATGCCTACGTGCAGGTGCGGTATCTACTTTCGCGACCGTTTGTTGTGTCTTTACCATCAAACATTTTGAATGATTGGGTGCCTAACTTGAGGAAACGCCAAAATGCGCGTGGTGGGCGCGGTCCGTCATCGAATTGGCCAACGTCGTCTCGGTGTTGTGAAACGCTGGAATCCTCCCATTGGTCAGGAGCCACTTAACATCCCTGTCTGGCAGTTCGCGTCGCGGCATGCATGCCGCATGTCACTTCGTGAGAAGCCTCACCTGCGCTTTGCCCACCGTTCCGCTGATCGTTTGGAGCACCACCCCCAATTGCGACCTCCATTTTGCAACGCCACCACTCAGGACCGTTCGTCCCACGGCCTGCGTGAGGCACCACTGCGTCCGCTTAAGGATGCCCAGGAAAGGATGACGAAGAGCGGCACCTGTTCGGCCCATTCTCGAGATATAAAATTTACAGGGCGACGCGGTCTGGTCTGTGTGGATGGGAAGCGTCGCGCCAAACAGCTTGCGAGACTCGCAATCTGGTTGCGCAATTTCCGTCCCCCACCTAACCAACTAATTTACTGCATCTGAGACCACTCAGCAAAGCGACCCATTCACCGTGAGACTGAAGAGCTGCGAGCAGTTGAAGATTGGATGATATACGGAGTATTCCGAGCAGATATGCGTGGTCTTTGTGATGGGTCATATACCCCCAATGAAGATGCAGTGCTCTCTGTCCCCACTGAAAGCCCATGTACCCACGCCCTGCGCTCGACCCAAAAGGCAAAAGTATATTAAAGCCAGTCTCAAAATATCAGATTTCACCCCAGCTCCCCATCGGGCCGGTGCTAGCGATAATGCTGCCCGTCCCGACAGACCCACCGATGTCCCAGTAATGTCGCGACGAATGCCGAGATGAAACACTGCCCCGTCTCCCAGATCGTCGTGTGCTTTGAGTGGCACAGCTTCCATTGTGGTGACGCAGCGCCACTGGGCTGGATGGTGTCGTCACCTTGAAGGTACGTCGCTCGGCCGGTCGTGACCGGTGATGCACGTGCGAATGTGACACTAGTGGATGATGCTGACGTATTCTTGCTGCTTTTGCCGCCAGCTCTTGCGTGCTTGATGTTGCGAGGTGCGAAGTACCAGACGTGAACTGGGGCGCCGACGGCAGAGGCATGCTAAAGCGGGAGCGGAGATATCGGAAGACAAGCCGAACATCAAGGTCTTGCTCCCATTCTTGTTGCGTAAAAGATTGGGCCGATTCCCTCGGTGTTGTGTCGGGCACGGATGGCCGCGCACCACGAATATCAACAGGCTGTGATATAGTGGGATGAAACTGCGGCATGGTTGGGACGCTGTTCTCTGGTTTTTGTGCTGGGTCGCTGCTTTCAGTAGCTGCAGTCTCTGGGATGACGGGAAGACCGGCATAAGGGAGAGGCATCTGCTGCATGCGGCTGTATGTCGAGAAGGCGCCCGGGTGCGCCGATAGCCGGTGAATGAAATGTCCTAGCTCTTGGGCTATCCGTTCGAGCATGTATAATTGCCACGCAGAGTCATCGCCCCGTGAGTCTGACTCCGTCTGCGCGGATGCAGGGTTGGATGAGTCCATCTGCGATGTCTTGGGCGTCGACGACATTCCCTCTTCTTCGGGAAGGGCTTCACCGAACAAGATTGCGAGCATTCGGTCGTCAATGCCCATGACATCGCAAATGAGTTTCCTCGTGATGCGGCTCCACAACCCTCTGCCCATTTCCATCGGCTCAGGTGCATCCTGATCATGCCAATCACCCCCAGCACAATGAGCATCATCTACAACCTCAACCCGCGTCCTGAAACTGTCGGCTATCAAATGAGGCGGAGCCGTTTTTGACCGTGACGCTTCCGACTGACGACGTCTCCTCCGTGTTTCTTTCCGAATGTCTTCCAGCAGTAATTGACTTTGTTCAAGCCGCCAAGCCTCTATCCTGCGGTTTCGCTCAAGCTCTTGTGCCTCCTCGCTTTCTAACTCTAACCGGGCGAGCTCAAAGCTCTCTCTCCTGCGTCGGATGTGATTCGGGTTGAACTGCTCGAACGCATAGAGCCGCTCTTGGGCCTCGATGCTCGTCCCCGGACCATCCAATCGAAACGAGCCAAGGCCGTCGTGAGATGGAAACACAGGCGCCGTATGCTCCATTCCTTGATGCTGGGCATAGTGATATGGAGCCGTACGGAACTCGGATAGGTGGCTGTCTAGGCTGTCCAACTCGGCGTCGTCCTCGGGCTCGAGTACCTCGGTCGGTACAGCTGAGTTATCAGGCTGTGAGTTGAAATCCGAGCGGGCAGCGGTATCCAGGCTTCCCAAATCACTAATTCTTGACCTGCCCGGCGTCACTTGGTCATCTTGGATCGAGCTGAGGTAGGAGGCTGTCGTGCCGGCATCGGTGCTGGGAGTGAACAGCACCCATGTCTGGGACTCGACTTGCTCCTGTCGAGCCGGGATCGCGAGGATGGCGGAATCTCCATCTTCCGATTCAGCCCGCGTCACTCGCTGTTGAAAATGCCGAGTGGGCTGGTGAAAGGCCATGCTGGGTATCTATCCGCCCTCTGGCCGTGTCGCCGAGTGATGAAAGAGCGATGGCAAGGAGATGAAGAGGAAAAAGGCGGATGGCGGACAAGGAACTGTTGTGAAGGATCCTGGACGATATGGCTGTGAGTGGCCAGCAACAGCTGGCGGAACTGCCCCCTGGTTAGAGTGATAAGTGGCTGCGCAGGGAAGCCGTGATTGACAAATGCGGTTAAGACTGCTGGGACTGCGGGGGTTGTGGTCAGGCGCAGTTTTCGTTGAGGTTTCTGGCACCCTGCGTTTTATTGATCACGGTTGGTGCGATCCGTGCCTTTACAAACACCGCCTGGCTGTGTCTCTCCGGCTTGTGTAACAGCTTTTCCGATTCAGGGAGCCAGGGAGGATGGCCAAGACGGGAATGCGAAGAGAATGCGATTGCTGGGGGCCGAAGTTTGAGCGACTCCCGGGGACCTGCACAGAGCACGGGATGCCGTCAGTCACAATTTGGGGCGGCACACGAGATCTGACACGGAAGACCCCTCCGCACCCCGCCCAGCCGAGTCTGACCTCATTGCTGTCCTTCTTTCCCCCCAAGCGACGTCTTTTTCAGGTGGTGATTTCATGTCCGTAGTCTGGTCAAATGGGGTTTGCCTTGGCGGTTGGCACTTTATCGCCTCTCCGCCTGCACTAAACACTGGCATGAGGAGCCAGCAGACGAGAAGAGCTGAAAATGGCCCCCGCCTGGTCGCTCCCCGCAAACTATCCGCTATCGACCAGGCCGATAGGAACCACAGGATGCGCCCCCACTGTCCAGCGTCCGAACCAATAGGATATGTGCACATCAAGACCATGACATTAGTGTGCCCAATGCAAACAACAACCAGGCTGCGTCGCGAGTGTATCAACGAGTGTGTTGCGTATACAGCCCATGCTGACTTCCCGTCGTTGCTGTCACCATGTGCCATGTAAGAAGACCCTTGCTTTGCTCTCTGCTGGGTACGAAGTACGTGAGCTGCATCTCGATATTGAATTGAGCCATTTCCGATCAGTCGCTAAATTACAACCGCCGCCAATGTAGCATGGGAAGTGACAGTCCCGATCCGACTCTGCCTGGTCGACCATGACAGCTCATTGCGAATTCACACATTCCCACGACGTGGGGCTCTTCCCAGTAAAATCATATCCGAGTTAAGTGATAACTATGTCAAGGATCCATGAATATGGCCTTGCGCCGCCCGAAGAGCGCCCCCAAGTAGATTGCCCAAGCAGACGAAGGGGATGGCAGGTTGCTCAACTTCGATGTATTAGCAGCCAAAATCGAATATCCGTCCTGTCCTGCAAGTCACGTTCAGAAGTGGGCGCATGTCTCAACACACCCTAAGTCTCCTCACAAGTCACATCAGAGCACCATAGGTTAGGTCCAGGGTTGCCTCCAAACGAAGATGTTCACGAAACCCATCTGATGAATGGTGTATTGGCTGTGCAGAACGAGACCATGAATCTTAAAACACGTCCTCCTCTCAGCCCCAAATGACCGTTTGCGCCGCCCTTAAGCCAGATGCCATTCCTGCCTCAACCCCTCCCATCCCTTAAGCCTCAGTGAAGGCGTCGGGGAAGCGCTTGATGTTCTCAGCCAGGCTGCCGCGGTTGGCGAGGAACTGAACATAAGCACCATCGACCTTGACGCGACCAGCCGCCTTCTTCTCCAGGTATTCCTCACGACGGAGAGGAGTGAAGCCCCAGTTCTTAGAGACGATGATCTTCTGTCGGCCGGGAAACTTGTACTGCGAGCGGCGGAGGGCCTCGAGAGCGATCGCGCGGTCTAAGAGCATGGTTAATTGAGCGTCTTGATGCCGATCCGATGAACATACTGGAATCACGAGTGCGAACGCTCATGATGATCTGACCAATGTTGACACGGGCGACAGTGCCGTTGGGCTTGCCCCAAGCGCCACGCATACCAGTCTGAAGTCTATCGGCACCCGCACAAGACAACATCTTGTTAATCCGCACGACGTGGTAAGGGTGAGCGCGGACGCGAAGGTGGAAGCCTTCCTTTCCAGCCAGCTTGACAAGATACTTGTTGGCGCAGATGCGTGCCGCTTCCAGGGCTTCCGAGCTTAGCTGCTCGTACTCATTGGAGACCAAATGAATGCACAGTGGGAAATCGTCCACTGTTGCACGCTTACGGCCGAGGTCGAAAATCCGAATCTTTGGATCCGGAACACCACGATTGAACCGTGACTTTGGGTACGGCTAGAATAGAGAAGTGATTAGCAATATGCCCCCCAAAAAGTTCGCAGTGCACACATCTCCGGCACCACTCGGAGCGCTCCCAGCCTTCATCGAGTCATCTGGGAATCTGGCCCCGGCAACTCCGCTCAATGTGTCGTGGGTATCGAGTTGGGGAGGGGATCTGTTCAGTCAAACTTACTTTGTTTTTGCAATAACGATAGCAACGAGCCGGTCTTCGTGCCATCTTGTCGATCGTAGTTACTTTTCTCGCGTAGGAAGGCTGATGGTTGTGGTAGATTGATGAGAGGACGAGGAGCGACCTCTGCGTTTTTGATCAAGTTGAATTTCGCCACAGGATTACCAATCCGGATTCATAATCGACCAGCGGGGGTTTACGCTTTCCCACGGCGGTTAAAGTGGGACACTTAGGGCTTTTTCAGCGCCTGCCCACCCACAACCCAGCCAATAAGAATTAAGGGGAACTTCCTTGCCAAATTTTCGATTTCGGTGCTGAACTTCTGAAGCTGACTTTTTCCCCCCAGCGCCATCACGACAACTAAACGCCTAGAAATCACCAGTCCGCCAATTCCTCGAAGTCGCTCACCCAAATAAAACCGCAATGGCCCCCAAGAAGAACAAGAACGATGCCCAGTCCATCGGCTCGAAGGTACGACTACGAAAATGTTGGAGAAATTTGGAACTCGACTGACCGGAAGGTAGCTGGCCCTCGTTATCAAGAGCGGCAAAGTCGTCCTCGGATACCGAAGCACTCTGAAATCTCTTCGCAGCGGAAAGGCGAAGCTGATCCTCATCTCTGCCAACACCCCTCCTCTGCGCAAGAGCGAGCTTGAGTGTAAGTTCTCCCTGCCGATAGCTCTCTTCCGACCGGAAGTAGGAGCACCGCAAGAGCTGGAACTGTTTGGTATTACCAACAGGCTCCTCGCTATCCTGATGCGCTCATTGTCTCTCGAGTGTCATCTGTTAAAGGGAGATCCAGGCTAACACTGTCACAGACTACTCTATGATGTCCAAGACCCCGGTCCACCACTACAACGGCACCAACGTGAGTTCACCACAAATCTCCCGTACTGTTATGATCCTATATGACAAGTATTGCATGCTTGTCGCGATTTTCTCCTTGGTCTCGCAGATTCTGTTTGCCGGGCCTGCCCAGAGAAGAAGTCTTGTCACAGACTTTGGAGGGTAAAGTTTTCATGCTTACAATTCGAAGTTGGAGCTAGGTACTGCTTGCGGTCGTCTGTTCCGCTGCTCCACCATGGCCATTTTGGATGCTGGTGACAGTGATATCCTCGCGGATCAACAGGCTTAGAGGAATGCGAAAATACGGATGGCATGGGACGGCGTTCGGCTTCGACGGGCGGGAAATTGACATGGTACCTTGATGATATTCTGGTTCTCAAAAGGTTTACTCGCCCTCTGACAGGGCAGAGTGGGCTAGTCATGATTTATGACGACTTGCCTTGGGTGACTTCTCCCACATACTTGGTCACTCCCAAAGATAGACCAAAAATCGAGGGCGTCCGCCACCCGGCTGGATGATGTATTCGTGATTGATCTATAGGGGGCATTGGCATCTGGCGTGCCTTTGATTTTTGCATCGCTTTGAAAGCCTTTGTCCGCATCATGTTTGATATTGCCCATGCACATCAAGAGGGGTTGGAAACGTGGATGCCGTCCTCGGAGGGGCATCTCAGTAGTTACCCCTGGTTTCTTGACGTTGTGATCGATCAAGTAGAGTTCAAGGTTGATGACATTAGAGTGCGGGGAAACCCGTGATTCAGCACGGTGTTGGGGCTCCAAACCTCCAACTGGTCACTGAGGGAGCATGGAAGCCTGCCTCCTGCCACTTGCATTGACCGCTAAATTGTCACAATTAAACGCTGAGCCGTAACTTGCCGTTTGGGGCGTGACTGTCCTACCAGTTCTTCGACGGGCAGTGGTTGCATGAAATGGGAGTCTCCAAAGTGCAATGAGCCAGTGCTGTTTCGGTGGATCCCCGAGACACATCGAATACCTGGCCGCTGCTAAGATTCTCGACGCGCTGCATGATAAACAAGGCTTAAAACTTGATCGCTTCCCGGGTCTAGGAGGCACAAGCATCAAGCACGCGCAGACGCAAGCTGGAGTCCTATGATGCGGCACGGTCTGTGAACAACTGATCCACTATTTGAGGCTTAGCTGTCGTCGGAACGACAGTACTCAACTGCAGCACAAACCGTATTGCGCCTGAGCATTGGGAAACTAAAATTTCGAAAGGGCGGGGACGTTCATCGCTAATCCACTCAAAGGTCCACTCCAGATATTTACCTCCCCCTTCTTCGTACCGTGCCTGGGAAATCGACAAGGTCACCGTGTCACAAAAGAGACGTCGCCTTTCGAGACCGGATCGCACGCCTCGGCCAGACATCCCTGCGCTCTTGCCGGGCTGTTAGTGTTGGTGGGCTTGAGAAGACAGGGGCTTGCATCTCCCTGGCCTTGCCCGACAGCCAATCCCCTTCTACGTCGCGTTTCCAGCAGCCTGAGAGCCACATACCCAGGCACCAAAGGGACAAGGCCGCCGAACGCCACTGGTCTCCAAATAACCCATCAATACCGACAAAGGTTAGGCCAGCGATCGAGCCAGTCTTCTACAACCGCTATTTGAGAAGAATCGCTCGAATAAGATAATTGATTGCAACAACGAAGACGAGCCCCAAAACAGTTTCTTGGTTGACCCCCGAATCACTGACACCCAAGTCTGCCAATCTCGCTGCTGACCGCTCCCTTGCGTACCCAGCATTCAAGTCTCTGCTCTCCTCGAGCCGGTTTCCACGAATCCAACCAAGACACACTCGCAGCGAAACCCTCATGGCTGCCGTTGTGAAGAAACCGCCGGCATCAGGCCGTGAAACACCGACAGGCACTCCCTCTCGTCCTACTCCAAGAGCGACGACGCCTTCATCGGCCGCTGCTGGCGGTGCTGGCGTGACGCGGACTCGCTCTGTGCGGACCGGAACTCCTGTTTCCGCTCGTGCCGCCGCATCGCAAAGACGTGAGTCACTGCTTAGCAATGGGGCCAGCAGCAACTCCAACGCCAACCTTGCTGACGTCGAGCGGGAGGAGGCTCTGCGCGCTGAAACGGTGGCGCTGCTCGACGACTTGAAGGAGAGGCTAGCCAAGGCGGAGAGCGCGTCTGAATCCTACAAGCGCCAGGCCGAGGTATTGCAAGACAAGCTCGATGAGGCGATCAAAGAACAAGCCAAACTTGAGGAGAGAGTGCACGAGAGCGAGGAACAGATTGAGACGCTCAGCAACGAAAAACGCGAGGCCGCCCGGCAAATGCGCGAGATGGAGAGCATCTACGAGGCAGAGCGGAGCGCCATGATGAAGGAGAAGGACGAAATGGCCAATCGCGAGGAGGAGATGCAGACTGTGATTCAGAGACTGAAAGACAGTCTTGCGCAAAGGAATCTCGATGAGGACAGACCTACCAGACAGTGTACGTTCCCACATACCCCGTCTTCTTTGGTTGCCTGCTAATACCGTTGCACACAGCTGCAACTGGCTCGCCTAGTATCGACAACGGAAGCTTCGCGCCACCAAATTCGATTCATCGCAGCGATTCCCGCAACAACTCGAAACTCCTGTTGCAAAAGGATAAACTGATAGAATCACTGAGGCTCGAGCTGGCTGAGGCGCAGATCAAGCTAGTCGAGTCGGAAAATCAGGGGGGTGGACGTCTCCAAGAGGTCGAACGGCAGCTCATGGACGCGCGGATGGCCAACGCTCGCCTGATGGAGGACAACGAGAGTTACCAGCTTCTCCTCCAGGAGAGGACACTCAAGGGAGACTTCGGCACCAGCGACTTCAGCTACATGGGCAGCGCTTCCGCGAACCAAGATGCCCTGGCCGCCCTCGAAGGCAGGGCAAGTGGGGCGAGCCTCGCTGACGAGTTGTCTGAGGCCACTGGCAACGAACCCCACCCCCAGGAGACAGAGAACGAAACCCAGCGGCGTCTCGAGTCGGAGCTCAAGTCAGTTAAGGACCAGAATAAGGCTCTGACCCTCTACATCAACAAAATCATCGAGAGACTGCTACAACATCAGGATTTTGAGCACATCCTTGACCAGAGCAGCGACTTCAAGACCGGGCCCAACACGAACAAAGACCTACCACCGCCGCCTGGAAAGCAAGCCGTCGGGCCGTCGCTGCTCCAGCGTGCCAAGACAATGGCTATCGGGAGCGGAAACGTCGCCAAGGCGAAGCCTCGTCCAATGTCTTTCATGCCATCGGCCGGAGGCAACGCCCCGAATTCTGCTTCTTCGGCCGTGACAAATCCAGAGACAGCTCCCAGCATTCCGATTGGCTTGACCCGCACCGCCAGTACTCGCCGTAGTAGGCCCATGAGCGAGCAATATACCGGCAGTGGCGCCGCAAGCATCGTTAACGCCATGTACAAGGGGACACCTGAAGGCCCACTCTCGCCTAACCTCCGCTCCAGTCAGACTTTCTTCCTTCCCCAGGGCGCAGGCAACCGCGCCAGCAGCGGCGGCGGTTCCAACTCGGGCAGCACCATGCACACCAGCGGCAACTTCCCCGGCATGAAGAGTGAGACCAGCAGCACAAGCGGAGAGTCGGTCAATGGTGCCGGGGACGTCACGACACCACCGGGCCAGAGCCCGCCGCGTGTAACCCACCACCGTGAGGGAGGCGCTACCTTTGCAGGGAACAAGCCTCGGCCGCTGAGGCTGGTACAGGAGAACGCCGATGTCGCGGCTGCCAACGCCAACAAGCGGCAGAGCTGGATCGGTTGGGCCAGCGCCGCCTTTACTAAGAAGGATGAGAATCAAGGAGAAACGATCAAGGAGTAATCGGTCCTGTCTCTTTTTGGGGTCAACAGACCGAACAAGAAATGCCGGCACGTCATGATGTGAGTTGCTCATGGATGATTGGGATGAGATATATAAAGGACCAATGGGGACTGGTTTCTAGAGGTTGGAATGTATTGGGATGGGTAATGGGGCATCTGAAAGGGACTGTTTGTTGCTTCATTTTCAATGGGAGATGTTCTTTCATGTCTTTGTTTTACCTATACCGCGGCGGCTCTGCCTTTGTGGAAGTTGAAGCTCTTCCGGGTCCTCCTCGGTCTTTGCTCTTCCAGGAGGACCCGGCGGGCTGCTTTCTTTCATCCTTAGCTGTCTTTTGATCCGGTTCATTGGATACACTGTGTTGCTGGGACTGGATTTGGATTTATCTTCTGATGGGGGTCGCGGCAACCTTCCCTTTTCATGTCTCTTTTTCATGTCAGTCATCTTGGGAGGATAGATTATCAGTGTAGTAGCTCAACGATACCACTCTCCGCTATCCCCTGGCCCACTCCGACCTGCTGAGAGGTGGAAGGTATCCCCAAGTTCGATAGTCTGGCTGATGTCACTTGTCTCTCCTCAACTCCGACACCCATCCCCGAATCCCTAGTGCTTCGTTCTCGGTCAGCTCAATCCCGAAGTACTCCCTCAGCGCCGCCACCCTCTCAGGCTCGGTCTCGCACCTCTTGATCAGCTCCGTCTTCCCGGTCACATTGCGCTTCAGATCCCCATTCACTAACATGACCTTCCCGACTACCTTCGCCACGCTGTAGTCCTTCTCACCATCCTCACCCACTGGCACCTCCCCGCGCAGGAACCGCAGTGCCAACACCGTATACGACTGCGGCGCCTCAGGCGACGTCGAGGTAAAGTGGCTCATGACCTTGAAGTCGGGCTCGAGGAACTCGAAGTCGGCGTCGAAGCCGTAAAACGAGTTCCACTCCTGGCTCCGCCCGTTGCGGTACTGGTAGATCCACTTAAGGGGGGCCCCAGGGCCCCGGAACCGCTGGCCCGGGAGGAAATCTCGGATAAACCGAATTTCTTGGGTCCCGAGAGAATTGTGGTGAATGATGTCGGCGGTGAGTGGCATGGGGAAGGTGGGCCCGTCGCCGCCGAAACCAACGTCGAGGGAGTAGCGCTGGGAGAGCCCTGGCCTTGGGGAGAGGGGAGGGCGACGATGATGACCAGGTGGACAAAGCCGATGAAATCACCTTGGGGGACGCCATTGATGCGGGTGCGGATGCGCACGCCGACAGTGTAGGCGTCGGTAAAGCCGATGGCGTGGAGAATATGTTTGAAGAGCAGGGCGTTTTCCATGCAGTAGCCGCCGCGGCCCCGCTTGTTGGTGATAATTTTGGTGAAGAGAGCTTGGGGATCAAGATCAACGTGGTGGTGGGGTGAATAGTGGATCAGGAGGTTCTCATACGGCACTGTGGTGATCTGGTGCACGAACAAGGCTGTGAGGTACTCGAGGTCAAGAATGGGTTTGTTGGATGGGTGGAAAGACTGTGGGAGTCCAACGTGGTCGAGATACTCGGCCACCTGGGCCAAGGAGTACCCGCGCTTCTCAGTCACCAAGCCCATGTTTCCCAATTGAGAACTACAGATCATCAACCTGAACTCCTCGAGCACCAGGAGGGTAATTTTCAGTTTTTGCTTCTGGCTGCTGTCGAGCCCATGTTTTTGCTCTCCTTTTTCTCTCCCGTTGAGTTAATCAGAGGTGGAGACATCCGAACTACGGAGCTTGGCTGGCGGAGCAAAGGGCGCCCACGACATCGGCCCTTCGACATGAGGGGCGCAAGTCCATCTTTTCTCAAATCGGCAGGAAACTCAAAGAACATCGGACTGACCTAAACGTTACTCTCTCGGCTCGGTCGCAGTTGCGCTCCAGAATGCCCGGTCCGAGCACTTGTCATCATGGTCCACTTATAAAAGAGACGCGCCTTGTCAAACGACATCCCTTTGGAACGGGCTGGGAAATATCGGTTCTACGGTCCGCATACCATGGTGAGCCTCCATGGCAGTGTGGCTATCCATTTACCAGAGATAAGATGGCCAACTCATCATCCGTCCATACCATCATACTATCCCCTCAAATCCCTCAAAGAGAAAGCGAGGTTGCGAAGATATCATCGATGCCAGATTCAACTTGACGTGGCAGAGTTGGATCAATAATCATGCTGCGACGATTCCAGAATGGGCCATCCCATAAGCCGGCCCCGAAAAAAGGAAAGAGACAAGAACCCAATTCGGAAATCTGGACTAAGGTGTCCACCAACCCATCACGAACTCCTGCCATCTCGTTCTGGAAAGAAAAAAGAAAGAAAAAATAGACGTGGGGTCTGTTCTGCAAGCGAGCGGCGCTGCACTGGAGGGGTCTGCTGTGGGTGTTTCTTTTCATTCAGATTAGTCAGTTACCTTCCCATCCCATCCAGCACAAGTGCCTGCATCGCCGCGCCACTGGAAACGGCCAGGTTCCTGCACAAATGATGAAAACAGACATGAACGTGGTGGACAACAACAGAGGAAAAGGACTGGCTCCTTCCGTCACTCAAGGGGATGTTTCCTGAGAAAAGCAGTTTGCAGAAAACCCCTGCGTTTGAAGAAATGTCTCTCTCCCTGCTGCCGCTGGAAATCGCCCGTTGGGCAGATCCCCCAACTGCAGAGTGGGCGCGGAAGGGAGTGAGGCAGAACTGGGGTGTGAGGGGTGGAATGAAATCCGGGGGTGGTGAACCTGCAGGCGCGGGAGTCTCCCAGCAAAGCACGGATCGGGAACCACGTGTCACGCCTCCGTTGGCAGCAATTTCAAAATGCCGAGTGGATGATGGTGAACCCCCTTTTACCGTTTCTCCTCTTGCTACTTTGTAATTCTCATTTTGAATTCGGAACTACATATCACAAAGCAAGCCCGTCGAGCCACCGGGAGGCCCGTGTGTGAACCTCGAGGATGGAACGATGAAGGAACAAAGAAGCTCTTCCTCAACAAAAAACTGCCGTTGTGGCCCTGCATCCCGGAGGTCTGGATGGCTCAATGGCCCAGCAAATTTCCGGATAAGGCTGGTGGTCTTGCCGCTTGCCGCTCTGGGGCAGGTGGCTTCCTCACCTGGCCTTCCCAACAAGGAGGCGAGGCTGTGAGCATCGCTCACGGCCACTGCAGATGAGCAGACGAAGCAAGAAAGAGTTACTTCCGCCGCCACGCAGCCTTTGCAACACGCCGACTCAGCGCCGAGTTCGTGCAACCCACGACCTGCAACCCCACGACCTGCAACCCCACGCGGGACTCTAGGGCTTCGCCCAAGGAAAATCTTGCTTCCTGTGGAGTGCGCACTGCGAACACTTACTTGTCCAGCTGTGAGAGGCCGAGTGAAACTAGCCTCCCGTGCTCTCGCGCCTCTGGTTTCCGGGTACACTACGTAACGGTAAACAGCGCCGTTGAGACAGGCTGCCTCTCGCAGGAGGGATCTTCACTGGTTCTGAGACAATGGTCGCCCATGTGCGAGTTTGAGCTCTAGCTTCTTTTCATGTCAGGGATTAAAGACCATTCACAGCTCCGTTCCTGGCCAGATAGGGGTCCTTCGGAAGCCATTCCTGAATGATTTTCTTGATCTTCAAATCTTATTCCCCGCGAGAAAAGACCCTGATCGGCACTCGATAAGTATCACGAGTTTGTGTTGTGTAGAGTCCCAGAGAGTCTGCCTGGCCAGCCAACGCGACACGTACTCCGTGAGACTATGCCTTTGCACAACCTCGCGCGTCGGGTCCATGTTCTTGTTGTCCGCGGCTTTTTGCCGCACGGGAATCGCAAGGACCCGCGACTGAGCATGCCGTCACAGAGGCCGAAAATACCGGCGCTTGCAACCCTATGAGGTCCGCCTCTACTGGCTCTCACAGTCACAGAAAAGAGGTCAAATCAAACACAAACCCATCAAAATCAAGTGTGCTTGTCCGGGTCAGCCACAGCAAGCCACCACATCAGACCCCACACCCTGCGGCTCCTCAAGCTGTGCGCGATGACCCGTTTGGGAAGAAAGAGAGCTTCTGGCTCACAAACCCACCAGTGTTGTGTTTAAAGATCATGGTCTAAAAGTTGCATCGAATACCGCAACAAATACGCTGGACAGTTTCAGATTCAAATCATCATCAACTGTGAAGTAGGAAGCACCAGCTCTTCGGGCGCCGCGCGATCGGAAATGGTGGGGACACTCCAGGTACAGCCGACTCAGGAGAATACATGTGGGTACCGTAATTCCCGTCTGGAGTGGGCGGTGAGGAGTGCAGTCTGAGTACTCGCTGGTTCAGCCCCACTTAACCAGGTAACTCTCCAACTCAGGGGCGCAAAACGATGGAACTCGCCCTTGACGAGTTTTTTTTTTCTCTTCTATGATTCCTCCTCTGCCGACCCAGACTTCTCGTGGGTTCCATGCTTGCAGCTCGGAAGAAGGGATGAAGAACGGGGTCAATTCCGCCCGGGCAGAGATAAGGTTTGCGCAGCAGAAATCAAAGCATCATGTTGATTTAAATAATCACACGGCCGACGGCTATAACAGGTACCCATTCAAGGTTTGCCTGCTTGACCGGTGGTATTGCTTGATGCAAGCGGGAGCGAATA
>Ga0247760_1002045_pt1 | contig 16486 bp, 13 predicted proteins | sample UWRJL171409R4_FD_179936 | JGI IMG/M metagenome (GOLD analysis project Ga0247760, IMG submission 179936) | Plant litter microbial communities from Arlington Agricultural Research Station in Wisconsin, United States - UWRJ-L171-409R-4 | ecosystem: Environmental > Terrestrial > Plant litter >... | reverse complement strand
CTCCCTCTCCCCCACCCAGTCATACTCCCTTCTAACCCCCCGCTCATACTCCGCATACTCCTCCTCCCCCGCCCCAAGAATCCCCAAGTCCATATCCAGAAACATCGCTGCGTCACGCAAATGTCCTGGATCCTCTGACTTTAGGTCTGCTAAGGAAGGGAGGGTGTGTGTTGCTGTTGCTTCGATCATGACCCGGATTCTCTCCAATCTATCAGAAACAACTGTATCGGCGAGGAGGGAAACGGCTAATTCCGCAGAAGCGACTTCGTTAGCGGGGGGTTTGGCGAGGGAGTCGTAGATTGCGTCGTGGAACCAGATTGAGGCGTGGATTGCGGGGGGGTCGGTGAATAGGGGGGCGTGGGTGGTGAGGAGGGAGAGGAGGGTGTGGATGTGGCTGAGGGAGTGGTAGTGGCGGGTCGGGGAGGTGTAGAGGGTTGTGAGGTGGGTGAGGATGGAGGGGGTTAGGAGGGAGGGGGTCTCAGAGGAGGAGGTCATTGTGATAGGGGTGAGGGTGGTGTTGGGGGGTTGAGGTTGAGGTTGAGTGCCGCCCATTGAGGTGGTTCAGGTGGTGGTGTGGAAAATGATGAAAGAGAGAAAACGAGAGTTGGAGTTAGGTGAGGGAGGAGGAGGTTTAGTTTAGCTGATCTTGGCAGAGGGGATGTAACCCCTGGCCGTTGTCACGTGGGCTGCACAGGGTTGGTTGCTGCCTTGACAAAACACTACGCTATACCTAAACCCGACAGCTCAGCTTCCAAGGCAGCATCCAAGAGAGGCAAGCATCGCGATTCCTCCCTCACGAAGATACAACGTTGTTTTCCGCCGGAGAACCTACCCCTTTTCCTTCCGACCCGGCACCACTCTCCCTCGTCATCTCCCACCCCCGTCCCCTGTACCTCTTCGGCCAGATGCCACACCTCCCCGGGGCAAGAATACCATTCGGATCCAACGCATCCTTCAGCCGCTCATTGAACTTCATCAGCGCCCCGTCGCCCCAACTATACGTACTCGCCACCTGATCCATCAACACCAGATGCGTCCGGTACTCTCCATACCCAAGCGCGGCAGCTTGGTCGATCATATCCCTTAGACAGTCCATGGCCGCTTTTTTCCTCTCGGCATCATCCCGATCGAATACAATCTCCACGATGAGATGCATCTCGCGCAGCCCAACGCAAAAGGCCGGGAAGAAATCAATCCCGTATTGGCCGTGCAGCTGTTTCCCGAGCTCGAATAGCTTCATCGCATCGGCTGCGCGGATTGGGCTGACGGGTGAGAACGCGATGTGAGCCCCGTTCGGCGTCCAGTTCACCCACCGGAGCTCTTGGATGTCAGGGATGCCTGCTGCGATCCGGTCACGTGCCCAGTAGTAGTCGTCGGCAGGTAGGGAGGTCGGGTCGACTTTCTTAGCGCCGGGGATTTTGAGGAACTCGGCGTCTACAATGGCGAGCTTGTAGGCACGGATATGAGGGGGCCCGTAGGTCATGCCGTAGTAGGCCCAGGTGTGGTCGCCGACGGGGCTGGCGGCTGCTGCGGCATGGATGATGTCGTCGGGGATGGGCCCGGAGCCTTGGTAGAAGTGGGAGCGGGGGAGGCCGCGGGCGGCAACGGCCTGGGCGACGTGTCTGACTTGGGCGACGTTTTCAAGGATCATGCTGATTCGAAGGGGGCGGATGATCTCCATCTGTGATTGTTCAGTCAGAAGGTGTCAAGTTGGTGGTATCAATTGCAACTCACCAATGGCCCAAGGTGTTCTTCCTTCGGGAATGTATACATCTGCTGCGTGTCAGGGGCATTCAAATGCACAACACAACAAAGAGAATAGACTGACAAAGCTTTCGTACCCGCCAGGGTTCGGCATCAAAGTCATGCCCATCTTGGTAACAATGCCAAAGTTGGACTGCGAAAAGATCCCGCTAGATAGAACCATCAGTTCACAAGAGCAACACGCTAGGGGCCCAGGGGCAACCCACTCCGAATACGGCCCAAACCCATACGGAAAAGTCTGCCATGTATTATTCCCCGGCAACGCCCCCATCCCAGTCCGAATGACCTCGCCGGTAGGCAAAACCACCTCCAGACCAGAATGGCACGCCCAGTGGTCTCCGTACGGCGTGTAGCCTACACCGCGGTCGACCGCATTGCCGAGAACGGATCCGCCGCCCAGGTCAGGGGTATCGATCCACATGTGGTCGTACCCCTTCTCCTTCAGCGCCTCGTACAAGGCATAGTATGAGACGCCCGGCTCGACCAGGCATGTATAGTCTTCGGGGTTGATGTCGAGGATCTTGTTCATGCGCTTCCCGAGATCGATGGTTACGGAGCCGCGGACACGGGGTGCGGCGCCGCCGTAGCCCACTGCCGATCAGTCAGTCAGCAATAATATGCAGAGGGATGAGATACTGGGTCTGCCACACAGTTGCGTCCCATGGAGATCGGGAAGATCGGAACGCGGTACTTGTTCGCCCAAAGCACAATCTGCTGCACCTCCTCGGTTGTCGAGGGGTAGACCACGGCCGAGGCAACGAGCTCCTCCTCGTCAAGAATCGTCATCATATCATGCGTGTTCGGGTCTGTCTCGGGTGTCAGAAGGCTCGAGTGACAGCAGGTTGGTTAAGGAGAAACCAACGTTCCATGTACCTGTGGGCACGGTCAGCAATCCCAGCTCCACACCCACGGCTGGAAGCATTACCATCCATCTTTCAACGGCTTGTCGTTCACCTCGGCCTCACACCCAAGCTCGTCCTTGAGCTCAGCCAACGCTGCAAGGAATTCGTCGCGCTCGATCCCTTGCGGTACAACGGGCAGCCGCTGGCGCTCCCGGACCGGCTTTGTACGTCCGTCGAACACGCCGACTTTGGCATTTGTGGCTTTGTCGAGAAGATACGTTGGGATGCCCGAGTGTGTCTCTAGTAGCGTGGGGACGGCAGTGCTTGCCTCGTTTGCGAATGACATGGTGGACAGGGTTGGTAGGGTATTTGGGGTTGGGTCGGTAGGAGAGAGTCTGTAGTAGCAACGCCTTCACTCGAACTTCATTTTTGTGGCTTCAACCGTGAATTTGTACCCGATTCCGACGTCAACCAGGCGGGGGCATTTGTAGATCCGGCGAACTACCCCGCTGATGGCCCTGTGAGGGGATGCATGCGTTCTCCGCATCTGCCGGCATATGCCGCCATTCTCCAATCCTCCCATGAACCGGATTTCGGGCCGTGTCCCTGCATCGGGTCTGGTCATACAGGACACTGCCTAGGTATGCCACGGAACCGTGGCGTCGAATCTCGCCATTGAACAGAGTCCATAAGCTACGGAGTCCACGTGCGGCGGCAACGTCCGATTGTCAGACATGCCGAAGAGAGAGTCAGGGTAGGTATGTTCGGCCATAGTTACCGGGATCCAAGATCAGGTACATATGAGTTCAAATTGTAAGGACCCGCTGGTAAAACCAATTTCGGGAAACTAATTCGCCACTAAACACTACCGTTCCCCACACTCTGCGATATTTTATCAATCTCAAAACTGATTGTCTCCCAGGGCGCTCGTGTCATTTCTCTTGGAGAGACCGTATAAAATGGCTCTCCTTCGATTCTCGTAAACTCGAACCTCAGCTTCAGCCGTCCATTGTGTGCGCTTGTCCGTATTATACCCAAAGGAGGGGTCTCCGCAAACGGGATTGCTCGGTTAACCACATCGATTGAGTAAGCCGGCTCAACCGCGCCGTTCCATGCCCGCCTGAACCAGAGGCTCAGCAAAAAGCTAGATCCATGCACGTTACCCTCGTCCCACAGTCGGACACGTGTCGGGTGGAGAGGAACTGTCGTAGACCCGGTCTTATCACCCATAAATTGAGCAAGCAGCCTCCCCTTGGGGCCTACCGAAGAACCACTCGGAGGGGGCGGCTCGATGGAATTGGACATGATGAGAGCCCGGTCTTTATCCCACGCCGACCGAGGCAGCACCTCCACGATAGTCAGTCCGAGTTTATCGAAATCATCGTCGTGGTAGACCCAGCCGTATTGCTGTTGCTCCGCGCCTCCGGGACGATGGTGTGCGCCGTCGCTGCGAATGTGGATCGTGCTGCGCTCACCAATAGCCGCCAGTTTGAACGTTGAGCGGTAACCAGCGTGGGACCCCCTGGGTCTCAGATACTGGTCTGCCAACCCTTGAGGCCCTGTGACCCGTCTTAGGGGAATCCCAACCACGTACTGGTTGAGTTCTCTTTGCGGTCGACAGTTGAGAAGTGCAAACAGGTCATTTTCCCCGCTGCCAAGCAACGAAACCGAGGCGCGGAGATCGCCGCCGCGGATTTCGAGCAAGTCGAGGTATGACGAGCCTGGGTCGTTGGTGACGACATCCCCGGAGGCTGCGAACTCGGACGGGCTAGATGCGAGGAACCCCAGAGACTGCGATGGCCTGGAAGGCGCGTCTGTAGCCGAAGGAACGGGAATGATGCCCCATGCTAGGATGGATTGATCCCGCGTGGTCCTCATGATCTGCTCCTGTAGCCGAATGAAAGCCTGCTCGCCACCTTCGCCGTAGATCATGGGCATCGTGATGCCGAAGATGCCTAGCAGGGAGTACGCCATATCCTCTTTCCGTTTAGTCTCCCGCTTCGAGGCCCACGACATCCGCTGGGCCACGCTGGCCGAACGAATGTCGCTGATGCCACGCAAGAAGCTATGAGGTATCCCGGTAACCTGCTCAATCACCGTCGACAGCTGAACTTTTGTACCCAGGCGGGTCCAGTCCGAGCTGTAGAAAACAGCGCGCTGTGGGGCAAGCAATTCCTGCAGCGTCCAGCCCCTCCGAAACCACCGGCTCTTCATGAACCCCGATGAGTCGTCGCGCGGGTTCTCTCCGGCCTCGACATCCCAGAGAAATGCATAGCAGACCCTGGCATGCTGGTACCACCGGTACATGGAATTAATCGCCTCGCTGAGTTCCACGAGGTTGGTCTTGTCGATGCAGCACGTGTCAATCCACACGTAGTTCAGGCCTTCGGCTCTCGCCTGCGCGCAAGAGCCCCGAAGCTTCTTGATCCCAATGCCGTCCTTGAAGGGCTCGCCGGCGAGGATGTCATGGAGGCTGAGCTCCTCGGCGTCATCTCCCCATGTGTGCGACAGGATGGCGTAGGGCGGGGTCTGGTCGTCGTAGAATTCTCGGAGCTCGAGTGTCTCGACGTGGAGGAGGCGCATTGTCCGTTGCGCGACTGCGAAAGAGATATGTGAGCCTTCGTCGCCAGTAATGTGGGAGTTGCTGGTCCGTCGCTGAGCTGAGCTGTTGAAGCATCAATTGTCGGTTGATGAGGAAAGCGAGGCGGGGTCGCGGGGTCACGGCGGCCTTTCAGCCCCAGGCTCCCACCCAAATTCCTTTGCCCCCACGCGACATGGTGGGCTGCTGCCGCGCCTTGGACCCAGCGCTAATCCGTACGCGTCAAATTGATCCGGTGCGCCATAGATTCACGGACACCCATTTACAGTCCCAACTTGAAAATTTGAATGGACAAGGCAAGTTGGTCCAACTTCTGAAAATCTTGATTAAAAGCAGATCGGCTGTACTATGTTGGCAGGTATTGTTGCAATATACCCTCTATTCAGTCACAGTAACCACAAATGGCACCGGTGCTGAGGACACCACAGACGGCGCGCTGGAAATCAGGCCAGCCGGTGCACTCGAGGTAACGCTCGAGGCTGGGCTGAAGCTTCGAGATCGTCTTCTGCAAGGACGCCTGGAGCTTGATGGAGCAGCTGACGATACAGGCGCAATTGACGATGAGGGAGTTGCTAGGGACGATGGTATTGCTGAGGAGACGATCGCTAAAGATGAGATCGCTAAGGATGAAGGAGCGATGGATGATGATAGCGAGGAGGGCGCTGCTGAGGATGATGGGATTACCGAAGATGGCAAAGACGGGACGGCCGAGGATGAAGACATTGCCGAGGATGGTGGCGATGAAGGCGCCGCTGAAGAGGACGGAGTTACAGAAGGCACCGAAGACGAGATCGCTAAGGATGAAGGAACGATAGATGATGGAAGCGATGAGGGTGCCGCCGAAGAGGATGGAATTACCGAAGGCGCCGAAGACGGGAAGGCTGAAGACGAAAGAATCGCTGAAGACGACGGAAGGGCGGAAGAGGAGGATGGCGCCGCAGAAGACGAAGGAACCACTGATGAGCTAGGCCCCGGGCAGTAAGGCACAAATTCCGGGTCCTTGCAGAGCACTGGAGTCTGCTTGATGTCCCTCATCATGAGTACACCGTCGTTGGGGTCGTTCACCGGGTCGACTCTGATGACATAGTCCCCAGTTTCTTGAACCTGAAACCTCTGTGATGTCCAGTGGCTCCACTGGTCGCCGGTGGTGTCGCCGCTGTAGAAGTGGTCCTCGAAGATAAACTGGTCATCTATGGTCAGGACGAGCAGGCTGATGCCCGCCCTGTCCTGCGGTCGAACATTCGAGAGCCGATAGTCGAGGTCAAGCTCGTACTCTACGCCTGCCTCGAGAGTGACGACCTGGCCGAGGTAGATAAGGCAGTAGTATGAGCTGGTCATGGTCGTCGGGCAGAAATTGTAGACATAGTACGTGCCAGGAAAGTCCGGGTCCGGGCGAAGCTCCAGGTCGCCGCGGGTTTCAATGTCGCCCCCAAGCAACCAGTTTCCAGACTTCGTGGGGTTGCTGAGGTCTCCGTTGCTGAGCTCACCGTTGGCCCAACCGGGATTGGCGAGCATGGGCGTCTGGCAGTCGATGCAGGGCGCCGGGCAAAAGGGAACAAAGTCGGGATCCCGGCAGAGCTGCGGGACCTGTTTGATGCCTTTGACCTTGATCTCGGTGTCAAAGTCGTCGTTGACCGCGGTGAACATGGCGATTACGTCCTTGTCGTGGTCGAAGTTGAGTTGGAAAGTCTCGGACGTGAACTTGACCCATTCACCATCGGGGGTGTTGCTGGCTCGATGCTGGACGGAGAAGTACTCTTCTGTCCCGTCCATGTTGCCGATATAGATTTGAAAGCCCGTGTAGGTTGTGTACTCTTGGTCAGGATCGATTTCCGCGGCGCCGGTGATTTGATACTCCCACTCAAACTGGTACGCGACATTGGACTGGGGCGTGACAACTTGGCCAATCCAGACGGTGCACGCAGTCTGTTGGTCGGGGTCGGACCAGTGCGCGCAGAAGTTCCAGAGGTAGTTTTCCGATGTCGCGCTGTCTGTCCGCAGTTCTGTCTGACCGCCGAGGTTGGCCGAAAGCTGCCAGTTTCCCGTCTTGGTGCCGCCAAAAGGCCCGCTCCACAACTGGCCGTTGGCCCAACCAGGATTGGCCAGAACGGACGTCGTGCAGTCTATGCACCGCTCTTCGCGACGACGCAATTCGCGAGAGCCCAAGGTGAAGTTGAGCGCATGCGCTGTGGCCGTCGACGCCACGGCCAGGCCGCAAAGCATCTTCGATAACTTCATAATAACGAATGGACGCTTCTGACACAAAGCTGCGTTGACAGGGAAAAGTGACCTCCACAGAACGAATGGTGGTGGTGTGGCGGCGCCTCCTCTTTTGTAACTATTTGCACTAGCCCTGCACCCGCTCAGAGCCCTGTCTTGTTGTGCTGAGCTAGGGGCTTGGCAACCCATCGAGCTCAGGGGTCACTACCATTGTCGCCCTAAGCATCCGCCCAGTTTTGTTAGCGTCATTCCAACAGCAATCTTGAACTTGCGCTCCAACGCTCAGACTATTCCGTATTGAGGGTTCCAGCTGAGCTTCAAATCCTGATCCAGACAGAAGGAAAAATAGTGCATCCTTTCTCAACCAGACCACCAGGTTGTCTGAACAGACTCCACAATTCGAGCGATCAGAAGCCCCCGGAAGTTGTCCAGCTCTTGGCTGTGTTTCCCTCTGATGCTGATTCGAGTTGCGAGCACACATAATTTTACCGCGCATTCGCTCAACGGCAACATCGCAGCGCCCACCAAGCATGTGCTCAACGCGCGCGTACGACGGATGCGCCTGGCCAAACTAACCTACACACCTTCGGAACGGCGCACGCGGCCATGGTCGCGCCTTGCCATGACGCGGTCGACCAATCACCTGCGATAACCCGAGTTCTTACGGCCGCGTGTGATCGCGTGCAGTTGTGCCTCATGGACTTGCTTGACAGCTGGGGCGTCCGGCCGGCTTGGCCGCGAGGCGGCCTTGTATCGCGGTCGCGCCGCGCACCATATCCGCCACGAGGCGAGAAGGAAGAAGCCGATATTGGCGGTAGCCTCGGGCTCAGCAAATTTGCTGGGGGAGAAGAGAGCAGAAAACGAACAGGCAGAAAAGGGTGGTAAAGGATGAAATTTCAAGCGGTTGCAGCAAGGGAGAGGAGGTGAGCTGATAGGTCGACGTCAAGTTTTGATCAAGCACAAACAGGCAGGCACGACTTTGTTGACCCACCGAGCTGAGAGGTCAGGCAGCTGATGGCACCGCGGTGCATGATCTCGGCTGCATAAGGTGAGGGCTGCAACTGTCTATGGCAGTAGATATTTGAGTCATTCCAAATCTGGTTATTCTATGGGACAGAATTCCATGGTCACAGCTTCAACTCCGCACTCTCTCGAAGCCGATTGCTGATTACCTCGTCCCCTCGATAGGTAGATAATCTCGTTTCCCGAGAACCTTGGTAAATTAACTACGTCCGAAGGTGATTTCTGGACGCGTTTTAATCTGTAGGCACTAACAGTTATATAGGGGTATAAAGTCAGATCAGAGAAAACCAATTTGGGTCGTATTTCTTGTGTATCCGACCCTGAGATTGATTTCGTTGTAATGATCAAGACTCCGCGACCATTCTTTTCCACGAGTGGGCTGCGATACCAAGAACCGCGGGCTGGCTCAGCGCGGGGCTAGCAAACATTGGTTCAGACTCCACTGCGGTCACTTGAACGGGAACGCAAATATGTTGTTGGAAATTAAGACCACCTGGTCAGTGTGACCAACGTGTTGCCACTACTGCGGTAAGTTGATTAGTACCTTGGGCTATGACGTTCCCGGGAGGCAATAGCAAAGACGGCAACGACAGTGGTCACAACTCCCCTCGAGCAGTTGGATATAAGAGACTCTCTCTTTCACCTAGGTTGGTGGTAATTCTAGGTAAATCTCACCATTCGTCAGCCTCCTCAACGTTTTAGTTAGTAGGTACCCATTTAAAACCCTGAACCCCATCTTTAAAGTGACATAACGTTGCCCGGAAACCTCGAGAAGCATTACCCGCTCCAAATTCGCGTCACATCCACACACGATCTAATAGTACTCGCGTTCAAGCACCGCCCCACCCACCCAACCGAGTTCAACGGGGTGTGCACCGCACCGCTACTCAAGTTCAAATGCGGCTGTCCCCCCAGGCGTGCCTTGCAGCCCGGCCTGTGCGACGACGCGATTGAAAGGGGGACGCGGTGCAGGACGACCCGGACACGAAAGAACTTCCCGTCGAATGCGATGAATGCTACAAAAAAGAAGCCCAGGGTCAGGCTCAGGCGGAAGTTTGCCTTCGCCATGTCTATTGTGTGCGTAGTGTGTTCTGGGGCCACGGAAAGGGCGGCATACCTTGGTTTTGTTTCCCAACTGGAGTTAGCAATCTGCGTACCTACTCGCAATGTGACTCAAAGCGACTAGTTTTGGCCGGTGCGGGATTAAAGCCAGTTGGAATTGTTGGAGTGCTACTTGGAGGATGATCGGAGAGTTTTGTGCCGGTGTTTTGAGCGAACTTGGATTTCGGAAGGGATATGAAGTGGTCTGAGGCCAGAGTCGCGCATTCCGTGATCTCAGCCATACAAAAACACCCTTGACTCACATCATTCGCGGCGCACCCTCGTGATACGGATATTCAGTGTTCATTTCTCATAAGTCTAGCCCTCTATCCCATCTACATTCTATCTTCACTCTCCACCATCTAAGCCAACTTCTCCCCCGGCCAGACATCATACCCAAACGTATCCTTCATGTTGACAAATCTGCAATGCCGACCCCTCGCGACCTCCTCAACAGCCTCGAAATCCTCATCCTTCAGCTCCGGAATATCAAAATTGCTCTCAATCCTCTCCGGTGTCGAGCTCTTGGGCAGCACAATGTACCCCCTCCTGAGCCCCCACGCAAGCATCACCTGTGCGAGGCTGTGTCCGCTGCGTTTTGCAACGGCCTTGAGCGCTGGGTTCTCCCTGACCGTCTCGCCTGTTGAAGGCACCTGGTTCTGCGACCCGAGCGGGGAATACGCCATGGGGATGATCTGGTTCTTGAAGCAAAAGTCCACCAGCTCTGTGTTGGGGAGAAAGGGGTGGATCTCTATCTGGTTGACGGTTGGCTTGATGCGCGCGTACTGGAGAAGCTTTTGCAGGCCCTCGATCGTCCAGTTGGACACGCCAATTGACTTTGCCAGACCGGCGTCGACGAGCTCCTCCATCGCTCGCCATGTTGGTTCGGGGTTCTCGGTGAGGGCATTGTTGATGACGTATTTGCCGTCTTTGCCGATTTTTGGTGACCGATCCTCGTTCCGCTCGGCCGCGATCGGCCAGTGCACCAAGAAGAGGTCCACGTAGTCGACCCTTAGCTTGGCGCACGAGTTCTGGATGCTCCACTTGACATCCTCGGGCTGGTGCAGGTGGTTCCAGACCTTGGTGCAGATGAAGATGTCCTGTCGTTTCACGTGTGGGTTCAGGGTGAGGAAGTCGTGGAGCGCGGAGCCCACTTCGTCCTCGTTGTTGTAGAACCACGCGCAGTCGAGGTGCCGATACCCGACCTCCAGGGCCTTGGTGACTGCGCGATATGTCTCGCCTGCGGCGCCCTCATTAGCGAATGTGCCGAACCCGACGGCGGGGATCTTGACGCCGTTGTCGAGAGTGTAGGTCTTTTTGGAGAGGGGTGTGCTTGTCGCCATGTTTGCGGCTGGCGTTTGTGTGGGCGGGTGTTTCTGGGGAGTCGAGAATTGAGAGAGCAGCCGAGAAATATGTCGGCGAGCGGTGGGCGGTGTCGGGTGTCGCTCGGAGGTGGTCCGTCCGAGGCAGTGGTGTTGGGAATGGCTTCTGGCGATATCCGAGATTAGAGACGAGCAGCAAAAAATTCGGAAGGGTCTTCGGTGGTCTGAGATAGCGGCTGCTGACACTCGGGATGCATCACATAAATCGGGACATGCCACGACCAGGCGGAATTTGGTACGGCCACGTGTGAAGACCCTTTGCAGATCCTTTCTGCTCTTTTTCGCCCGACTGAGCAACTGAGGCGACGGCGACTGCCGGTTCCTGGTTGCGGCTCGATGGGTGCCGCTTTTCAGGCACCGCTCAGGGGTCGGTTACAACCAGCCAAGAGGCTACTGCGGGCGGCGCGCCAATCAGGCAGCCCAGCGGTGGCTAGTGCGCTTCCAGAGCCGTTCCACAACATGACGTCGGGGACTCCACGTGGCGGAATGTCGAGGCGAAGCTGAGATCGTCCCGGGATGGACCCGAGCAAAAAGCTCAGACGAACGGTAGCGGCCGGCATCCTGCATGACATTGTGGCGGCAGAGCCGGAGCAAGACCCGATTTTCTGGGTTTGACCGCTAAAGATGAAACCAAGACCTTTTTCCGATCCCATCCGGATGCAACGAGTCATGGCGGCAAAACGCACGAGCCCGCAAACCGCCCGCTCGCGATGGTTGGGAGGGAGGGGCCACAGGGCCTGCGGAAGGCGGTGTGAGCAAGTTCCAGGTTCGGGGATCTCGTTGCTCGGTGATTTTGACCGCCGGCATACGCGAGGGGCGAGGAAGGAGAAAAGCCCGCGACCCCGCTGGCCCCTTTGACTCCACCTGTCTGTCCCAGCGATAAAAATACTGACTGGTAGTGGAGCCATGACGACATCTCACAAGCATCACGGTCGTACTATGTAGTGCTGCTGGGCAACGGGCCGGATCGCTACTTCCCAACCGTCCATCCAAGGTGCTCGGTCGTGCCACCGTCAAAGACAGTCCCGGGTGCGCACCCCGGCACTCTTTCCAGAAGATTTGCCAGCTTCCCTTTGATTTGACACAAACCCCGCCACCGCGCAGACGCTCCCACGCGAAAAACTCGTCGGGCAGTTATCGTCGGATGGGTTCGGCACTTGGCGCCGGGATCATGAGTGGATGTCGCGACATATTTTCGGACCAGAATGCCGTCATACTGGAGCCTCGCCCTCAACTCAAAATTCCGATCAGCAGCGGAGCCGCAACCATCAGATGCGGATTCTACGGGGCCCGATCAGGGGCCTGCATGAGAGGTGGTGGATGGGAAAGAGATGAGCTGGAAACGGGCAAAACATCGATATAAAGGCGTTCTTCACGGCCCGAGTCAACGGTTTGTGAGCATCATCACCTTGTCATCGTTTTTACTTGACAATCGCCTTACACAAGCTTACCGCCCATCAGCCACTACCATACACTCGCCTTCCACAACAGTCCCACAGAGAGACTCTACGCATTCATCATGGCGAACCCTCAATTCGCAGCTGTCAACCACAGCAGCCAACCAACCCTGAACACGCCGCCAGAGTCACCCACCAAGACCACTAGCACCATCGCGTCGAGGAGGGGAGAGCTCGCCAGCGCTGCACACAAGAAGACGGACAGCTGGAACAGCCTCAATCACATCGTCGAGCATGGGATAGTCATCCCCTCATCACCGGGATCTCACAACACCATTGAGGTCCCAGCCCTTCGGTCCCCCGATGCCGATTCCGCCCAGTACATGAACATCTTGTCAGCACCTCCGTCAATGAAGGAGAGGCGGCTGTCGCGGAACTCGTTTGGCGCATCGCTTCCCATTCCCAAGTCCAAGAGACAGTCGCGGCTCAGCAGTGTCACCCAAGCCGAGGTGCAAGATGCTCTCACAACACCCGAAAACTCGCGTACTGGGATGGCATCCCTGCAGCCCACACGCCAGATCCTCGCCTCCCGCGTGCAGGACATCAACGTCGACAAGGTCAAGGCTGCCAAGAACTTGGCCTTCGTCTTCGACATTGACGGTGTGCTCGTCCACGGCGACAGGTTGATCCCCGAGGGGCAGCGGGTGCTGTTCATGCTCAATGGCAACAACGAGCTCGGCATCAAGATCCCCCACATTTTCCTCACCAACGGCTCCGGCAAGCCTGAGCTCGCCCGGACTGAGCAGCTCACCCAGATCCTTAAGAACCCTGTCTCCACAGAACAGTTCATCCAGAGTCACACACCCATGCGCGCACTTGCCGAGTACTACAGCACCGTCCTCGTTGTCGGTGGCGAGCAGTACCGCTGCCGCGATGTCGCCGAGGAGTACGGGTTCAAGAACATCATTGTCCCCAACGACATCGTCGCCTGGGACACCACCATTGCGCCCTACCGCGTCTTCACCGATGAGGAGCGCGCCTCTTCCAAGCCCCGCGACTTTAGCAAGGTCGAGATCGAAGCCATCTTGGTCTTCTCCGACTCGCGCGACTACGCCACCGACATGCAGATCATCATGGACCTCCTTCGATCCAAGAGTGGTCGTCTCGGCACCGTCGCCGATGATCCCGTCTCAGAGCGGATCCCCATCTACTTTTCCCAGGGCGATTTGCTCTGCCCCACCGAGCATCCTTTCCCGCGCATGAGCCAAGGCGCTTTCCGCATCGGTCTCGAGGCCATGTATAAGGCCCTGACCGGTGTTGACCTTGAGCGTGTCGTCTACGGTAAGCCTGAGCTCGCAACGTATAAGTACGCCGATGAGGTCATCGCCTCGTGGATGGACACCATCCACGGAGAGGAGCGTGTGCCAGAGAACGTCTACATGATCGGCGACAATCCGGCATCAGACATTGTCGGTGGTAACATGTACGGGTGGAACACATGCTTGGTCCGCACTGGTGTGTTCCAGGGCGGGGACAACGACGAGGAGAATCCGGCCAACTTTGGTGTCTTCAAGAACGTTTGGGAGGCGGTCACCACAGCATGCAAGAAGCAGTTGGGCGAGGACTTTGGCTTTGAGTGGAATGAGAAGTTGAACCCGGTGTTGCACGCCAACACGTCGGCTATCATGTAAGGAGTTTGGGACATGGGTTTTTGCGAGAGAGGAACGGGACCGCGGGGCGGTGGGGGTGTTCGTGTGGAAGATATACCAAGCTGCTGGGTGCCGCTGTAAAAGCATCTACATTTTCTTACTCTGTTGACTGGAGGCATGGTTTTAACCACCACTTTTACCCTTAGGGTATGCTTCTTACCTTATGATTACAATGACAATCTTCAAATTTTATCAGTTTTCCCTTTTCCGTGAGTCATTAGGGTCGACGAGTTTAACCTTGCAGTCACACTACTCCTCGCCATAGTCCGCCGTGACATCTCTCTCCATTTTCGCAGCCTCTGACACCTCTTCACAATGCCAGCCATTGTTGATCACTTTCGAGTTCCAGACGCTGTTGCTGATCTCCTCTGACTTGTCACTGTTCCCAACGTTGCTGGCGTCAGAACTAGTAGCGTATTGCGGCGTCTCCTGAACAGCACCCGTCTTGGGTTGTCACAGTCTTTGATACAATGTGACATGTCTACCTATTTGTTATAGTTAGCATAGCTTCCACTCGACTATATGCTAACAGTCTGCTTGTTACGAAAGGGATATCAACATCCGATTACAACATATGCAGTGGTATACCAACATGGGGATATGAAAATCCAGGGTAATGATATTAGCATGCTGGTGGTTGGTGAGAATATCTGGCAATGTTTCCATGGTTCTCTTACATGGGGATAATAAGTATCAACTCCACATGTATACCCAAAACGCCAAACTCGCTGTAACTGCCAAGATAAGGAAGATCGTGACGAATGCCTTGATGAATTGCTCCCGTTCCTTTTCGACGGCCGCATCTGTGCGGGCTCCTCTCTCCTCCTGGGCGCCGTTGCAGTTGGATCGTCCGGACAGAGGAAATGTAGAACTAGAATCTAGGTATTATGCCTAGGTGAAAAGACGAAAATGAAAGAAGCCTCGTAGGCAGCATGCACTTACATGAGGTCTTGAAAAGGCCGCCCGGGTATTGAACAAGGCACAGATAGTTTCTTAGCATAATATCCCTCAAACTTCGAATTCGATATAGCAGTAATCTCAACAGAATTTGTTGAGAGAACAACCCAGACCATAGCCGACAACACCAGACCCCAGGCCACGCCCGATATCCGCCTCAAGAAATCCCAACCGAAGTCTCTCGCAACTTCGATGGTCAGGCATGCAAGGTTCTTCCCAATGCATCGCCGCACGGGACAAAGCACCTAACGTAGCGCTTATTCTGCCTGAACATTGAGCTTAGGTAACACAAGACCGTCAGTTAGGTTACACGGCACACATCAATTGCCGACATTAAAAAAAGGCTGGCAAAAAGCTTTCTGTGGATCATGGTTAATTGCCGGCAGATAAACTTGTCAGATTTGTGCAGCATTATTGAGTCTGGGCATAGTGAGGGGAATTGACGACACCTCTTGGCGGCTCTTCCCGCTTGTGCGGAGTCCGGGGACTTGGGTAGGATACAGGGCAATCGGCTTGGTATAAACCTGCTAGTTTCTTTCTTTGATGGACTCTGAGTGTCATTGTGTTAATGCCAAGCATTGGACCTACCACATCTGCCTTCCTCGCCTCGGGACCTCCAGTTCACCATGGTTGTCCAACTTTTAGGGCGGATTCTCCTGATAGGTGCTCTCGTCGCCTCGGCTGCGGAGTCAACTCTCCAATCCGCTCCACGAGACGCCATCGCACCTGCCGCTGAATTCGTTGCTTCCCCCCTCAAAGCCAACACGCTCCAGCTGACCGACAATGTGCTCGCCAATCTTGCGGCCCATCAACCCCCCGACATCCGGTCCCTCTTCAGCTTCGACACCAAGTCCGCCGCATCCAACGCCAACTGCAAGCTCTTCCCCGGCGACGCCGACTGGCCGGGCAAGCCCGTCTGGTCCATCTTCAACCTTCTCACCGGCAACGCACTGATCGAAACCGTCCCCATCGGCTCAGTCTGCTACCCAAACAGCGGCGTGTACTCCGCCTCGGCGTGCACCGCCCTCCTCGCAGCCTGGACCAAGTCCGACACGCAGTAAGCCTTTTCCCGTCCCCTCGTTCCCCCACCCTACCTACCTTACCTTACCTTACATGTACTCACATCCCACCCCAGCGCCCGTGACCCAACCTCGGTAATGTCTCCCCTCTACCAAGGCGAGACCTGCCACCCCGCGCGCGCCTCGCCCAACACAACCTGCCCGCTCGGCGGCTTCCCCTCGTACGTGGTCAACATCACCAGCGTCGCACAGGTCCAGCTTGCCGTAAACTTCGCGCGCAACGCCAACCTCCGCCTCGTGGTGAAAAACACCGGGCATGACTTCCTCGGCAAGTCGCTTGGCGCGGGGGCGCTGTCGATCTGGACGCACCATCTCAATGATATTGAGTTCCTCCCCAAGACTGCCTCCCCGAGCTGGGATGGCGCCGCGTTCCGTGTCGGTGCTGGGGTGCAGGGGTATCAACTGTTTGAAGC
>Ga0247760_1002043_pt1 | contig 16497 bp, 12 predicted proteins | sample UWRJL171409R4_FD_179936 | JGI IMG/M metagenome (GOLD analysis project Ga0247760, IMG submission 179936) | Plant litter microbial communities from Arlington Agricultural Research Station in Wisconsin, United States - UWRJ-L171-409R-4 | ecosystem: Environmental > Terrestrial > Plant litter >... | reverse complement strand
GGTGGGGGGGAGGTTTGGAGGGAGTGTAGCGGTTTTGGGGGATGCAGGGACGGTGAGAGGGTCGGGGGCTACGATTGTTGATGAGAGGGAGCTGGATGGGCGGTGTTCGATGTTTGAGGGAGTTTTGAGGGGGTTGGCGGGGCTGGGGTAGGGTGGTGTGAGTGCCTGGAGATGGGTTGGTGTTGATAAGGTAACGTAGGTACCTGCAGCTACCTTAGGCTACTGCGACCTAACATCGCAACTAGGTCATATAAGCCTTATCTTTACCTAACTACATTTCCTCTCTCGAGGAACAAAGTCTCTCGATATCATTTCATCACCTGCTTTACCATGTCGGCCTTATCCCGGGAGGACGAAAAGCCGTATCCACTGCTCCTCCTGCCCGGCGAAATCTAGAACTAGATATACAGCCATCCGTTCTAGTGGCAAGCAGAACCCAATCACGCACACGGCCTCGCCCCGCTCTACATCCACGTGTCACGACCTAGTTGCGCCATTAGGCCGTGGTGGCCTGAGGACGTTACTGGCAGCTAATTACTAGGATTAGGGTAGGGATACTGGTCGCCACCAATTACAAGGGAACCCCGAGGGTATCCCGGAGCCTTGGTATCCCGGGCTCGGGATACCAACGTATCGGGATATAACTTCTACAATAAGTATATAAAGGGCCGTTGGTAGCTCGAGTAAAGGACCTGTTCTTGGTTCCTCGCGTATGCAAACAGTATATTCACTATCTGTAATCTTATACCAAGTTCTTCACAGAGCAACCCCTTGTGACAGGAATCTTACTATTCGGACCTTACGTAACCTTCTACACTGTCAACGCCTCCGGCGTACTACCCTGCAGTCTGTTACCTATTAGGTGCAGGTTCCAACATCGTGGGCATGGCTTCTGGTTCAGGAGACGAGGTTTGGCCCGGGATCAAGGGTCGGAATTCTGCATCCTCCGCTCCCTCATCTATCGTGGCTTGTGCCGCTGCTGGCTTCTGGAGCTCCACGTCCAGCTCGCCATCCGGGCCCACCTTCGCTGCGGGTGGTGTCAAATGCGGGCCTCTTCGAAGCCTGGGCATGACGTGCGTCTTCACCGCATCCCTATCATGCGATCAAAGAATTGGGTTAGAAAAATGTCCGACTTGGGAGGGGAGGGTTCGCTCACAAGCCCATATGCGGAAGAGTTCCATAACCATCGGCAGCGAGGCAACCACGGCGAGAATGTGACCGAAACCCCATTCGGTCTCGGTGTTGCTGGCCTTGGCAAAGTCGCTGGCCTCGGAACGCCACTGAACCCAAAGGCCCAGCGAAACCCACAGCACCAGAAAGGCGGCGAGGCTCACAATTTACCTCGCTACCGATAGAAATCTGGTCAGTTTCCAGCCAAAGTACCATCTTGCGCACCAGAGAATGATGGCAGAGCATATAGCTATCCACTTAAATAATATCGGGAGGAGGATAAGCGACGTGACTTTGGAGCGTGCTAGAAGTTTGTAGAAGCAGTCTAACTTGAACGTAGTTCCCTAATTGAAGTCTATGGAGTAGTAAGCTTGAGAGACCACTATGACGAGAAGATATAGAAGAAAGAGGCATGCAGTAGTATTTTTTTGGTTTACCCTCTCTTCAATCCTTGGAGCACGAGCCCACAAAAGTGGGTGGGGGGCATGTGGGTATTTTGGGATTCAGTCGAGCTGGATGCGGATCGTCGACGTCAACTAGCTGAGGAGGTATTGGGTTGGGTTGATGCGAAAAGAGTGGTTCTAAAGCGTTTAGTAGGCGCTTCCTTTCGTGTATACTCGAATGGATGGGGAATGGGGCTGGATTTAGAGTATGGGGCGAATCTCGACCGTAAGGGATGAGAAGTATTTAAAATCGCCCACTCAAATAAGCAACCGCTTATGGTAAGCAATATGATGATACTGCCGAATAAACGCCTACCTGAATGTTTCTCTTGGTGCCCTGATTTCCTACCAGATGACTGCAATATTCTCGCTGAGCACTTTCTCGAGGAGAATGGGGCATTCTCCGTCCTCGATATGTCTCTGAGAAGTTGGTATATATCTTTTTGTTTTTGGCCAGAGTGTGACAGGGCTAACATTTAGGCAGGCAGCCTAGGCCAACACATAGATAGCTAGAGATGAGTTTTCTGTAATATTATCATCAGGATACTTGCAACAAATGGCTTAAGCACCCCATTCTGCTCCTCGCCCTCCTGTTCCGCCAGCTTTTAATCCTGTCTTATTCTTGGCACTTCTTTCTTTGCTATGCACATGGCCATCACCCGTCTCCGAGGTCCGGATCAAGCCGTTCGTCTCCATAAACTCCGCCTCGCTCACGCTCCCAAATACCCTCCGCACAGCCTTCCTCCACATGACTGGCAGCCGCCGCATCCCCTTCTCCCTCGCCGATTGCGGCACAACCTTGGGTCCAGTAGGCCGACCTATACCAGCACGCTCGCCTGATTCCAGTACACGTGCTCGTGGTGCAGCTTCCCACCCTGGAACGCCACGATGCCTACCAGCCCCAGTATGAACTAGTGTCTACAGCGGCACTTGTCACATCGGAGGGTATACGTAGGATCGTAATGACGGCCACGTTGCTCGATGTGGCAGTTGAACTGTGCGTCGCACCTCGGGTTCCTGCAGTACTCCCTCTGCTGCAGCGTCTCAATGCACCGGCCTATATTTTGAGAAATGCGGTCCGCCCGAGAAGCCGCACGATCCGCGTCAACTCGCGCCGACTCCTGGGCCACCACCGATTGCGTAAGCAGCAAAATCTTGTCGTGCAATTCTCGTTCGATCCCTTCAACTTGCTTAACGTACTCCTTCAGCACCTTCAGGCCAAAGTCGCCGATCACATCGTCCATTTGATTCATGTGGACAAGTGTTCCGAGGTTCTGCGCTACGAGGGCGGCCATCGTTGCGTGGAGAGTACCATCGTTGGTCGCATTCACAGCCTCCTTGGTGGCATCCAATAGCGCCTGTGCACCGTGCTCATCGCTTGGCATACTCAGTATCTTAGAATTTGCGAGTTTGGTGAGGCCCCTTATGTCGTAGTAGTCCGCAATGACGCCGACACGCACATGATTAAGCACACCTTCTTCGTCGGCTTGTTGCTGATGAAACTCGGGCGAAGCCACGGGAGGGGAGGCTGATGCCATGTCGGAAAGTTCGGTTGGCTTCGGGGGAGAGGGGGCGGTTGAAGTGTCTCTTTGCGAGGAAGGCTGATCGTAATCCCCAGTATAGAAATAGTCCACCATCCGTCGCACAGTTTCGGGGGTTGAATGTGCTATCTCAATCACTCCGGACGCTGCCTCCTGCGTCCTAGGTTTAGCAACTCTGTTAATAGCTATGACTCGAGCTGTTTGGATCTCACCCGGAACGGCCCACGGACAGCAGCTGCGAGCACGGGAGACTGGGTGCACACAACGACCTTGTGCACTTTGAATTGGCGCCCCTGGCACATCAGTGTTAGATCAGAGTACTCTTCCGAATGGGAAAGGTTGCGGAACCCCGCCATTCCGGGGGCAGACCGGGCCATGGCTGTATTGAGGTAAGGTAATAGCAGGAATGAGGAGTCCAGATATTCTGAGGTCTCGACAACAGACCCAATCATTGGCAATGGCTCTTTGATGCCGGTCACAAACCGCTCTGATAGGCCTCCGCCCAGGAGGGTCATGTCAGGTTGGGGGTAGTATGATGTCTGCACCTCTCGGTCCTCAAAACTCGCTTCCGAGTGACGGTCTGATCGCTCTGAGTCCGAAGCGATGTCATAGTCTGGGTCGCTGTCAAAGTCGCTGACGCTCGGGGTGACGCTTCCACGGCTCGTAATCTCGGCCATATCGTCATCTTCATCTTCCGAGTCGCCCAACCCGATGATCTCGCATTCGTCGTCACTTTCTTCGAGTTCGGAAAACCGGCCGTCCCTCTCTCCCGCTAAGCTCGGCGGAGTGGCTGATGGCTTCAGGAAGTGACTGACGGTGTGCACCAGGAACTCGTTCCGGAATATGACAATTCCGCCGGGCGTGGCAAAGCGCCGGCTGGCGTCGGTGCCAGCTGATGCGCCGTTGACCGCAACTTCCAATATGGGCTTGACCCTATCCAGGTTGCCGAAGACATCAATCAACCGGTCAGGGGCGTAAAAGGATGTGTCGGTTGTTTGGCTAGCACCTCTGGCGCCCATAGAGCTTGTCTGGGTGGCGTGTGAGCCAAGAGGGCGGAGGTTCTCGAACTCAGCCCTGAGCGACATCTGACTGAGACCAAAGCCCGGAAAGTCGTCCATGATTCCGCTGTCCTTAACTAGCTGGAGGGCCTCCATGCGGGCATTTTTGTCGTCTGAGACGAACATGACAACTGGCTCGGTCCTTTCTGGCGACTTGCCCATCATGAACAGGGACAGGCCGACGTAGGTGGCCGAGTCCTGTAGCTGGTCGCTGCTGTCGCGGAGGTGCTTGAGAATTGCGTCGCTGATGTCGTTGGTAAATTTCTCTCGTGCGGGTCCTCGCGCCTCGAAGACGAGGAGACGACCCTTATTCGTCTTTAAGGGCCCGCGTGGTCTGCCCGTCGAGCCGGCCGCGTATGGCCAGTCCTGGGCTTGCGTCGGATGAACCTAAAGTCCATCGCGGCTTGTCTCGAGCTTTTTTAATGAGATTTTGATCAACTCCTCGCCGTGATCTTGTCGGATGAGTCGTCGGGGTGATGAAATTTTTGGAGAAGATGTGGAGATGGAGGGCCAACAAAATGGGGTGAGTTCCGGTCGTACCTTTCCATGTTATCAACCCATGAGAAGTAACCGCCAAGCAATTTGGAATACGCAGTCCCTGAGCAGGTACTCCGAGTGACCTTGAGCAACTCAACGGCTTTGCCATGAGGTTGGTACCAAAAAGTTTCTTGAAACTGTGTCAGCACCTAGAATGACGGAGGTGGCTGGAGCTTGACACAGCTCCGCCCCCGAGGCGTTTTCGGACAGCGAATCAGCCGCACCTGCCGACGCAAAGATGGTGGCAGCTGAGGTGGTTGTTTTGAGGCCTCAGAGCCTCGCCATCGTCAAGCGGAACCCCGACCAAAAGCATCGCCGTGAGAGCTACCACTTGACCTGAACATTACCTAGACTTGGGAAAAATCGCTCACTCTCACGGCAAACTTCGGAAAAATAAAGCAGCATGGAAACATCGCTTCAGAAATACCCAATCTCTGGAGAATTGTGTGACTGGCTCCTCGGGGAGCTGTGGAAAGAATGCGGGGCCCCCGATGCGAAGGTCCCAACTGCCAGCATGTCGCCGTATTTCGACTACTACTCCACTCGATGCCAGCATTTCTCCCACGACGGGGGCATCCACATTTGTGTCAAGTCACACACTGATCTTGTGGGCATTGCCGGCAGCATTCTTACCAACGCAACCAGATACGAAGTTCGCTCGTCTCTCGGAAGCCCTCTAAACGACGCCGACCTCAGCCGCACGACGACAGCCAACACTACCGTCGACCTTTGTGCAAGCTTGTTACTGATGGCTGAGGTGGGCGTGCACAGATTTGGCTTCTCGGGGTCTACGCCCCTGACCTGGTCTGCTCAACAGACGCTGCGGCAAGCCATCGAGAGACATTTCCAACCCGAGACCCAACTGCAGCTGGATAATCCCAGGCTAGGAAGACTTTTTACGGCCAGAAACCTCACGTACATCGGCGGCATTAAGATCAAGTGGACCAATAACATTGTCGACCATTTACTCCTCTCAGACGACGACCAGACCGTCTTCATCTTTCACTACGCTTCATTTCTCCACTTCCAACAGGGGTAAGCCACCACACCTGCCTGTCACGTACCCTACATTAACACCTACCAGCTTCAAAACTCCCCTCCTCCCCTCACCCTTTCTCACCGAAACCCTCCTCACCCTCTCCCTCCTCTTCCCCCAAAACGACCCGAAATCCCGCCGCTGGCTCCAAGCCGAAATCGCCGAGCACAACCTCGACCCCAGCATCGCGCGCTGCGGCAACCTACGGGCTCAAAACCGGCGCTTTGAGCAGTTTTCCTTCTGGCGCGATCGACTCATCATCCTGAAGCAAGCGTTCGATGAGTCCAGCCCGAGGGGGATAACCCAGTGGTGGAACGACCGGCGCAATTCGGTTCAGTGGTACACGTTTTGGGTGGCCATTTTGGTTTTTGTCATGACTGTGTTTTTTGGGATGGTGCAGAGTGTGGAGGGCGCGTTGCAGGTATGGTTGAGTTGGAAAGAAGTGGGTCAGGGATTAACGCCTGAATGAGTCGTTCTTGAACAGGGGTGTCGTCAACATCCAAAACTCACTTTCATACAAGAAACGCATTTCTAATGCAAAACACAGAAAAAAAAACTAAGCTAACTTAGCTTAGCTATTAAGAAAATAACATAATATACGTACATTTATAATTAAAAGCATTATATTTATAACACTAACTAGCTGTAAACCGCTTTTAATATATTATAATGGTTTTTCCTTTAAGGTTTAAGTTATCCTTTACCCTGTTAATACTAAATTTAATGTCTTTTATAAAGTATTTTAAAGACTTAAAGTTAAAAGTGTTAACGCTAAGATGGTTTTTAACACACTTGAATAGATAAAAGATTAAAAAATATAATATTTGTTAAACTCAGGATCCCACAGGGCTGTAGTACAGCGCTGTGGCTTAGAAGAACAAGTGCAGTACTGTTCCAAGCCATACTACAGCGCTTCCAGCGCTGTAGGAAGCAAGAGATGGCCTGAGTTATAGTGGCAGTGCTACTATAAGAAGAGTTGTTACAGCGAATATTAACGCTGTAAAACAAGAGGATCCAGAAGGCAGTGCCTTGTGGAATGACTGGAAAGGAGTAGAATTGCTTACTTAACTAGAATTAGATACAGGAGAGGAGAGGGCCTGTTATAGGCTGTGGGAGGCTCTGGAAGGATTCCAGAGCCTTTTGTAAAGTGGAACTAACTATACAATAATGGAATAGTACTGTTCTGAACCATTCTACATAGTTCTGTTAACGTAGTGGCTAACGTCGCCACTGTGATGTTCTAGTTGATTCTGTAGGGCAGTAGCCCCACTGGATTTAGAGGGTGGAACCCCCTTGAATTCCAGAAGGTTCAGAGTGCTCCGGGGGCCCCAAGGGGCCCTGGAGTGGGTTGGAATCTTCTGGGACCCTCTGGGGTTCCAGATGATTCGGCTGGTGGTTTCGGGGTACGCAACCACACTACAGGGTACCCGGTACAGGGTACTCAGTAGCTAGAAAAGTAACACTTACTTTATAAAAGGCCTCTTTAAACTCTCTCTTCTCTGTTTAAATATTATTGAACTGGTGCGATGGCGCAACAGGGAAGAAACCACAAAGAGAACCACACCCACAGAACGTTGTTGTCGGCCTGAAAGGCCGACTCCCAGACTGCTGGTCCTCCGATCGGACGGACACAAATGCAACTGACGTAGAAAAACAGATACGTACCTAGTATGGAACAAAACCTAGTATGTGACGGTGCCTAGCATGGAACGGAGCCTAGCATGGAACAACAAAGGAAACGCGACTGTGGATCAGGTCATCTTCCTTCGATCGAAGGGCCAGAATGTCACTGGGCTTTCAATGGGAGGTCTTCGTGGTGAAAATCGTCGGATCGATTGTTGATTGAAAGAAGCACGGTTCAAAGAACCGCGCGGCGCGGCCCCTTTTTGACGGTGGCACGCGCCAGAGAACGCATCGCTATATACATAAACGGTTGCAGTAATATTACAAACAGAGCCTAAAAAGAACGACAGGGTCGGCCTGAACAAACGCCCCGAGTCAATGTAATGCCTGTCAGTAGATAAGTAGCTCTTAACGTTAAAGAAATTTAGATTTTACATATAAGGTCTTCTTAATCTGTCTGGTTATAGGTTCCATTTCTATCCTGTGCCTCACAACTTAAGGTTTCGACAAGTTCACTATATTGAAGATAAGAATGGTAAAAGGAGCCGGTGCGTTGTTGATGATAGAAGCACTTTGGAAAATCATGTGATATAGGGACTTGCAGCCCTAACCCCCCGGGTAAATACAAACGCAACTTGAAGGCGCATTGACCCTGCGCCTCAGCGTCCCAACCCCGGGTCTTGAACATGGCTAAGGAAATATATCATTCTTCCACTCTGTGCCGCAAAATTGCTCTGTATTCTGAAAGCTGATAGGACTAGAGTAAATGCGGTGTCACTACAATGAAACCGCACTTTCAGCCCGGATCCTGCGATGGGGCACTGCCTGGCAAGAATGGCACGACGGGGGTTTAAAGGGATCTTTGTATCCCCCTATCCCAACTCATTTTCTTGGAGGATTGATGCCCATTCAACTCACTGGCACCTTGCTTTACCCCAAGATTTCTGCATCATGAAGATATCCAGTCGTCAACACATCACCGCCGCCGTCTGGTTGGCGCTGTTTACGTCCGCCGGTACAAGCCAGTCATACGCCAACAAGGCCTTGGTCAATTCAAAAGCCCTGCAAGCGGACATTACCACAAAGGGGCTGATGTCGCACCTAATCGCTTTTGGTGACATTGCGACACAAAACGGCGGCAACCGCGCGTTTGGCACGCCCGGTTATGCAGCGTCGGTTGATTACATTTGGAAGCAAGTGTCCAGCATACCCGGCGCCAAAGCATGGAAACAGGACTTCTCAGTCCTTTTCGACAAGGTCGAGTCGATAGGACTCAGCATTGACGGCCGAAGCATCCCAGTTTCTGCGCTGCGATTCTCTCCATCTACAAGCAAAGAGGGACTCACAGCCGAGGTGGTAGCGGGGCCTGAGGGAATTGCCGCATGCAACGACACCTCTTATGAGAACTTGAAAGCGGTGGGAAAGATCGTGATCATCCAAGCAGTACAATGCGGAGGGAGCACTCCGCTCGTTATTAAGTACCCCTGGGTCAGTCCTTTGTTACCCGCTGCTCGTGCTGGGGCGGCAGCAGTCCTTTTTTACAGCGACATGGAGTCCGATCCCAGTGGCAAAAGTCTTGGTGACGACTCACTAAACTCCGGATTTACACCAGTTGGGTTCCTCTACCTGGCAGACGGACTGAATATCAAGAAGCGCCTTAAGGCTGGGCAGCGACTAGAAGGTCACTTTCAGCACACGCAGATCCTGGAGCAGAGGGCCACACAAAATGTCTTTGTGGAGACGGAGGGCGGCGATGCGGAGAATGTGATTGTTGTGGGAGCTCATCTGGACAGCGTACTCATGGGCCCAGGGATCAACGACAACGGCTCTGGAAGCAGTTTAATTCTTGAGCTCTTCCTCGCGATACAGAAATACCGCACCACAAACAAGATCCGCTTTGCGTGGTGGGGCGACGAAGAAAACGGAGACGTTGGCTCCGATGTCTACTGCAAGAGCCTCTACCATTCAAACGCAGTACACAGCATCCTCGCCTATCTGAACTTTGATATGGTTGCCAGGGCTCCCCACGGAGTTGGCTACGGTGATGGCAACTTCGATGGTAAGCCATTGGAAAGCCCGCCTGGATCAGACACAATTACGAGGCTGTTTCTCAAGTCCTTTCTGGAACAAAACGTTACCGTCGATCCGTCATATAAGACGAGCGGCAGCGATTTCCGTCCATTCTGGATGGACCTCTTCAAGCCGATCGGCTATCTTACCACCAGAGTACATGATGATCCTTGCTATCACAGTGCCTGCGACACCATCGACAACGTGGACCCAGAGGTCATTACGATCAACACTCGGGTGAGTAACCAACTGACCATTTTATCGGGGGCACGTTTCAGGGTGCTAACGTAATCCAAGGCTGCTGCTGATGTGCTGTCGACGCTGGCGGTCAACGGAACAACCTTAATCCCAAAGATTCCTGCCAGCGGATTTGAAGCCGCGAACCCAGGGTAGGAACTTGAAGCAACTTTCAATACGGGTTATTTAGGTCCCAACTTTCATAATGGGGATAAAATATCAGGGACATTATTAAGATGCGAAAGTAACGTTACTGCGACAACGTACGAGAAACGTGGCGACGATGCAAGACTGTAGGATTTAGGCTTCGTCACTATAATGGCTGAGTCTTACTAACACTCTAGTAATGTCAGAAGCACGGCACACTAGATTCGGTGGAATCAATGGGGTTGTAACTGCTTAATTGTATCACTACTCTATTCTTCACAGTTCTGGCTTACAGCCAGAGCCCTTCTTTTACAGACCTTTCTATTAGATTTGACTCCGTCACCACAGTGGCTCAAGCTTTCTGTCAGACTGACAGTGCCAGGTATCTAGTCAGCTCCTGAACCCAGATCGAAAGGAGCGACTGATGCCAACCCTATCAATTTCATCTAATTCAGCGTGCCTCGCTTCTGAGAGGAATTGGCAAGTTTGAGACCAGCATGAACAGGACCTTGATCCAAGTGAAATGACGACCGCAAAGAGCTGTCATTCAGGCTTAGCGAGGCCACCATTCACGGCTACAAGATTGAGCTCTCTGGTCAAGCCAGAGAGCGAGGAACAGAACGCAAGCAATACAATCGCGATGTTGCAAACCAGAGTGCCGCGTTTCTGACAGATACTGTGGTAAGCGACAGTGCTGAATGAGTTCCTAATTTTTATTTTTGAATACCTGTTGGGTTGGGGGCGGGATTCGATCAGGGAGTGTATCTAGCGAGGCGGATATTGCCGTGCAAAACTCGCGCCAGAATCGGCGACCCTTGCGTCCAGATTCGGAGACTTCACCTCCATGAACGGAGGTGAATTTGCGGGAAACTCGTACTTGAGCTATAATTAATAACGAGGAACCTTTCACAACGACCTTACAAATCCCATATTTTCAGCTACAGCGGGGCTTTTGCAAGAAGACAGGTTACGTTACAGAGCAGGCGACTCACAACGTAAACCGGCTGAAACCCGGCTAATAACTGTGCAGAAGCAGCGGCCTGCGCACCTTCAACCCCAAGTTCGACATCACCGAGCACGAAAAGAACTATCTGCTGCAAGGCGAACTGCCCGGCGTGTCCCCACCCGGCTCCCACAGTCTTATCCGAATGATGCGGTCCAAGTCGTGTTCGTTTGGCCTCTCTTCGGAGCTATTCTTCGAACAAATGCTAAGCCGGAAAATACCGTTAATCCGCTTCCGGAAGCAGTTCAAATTTGAAGCCGTAGTTGTGAGTTGATTGCCCTAAAAACGCGAAAAATGCGGAGTTTTCAACCGATTAGTAGTAAAGCTGGTGATTCTCTCCAATACAACGCCGCGTTACGTGAGCACCATTATTCCAAATCTTCGCGCGGCCATACTAAGAGGGATACAATAGCGGCAACAGCCTTCTACTTACAGCGCCGCTTCTGCCGTCTCTGAGCTAAACGCTGAAGCGTGCTGGCCAGCGGCTTATTGGCGGTGGTAACGCGTGACATGGTCGGGAACAGGTGCATTGGCGATGGCTTCAATCTTTGGCACGCAAATGGCTGACTTTTGACTTTAGGGGTTGACGTGAATCTGTGCAGGCGATTATGTCAGCTGCGTGACGAAAAACGCAATCCGAGAGGCCCGTCAGGAGCTAAATAGGTCCTGGCCACGACTCGGAGCCCGTCAGGAAGAATCCCAGCCTTTTATTAGTCAGATTAGCTTTTATGGGGTCGTTCCGAACCGAGCAACTCAGACTCTCGGAACGGCCATTATTTCCCAAGGTTTTCACTCGAGAGCGCGCCGAACGCCACTTGGTTTCAAATGCTCGGTTCAGGTCCGAGGCCACTGGTCTGAGCAAAAGAACGCGCCCTAAGTGGGGCCATGATGTGCGGAAACATTCTCTTCTAGGCTTTTCGGAAGAAGCACGTCGCTCCGGCAAGCGCTGGGTTGGTTTGTGGGCGTCACTGAGCGAGGTTCTCCGGCTAACAACTCCAGAAATGTTGACATAATCGACTCACAGGGTCAATAACATCCATGAATGTATTATTTTCAAAATGTTTATATCCTCTTAAAATATATTTGGTCAACTTTTGCGGGGAATCAGTTTTCGTTTGCTTGTCGCGACTGGCTCTCACAAATTTAAAAGTGCGGTAACGAATGGTAGAAACCCGAAACTCCATGCACCAGCATCTCAGTTGAAGAAGCAGCCGGGCAATTTGGTCCTGACAGGCTAAGAGAAGGGAGGCTGGTCGAAGCGAGCCTCAGCCCTTTCTGGGTTACATAGTTCGTACATGGTGCATCGGGCTATTTTGGGTGGCATTGTGCAAAAGGCTGGCTCTGGACGTCCAGCTCGGATAGACGTGTGTGGGCACTTTCGCACTCCTTTACACCTGTGACATGGTTATTCCGTAGTATTGCTAGCTTGGAAAAGGGCCCACTGTTAGGGGTTCTAAGCATTTTGCAATAAGGGATAACACGTTGCTTCCTGCCTACGCTAGCAAAGCTAACTGTGGCAGAAATGCAGTTGTTTCAGACGGTCAGGGGTCGTCCCGAAGGATCAAGTCGGTGTCAAATCAGGAGAGCGGGTTAGCCAGCGCTAAGATGCCTAGACAGCCCCCCCTGTCAGGCCGTTGTAGGGCTTAAAATCAACGCGTTCATAGATCTGCAGGTGCCCCGACTGTCGCGGCTCCCCCCTAACCCAGCGCCACACTCGTTTCTGGTAACTCGACTGCAAATATTCGATACTTTGTTGGAAAACATGGCCATGGGTCTAGTCAGCCCCTCCGGTCCGACCAGTGACCAAGGTTCAGGATGGCCCTCTCTTCAGCCGACGAACGGCCGTTCGCGTTACGAACCAGTCCCCCTTGCAGAAACACCTCCTTCCCCGTTTGACCCGAGAAAAGAGACGGATCCGACAAAGACACCGGCGTTTAGAGATACTCCTCTGCCATGGAGACCGTTTTATTTACAACGAACTGTCATTCTCTCTTTTGCCGTCATCTTTGCGGCCATTCTCGTCGTGATCCAGGTGCTTCTCGCCATCTCGAACAGGAACAATGGGCTTGGAACAGGCTACCGCGGGCAGCAATATCTCTGGATCTACGGGCCAACTGCTTTTCTCACAGTTGTATTGGCCTTCTGGGGCCGGGTCGAGTACCAAAGCAAGGTGGCCGCCCCGTGGATTCGGCTTTTGGCCTCCGGCCAGCCAGCCCTCCCGTCGCAGACATTGCTGTTGGACTATTTGTCGGATTTCCAACCCTACTCCGCGATCAAAGCACTCCGCAGCAAGGACTACGTCGTGTCAATCGCCGCTACTGTCTCCGTCATGCTCAATATAATCATCGTCTTGTCGACCGGTCTGATCACGCTCTCCCGGACCACCGTCGTCCGTAACCCGTATCCGCTGACAGTACAAGATGCGTTTGTCGACAATCCTGGACGGCTCAAACAAGCTGGTACCCTCTCCTGGTACATGTCGGTGGGGATATTGGACGCAAATTTGACTTATCTACCTGGGATATCTGACAAGTACGCCTTCCAATCGATCTCCATGGACGGCCTCCCAGATGGTGCCGAGACAAGCGTTTTTGTGGACGGGCTTGAGAACTCTCTCGAGTGCGAGTCGGTCCAGGACCTTAAGTTTATACGTGGCGAGCCATTCGAGGTCCGCGCCGGAAATTATTGCACTTCTCCCTAAGGTCCCCCGGATGCAATATTGGCGACATTATGTTTCGTGGACCCGTGGTGTACTCGTGTCTGTCCAGCCAAAGCAACTGCAGTGTTGCAACGGCCCAGTTTCTCCCGGTTAACTGCGATGGCATCGATGGAAGTGAGGGACGGCGGATGCTTGCTATGTTTGGCAATGTTTCGTGGTGGAACGACTGGAGCCGGAACCACTCCGATTACACGGGTTCCGGCAGAATCCCCACGTACGTCACGTCGGTTCCCAAGTCGACCCAGATGCTATGCGTCCCCAAATACTCAATCGGCCCAGTCGAAGTTATCCACAACGGATCCAGCCAGAGTGTAAGACCCGTTCCTGGAGGCGAAAGAAGAACCCTCGGGTCTGTCAGTGCTTGGAACATCCTGGACGCCTATCTGGATAGCCTCACCAATCCAATCTTGAACCAAGAAGGTTATTCTAAGAGCTACTATTCCAATATCTCGGGTACTCTTGTCAGCTGGGACAACGGGATGCAGTACGCTCTAAAGACCCAGCTCTCGCCTGGTGTACCACCAACAACATTATACGACCCAGTGGCCCTCCGAAAGCTGATCTCGGACGAGTACCGGCGGTCGACAGCTTCCATTGCCAAAATAGCTTTGATGGACCCTGCTGGGGACTCTGTGGCGATACTGGGCTCCATGACGGTTGACGGCGAGCGGCTGCTGGTACGAAGCTGGGCGGCGCACACTATGGGTGGCTTGGTTGCTTTTTGTTTCGTTCTCACCGTCGTCGCCTCATTCCTGGTGACCAAACATGGCATACTTCCTCGCAGTCCAGGTACTACTCTCACATTTGCTTCGATGCTTGTCAGCAGCCCCCAACTCACCGAGAGACTACGCTTTTCTGGGGACGCCGATACGAAAACAATGGCCCGTGTTTTGCAGGGTTCAGCCTTCCAATCTGGCCTTACACGCGATCCAGCCTCAGGCCAAACCCACTTTGTCATTCAGGATACTCACAATGCCCCAAGTCGCAATAAGACCTGGACACAGTTCCGGTCCCTGCAGGCCCACCCCTTGATTGTCCACCCTGCTACGCGCGTCGTAATGACTGTCGTTTTATTCGGGCTTATTGTTACTCTGGAACTGCTTCTTCGGAAAGCCAACAACGAAGATGGCCTTGGAGATGTTGGTGGCAACGACACATATATCCGTAAGTCTTGTCGTTACCAGGCATCTTTACACTGAAGCTGACATGGCTGGGCAGACTACACGTGGACGACCATTCCGGCTATTGTTTTCGGATTGCTGTCCCTCACTATCTCGGCCATGGACTTTCGAACTCGTGCTATGGCACCATTTACGTCTTTGAGACCGTCGGTAGATACCAAGAACGTCATGGCGCTCGACTTTCTCGACGTGCTAATCCCTCGCGCCATCTACCGAGAGTTCCGCTTTGCCGACTTCGGAGCCTTAGCGGCAACGATGGCCTTCTTGATTGCATCATTTTTCACCACTCTGTCAGCTTCCCTCTTCGGCACGCACTCGCTTGCGGTCACCGGATCCGTCATTCTTTCCGTCAACCAATCGTTTGACGTCTTTGTCAGTGCGATCTCGGACAATTTTGCCCTTCCCGCCGCCTCCCTCATTCTCGAGAGCAACTTGTCATACCCCCAATTCACCTACGGCGACATGGCCTTCTTGGAGCTCCTCCCGCCCAGTCTGCCTTCGCAGTCCGATCTTGAGCTGCACCCGTCCAGCCTCGTCATGCAAGCCATCGTCCCCGCTGTCCGGGGAAAGATGGAATGTCGCGAGTACTATTCATCCTCCATCAGGCTGAACCATACAGTCGGGTACGCCGAATCTGGCATCAACGACCCCCTGGGCGTTTGGATCGACGCCGAGAGCTGCTCCCGGAATCCCTCAAGCAACTCTGGTCGCCTCCGACACGAGGCCTACATCTCGACTTACCCCAATATGACCTACTTTGGCGTATCTAAGGAATCCTCCTTTTATACTGACGATTTTGACATACAAGACGGCTGCAGTGATCTCCTCTACATCTGTAGCCACCCACCCACCCCACCCCCTTGTACAAATATCACATACTAACTCCACCTCAGGGGGCAAAATGGACGATACGGCGGACCCCAAAATACAACACGTCTCCGCCCTGGGCTGCAACGTAACTTTTGAAGCCGTCGATGTCAACACCACTTTTCTCAACGCCGTCCTCGACATCGACCCGGCCCATCCTCCAATCCCTATCAACGACACCATTCGCCCCGCCGCCATCGAACGCCTCTCCTCTCGCTCCGGGCTCAACGCCCAAACCCAGATTTACCACTACCTCGTCGAAATGCCTTCGGGTACCAACAACTTGAACACCTTCTTCCAAGTCCTCACAACCTCCCGCTGTAAACACCCCCCGCCCCCTTTCCTTCCGTTCCATTCCACCCCACCCAATGCCATACGAATACTAACAAGCCCTAGGGGCAATTCCCCCCTCCCACCTCGGCTCCCCCTCCACAGGCGCCGAGGTAATCGCCGCCATCAAACACCAACACGGCATCATCCAAGCCCAGGTCCTTAACACCAACCGCCTCCCCGCCAACATCTCCAACTCTACCCTCTCCGGAGCGCAGCTCGCCGCTGGGGACGTGGAAGAAAACCGCATCATCAACGCGACCATTGTCTATTCCAACGCCCGGCAGCGAGTGGTGCAGGACGTCGTGTCGACGCGCGTGCTGCAGGCCCTGCTGGGGACGACGTTGGTGCTGTTGGTGGTGAATTGGGTGCTGGGCCGGGGCGCGCCGGTGCTGGCGGGAAGTCCGACGAGCGTGGCGACTAGGGCAGCGCTGGTGAGTGGGTTTTTGCGAGCGAGGTTGTTGCCGAGGGGGGCGGAGTGGATGGGGGAAAGCGAACTGAGGGGGTTGTTGGAGGGGAGAAGGTTTTGGCTTGG
>Ga0247760_1002041_pt1 | contig 16499 bp, 3 predicted proteins | sample UWRJL171409R4_FD_179936 | JGI IMG/M metagenome (GOLD analysis project Ga0247760, IMG submission 179936) | Plant litter microbial communities from Arlington Agricultural Research Station in Wisconsin, United States - UWRJ-L171-409R-4 | ecosystem: Environmental > Terrestrial > Plant litter >... | reverse complement strand
TGGTAATATATTGCAGGACTTAATGTGGACGGCTAATGCTAAGGAGTAGTTAACAAGGTCGGACGTGTAAAGGGCGCCGAGCTGGTTATGGGCGGCGGTCGAGGCGCCGGTGCAGTATAACGTTGTAAGTTTGGATGCGGTACCGCTTACGACGGTTAATTACGGGGTAGGATATAGTACCTATGCAAGGGACTACGGTATTTGAGATGGTGGGGAGGGGAGTAGTATCGAGGTTAGAGGTTCGTTAGGGCTGCTCGAGAGGGAGCACGTCCTAAGATTATTAAGAGATTAGGGCATAGGACCGCCGCCGCTGGTAAGCGAGGATATGCAGGAGTGGTACAAGGTAATGCTAAGTTATATCGAGCGATCCCTAAGTAACAACGCGAAGATAGAAGTGGTCGAGGAGAAATTGCCTGAGAGGTATTTGGGCTCGCCTTATTTGAGCGACACTGGAGAGGTCACCGGTGGGATAAGGGGGTTCCAAATGTTAAGGAAAAGTGCTGGTTTGGGTTGTTGCTCAAAGAAGTTGGAGAGCGACGATATGAACGGATCGGAGCGTTTTGGAATAACAGTTCTGAGTTTTTGGAACAGGGAGTAAAGACCTGGGAGGAGGGGACGGCGATCCTGGTTTAATCTTCCTCGAGGCTTCATTCTTTCTATTCCTATCTATGCAACCACCGTATCAATAAACTCTCAAGGCAAAAATTTCTCTCGCATCGCCAGTTTCTTGGCTGCGTGCTGCCCACAATACGTCCAGACTTCGCATCAAACGGAGTGTGGTGCTAGGTAGGGTACCCTAGGTAGGTAAGCAATGAAATTGGTCAACCTTTACCTTTTGACATGGTCTTTCAGCCTGGTAATCCGAGACGAATTTGGGCACACGAAATTTCCTTTTTCGTTTGTAGTCCTGAGCCGGGGTGAGCGGGGGTGAGCTGTGGCTGATTTGTCCTGAGCTTTCCCGGATTCTCCCCGAGCAAGCCCTTTGCGCCCGCTTTGGCAAAGAAAGGAAGGGACCCGAAGCCCGTCCATTTTGACCGCTTCCGGACGCATCAGACACGGCCTGGTTTTGAGGGGCGTGATGCAAACACCTGAGGCTGAAAAGAATATGGATTGCCTGGTCGATTATGTGATTGTGAGTAAAGTTCTCTGCCTGCCTAAAATATGTGAAAAAAAGTGGCCCTAATTTCGGCATTCCTCCGCTGTGCTCCCAAGTTTTTCAAGGTGACGGTTGGGCAGCAACTGCCTCACACTGCCACCGGCTCCGGTCTCGTCAACGCGAACTGCGACTGCTTCAACGGATGGTACTCGCTCTGGCACTCATCCTTGGGGCAAAGCTGCTGCACCCACCCAATAATCTGCGGCGCCGGGATGCGAATGTCCAGTCTTTGCCCGTCGCTCCGGACGGCCGCCGACGTGCGATGTTGCGCGCTGCTCTCCGACTTGGCGCAGCTGAAGCACAGCACTCCTCCTCCTGCGTCCATCTGCTTCCGCAGGTCCGCCACCGCGTCGTCTTTCCACTCCGTCTCGGAAGTGAAGATGATGTGCACTTCCTTCGCCAAGATGAACGCCTTGGGCCACGCCGGGAGCAGCGCCCTGTTGGCTTCCGCCAGTTTATCTGCCTTGGCATCGTGCCTGGCAGAGTCATCGCCCGCCTCAATCATCAGCGCGGCCTTGATCTCATCTGCCTCGAGTTTGCTGATGGGCGTAAGGATGTTGCGGCGGTACTCTCGCGTCTGCACAAAGAGCGAGCCGTCCATCCATGGCCGTGACAGAGTCACCTTCATGCAGCGAAACGCAATTTGGATTGTCATGCCCTTCAGTTTGCTCGTCTGCTCCGAAGAGGAGGAAGAACTACTTTTGGAGCCTGACGCGCTCCCAAAGAAGAGGTTCGCCGCCCAGTCGGTGTGCGAGACGGCCGACTCTTGCATACTAGTATAGTAACTCTCGTACACCTTGAGAGTCTCATTGATTTCTGTCCAGACTGAGGCGGCGCCGGCTGTTGGCGGGAGGATAATGGTGGGCGGGACTTGTGGGTGCTCTTTGTAGGGTGCCGGGACGACGCCCGAAGGCTCCTCTCCTGCTTTGGTGAAGACGATGCCGGTGGGATTATCGCTTCCAGATAGCATTCTGGACAGGTAGTCGATGTCGGCCGTGAGCGAGGCAATGCGCTCTTGCAACGAGTAAAGCGCCGCTTGGTTTTGCGCGCCGCGCGCTTCGGCGAGTGTGAGTTGCACGCGAGAGAGGGCTTGCGATGCGATCTGGAGCGCGGATTGCTTCTGTATCAGGTCGGTTTGCCAGTCTTGGATCTCCTTGAACTGCTTCTCCGTGAGCGGGGGCTCGTTAACTTCCCGGAGCGCCGCGTTGAGCTCGGTGGGTGATTTGATTGCAGCAATGGCGGCTGCGGGGCCTCTCTCGTCGTGCTTGGCTTTGGCGTCAAAATACATCTTGATGGCAGAGATGACGGTGTCGGAATAGCGCGTCAGCAGCTTGTCGCGAGCGTCGAAGAATTCGTTACGAGCAGTGGTCTCGGCGTCGGAAAGCGTTGTGATCTCCTTGTCGGTGACAGTGAGGCGCGATATCTGCAGGAGGAGGCTTGAGCGCTCCCGTTGTTTCTCCAGGAGCTGGCTGCGAGCGGTGGCCTCGTCGGAAAGCAGGTCCTCTGGCCGGAAGGCAGTGCTGAGCTTGCACGCCCACGTGGCCGGTGTAAAGTACACGGGATAGACATCTTGCGTGTCGTCGATGCTGCGCAGAACCGAGGCGCGGAGGTTCTCCTTGGCGCGCTGCAGGATTTCGGATGCTGAGCCAACGTCGACGAGGCCGATGAGATGCCGCACTCGGTGATAGAGCCCCCGGACCAGCACTAGCGTCCAGAGCGCTTCCAGCTTGGCGTCGACGATGGGTGCGTACATGGCCAGCATGCGGTTGTAATTGTCGATGTCGGCCTCTGCTGCGTGCAACATGTCTGGTGGCCGGGCTTTGACCTTGAAGTTCTGCCACCGGAAGCGCTCCGTCTCGTACTTGTCGAGCAGCTTCTGGTACAGATCAACCCGGGAGATGGTTTCGGCTGATTTGACGTCTTTGAACTTCTTTTCCGACTCGCCGGGGGCCGGCTTGCTGGGGTCCCATTCCTGGGGAATGCCTTCAAGGATGTCTTCTTTGGGTGGATCCCAGTTGGGAACTTCCTCGAGCAGCCACTTGCGGATTTTGTCCTGGTCTGCATGCAGGAGCTCGTCGGTGGCGTCCCCTTCGGGGCTGCTGGGGATGAGGTTGAAGACGATTTCGCTATACACTTGGGAGAGCTTTTTCTCGTTGGGCCCGCTGGTAATGTTGGAGATGTTGTACATGTCGTCTGAAAGGCGGAACTCGGCGTCGAAGACGGTCTGTGGTTTGAGTTGCTGCGCGTTGATGGTATCGCTCCCGGCGTAGTCATAGGTGCCTTGGTCGAGCACACGGCCGGGCTAGCCATTGGTCAGAAATCGCCGTGTAGAGGAAATGCACGAGGGGACCGGATGTGGACTTACAAACTCAATCTGGAAGACTTCATCGATGCCGTGGCCAAACTTTTCGTTCAGCATACCGTAGATCTGCTGCATTGGGCTTGGGCCAACTTTCTCTTTTGGTGGGTTCGGTGTGGCCATGGTGTCTTCTCTCAAAGGCAAGTTCACCAGCGAGGATGGAGAACTTCAACTTATTTGCAAGGAGGATTTTCAACAACAGGGTAAGGTGCGAAAGTGCGATAGAAAGCGAGTAAAGCTGGGAGGGAAACTGCGTTGGGCACCGTAGCACTACTAGCTGTTGTTTAAAACCGCGTGCTGCCGTGGACTCGGATGTCGGAGACACCGGCTGGACCCTAACCCGCAACGTGCCATTTTCGAGCAGGTGAGAGTGAACTGACAGACGCTCTGCAGAATCCTGCACTGCGACATCTCCGCACGGTGGAGAACTGAAGCTAACCCGTGGATATCCTTTGGCCAATTGTGCGGCTTCTATCAGTCTACTTGCATTCCACGGCGAACAGGGAAGCACTGTGATAGGCAAACGTGCGAGAGGGACGCTGAGATTGGTCGGAAGGCAAGGACGGGCGATTGGTTGGACTCTCGCATGGCGTGAGGTCCATCGTGTCCGAGTCATCCTGTGATACTATCGACAACATGTTTGCCAGATAGCTTCATCACGCCTCGGTTTTCTGATCAGCCACAAGTATATCTCACGCTATGTTCTGCTTGGGGGCGTGATAGGGGGTCGGACAGCCCCTCCTCGTGCTGGGTCTGCGTATAACACCACGGAGGGTACCTAGTTTGGGGCCACCACCCCCTCGCCGCTTTCTCAACCCAACATTTAATCGTTCGACCCACGGTTGCCTCGATTTTATGAACTTAACAAATTTCATTGCGCCTGCGCCTTTCTTCGAATTGACGCAGATATCGCTCTTACTCCAACTGCGCCCAACCCCGTCATTACCTTCTCCAGACGGGAAGGTGCAAACCGCAAACACCGCACACACTGGCCACTGGCTGTTCACCGCTGCATCAATCCAGCAGCAATCAGCTCCTCGGAAATAACGCCTCTCCCCCTTCCCTCTACTCGAGGTTCCAGATCGACACCATGGCCGACGCGACAGACTGGCGCAACCCAACATGGAGCAAGCCACTGCCCGTGGTCCCCAGCGGCCCCGGCGGCCGCATCTCGGCCAAGTTTACGCCCGCCCTGCTGGGATTCGCCAACGCGCTGCTCTGCGTTTGGGTTGATGCAGACGACAACCTCAACTATACCCAGTCGAGATTCGATCCAGTCAGAACTGCAACCGCGACGGCCGCGGCGGCGGCAGCAGCTGCTGCTGCCCACCATGCGTCCTTCTTCAGCCAGCGCGTGTGGACCGCCCCAATGCCCATCGTCTGCTTCGAGAATTGGGAGCGGACGCCCGAGAAAACAGGTTACGTGCCCTATCTGGCAGTAAGTCAAGGTCAGGTCCACCTCGTATTCGTTAACGACCATGGGTGTCTCGTGCATCTTAGGTACGTGCCCCAGGCATGGGAGTCTGACGAAAGCAAAGAGGTAGTTAGTAGATGTTAGATCGACCGTACCATTATTGAAACTTACGGTAAAAAGATCACAGAGCCACCCGCACTGTGTGTCGGTACCGGTAGGCTGTACTGTACTTATAAAAAGGACGAGTAAGACGAACTGGGGTTGGTCTATTTTATACGCCTCGATTATAAAAGCGGAAAATAGGAGCGGGCTAACGTTATTTCTCTAAATGTTAAGGGTAAAATAGGCCTTGCAGCCATATCTGACAAGTTATACATTTTCTACCACGCTAAAGGCGATAACACAGGCAGAATCCGCAACTCTAAGTTCCAGCTAGATTGTAATATAAGGGAGACTTTACTCCTAGATGCGGCCTTATCCCCTGTAACCACTATATATAGAGTTAGTATAGTAAGTTACGGTGGTGTAGTTACTATATGCTTTAATAATAACGGTATTATCGTTATACGCGAGTACAGTAATAATAATAGTAGAGAGTAATCCCTATAAGTGACCTATAAGGCAGTAAAGTGTATTGGTAACGCGCTAACTATAATAACACTTAATAATAAGTTTATGTGCTTCTAGTGGGAAGAAGCCCTTAAGGGCTAGACTTTAGGGCTGTGGTACATAACTTATCGCGTTAGGGGCGTACCCTGCCTAGATCGCTAAATAGAGGTAATCTGTAACAATATTAAGATTTTATACATTATTATACCTAATACCTATAACGCTGTTACCTAGTTAAGATATCCTTTTATTAAAACCTAATCTGTCAGACTTATTACTCTTCTCGAAATGGGTATTATTACGACCTGCACCTGACACAGGCCTCGAGAGGACTGGCGTGGGTTAAGACAGAACGTATAGCAGGACGCCAACAGGTAAGGGGTGTTCCGAAGACGGCTTGTTAAGCTAATACTCCTAGATAGGGGTTTAATGTCACTGTAGGTTACTGTCATTATAATGTATAAAGGTAAGTCTAAATAGTAAGACATAAATAAATAATTAAATATTAGCGTGAGGAATTAGAGTCCCTTACGGTGGTTATGGGCATAACCATAACTATCTATACTAACCAGCTAAAGGTACCTTATACCTTATTTAAGGGCTTATTGCTTAGTGAGGAATTAAGTAATCTCCTACTAAGCACCTCCTGCTTAAAGGTCTTACAGATATTTAATAGGTAAGCACCTTTACTAAGACTAAGTAGCTACTAGTTAGTTATAAGGGCTTTGGGTTTTTACACCCTTAGCCCAGTGTATAGTACTGTGCGTACTGTTTTCCTGCACTGTTCCTTATATAGGGGATCTGTCAGGCCACTCCAGCCTAAGTGACAACTTATAAGGTTATCACATAATTCCCCCTCTTTAATATTCTTTTTCTATAAAGAATCCTGGTAAAAGCGTTCCTTCTTTCCTGACATAACTATACCTGTTAACCGTGTGTAAAAGTGCACTTTGAAAAATAGCACCTCTCGTTATTATAACCTTACAGATTTTACTTTAACTTTTAGATTATAAATGTCGCCTTATAGTTATTATTCTTTAAAATTGTTTTCCTATCTTATTATTACACAATTAAACAGTTACTTTAAATGTTTATTAGTAGGGGTTTTATCTTCGTATAACGCGTTTAGTTATAATAACACCTTCCTTTAACGGCTTTTTTCTAAAAAGTGCCGTCTTAACGTAAAGTATAACGCTGTTACGTGGAACCTGGAGTTAAAAACTTAAAAGCTCTGTAAAGTTGTTACCTGATTTAAATGGATTGAAGTTTAATGCCATAAGATAGAAGAGTGGGTTTTTTCTATATTTAGCCAGGAGGTAAAGATCCTTCACTTTTAGGAGCAGGAGGAGGCCTGTCTGGCCACTCCTCTTAAAGCCAGTAAGTCCTTTAACTAGGGAGGCTTTTTAACAGGAATACCTGTTAGTTCTTTTTCTAAGGGGTCGTTATAACTGATAACTTCTTCTTAACTTAATCTGTAGCTCCTTTTTCTAATATATAAAGGGTAGCCCCTTTTTTACTGACTTGTTTTTTACGTAGAGCTTACTAAGAGCTTTAAAAGTCCAGTTTCTTATTAAGTTTAAGGTCCTTATAACCCTGGTTAAGGGTTTTGATAAATGTCCTCCCGTACCTATTAAGGAGTTTCCTGCCGCTTTTTAGGCTTTAAGTCCTATAATGGTCTTACTTTTTAATATGGTAGTTTAAATATTAGATCTTATCTTATTTCTGGTTTTTATTATTAGTTTTAATTAGTTTAAATTCTTTTAGTGGAACTTTATAATTAGGTTTAAGTATTTGAGATTTTTAACTGGTTCTTATAAGTTACTTTTAAGGTTATAATCTAACTATTTAATAAGATATTTAAATGTGTTTTTCCCTTTCTGTAAATCTATAACTTCCTTAACGTTATATTTATCCTTATTGGTGTTAATCTTAATCTTCTTTTTTAGGGGAACTCCCTTTAAGGTGGGTTTTAAAAGTGAGATATGAAAAACCTTAATCCACACCTTTATACTGGCGGGTAGGTCTAGTTTATAATTAAAGGTGGTAACCTTCTTTTTAATCTAAAACAGTCTATACCTTTTAAAGTTAAACTTCTTATTAAGTTGTTTTAAATATAGGTTTTGTGAAAAAAGGTAAATGTGGTCCCCCTCTTAAAGAGTTAATCCCTTAACTTGTTTACTATTATAATAAAGTCCTTTTTTAAGTATTAGCTGCTTAGTTTAATGTTTATTAGTAAACTTCTTTATTTATTTATATGTGAACTTAAGTTTAGCTTATAGGTGGTTATATAGTTTTTACATCTGGTCTATGTGGATTACAGCTTAGGGGGTGCTAGTTAATAAGCCTTAATAAAGCTTAAGCTCTTTATTATAGTTAGTGAAGAATAGTAATATACCTATTAACTTAACTAATATTATATTATAAGTTATTTACGTTATTAGTAACAGCTTAAGTTAATTATTTTATTTAAAATTAACGTAGGTTTAAAGGTACGTTATAAGTATTTAGTTAACTTATTCCATTTAGCCATCCGTCTATAGGTGGAATGCTATTAAAAGTTTACTCTTCACCCTTATTCTCTACATTAATCCTTATTAGAACTTTAATACAATTAGCTTATCTTAATCCGTGACGATGTTATCTGGCTAAAGGTGTTATGAAATTACCTCTTTTTTAAAGATATAAGCAAGTTACTCCGCTGTTATGTCCTTTAAATTTAGTAAAAGGTAAGCTTATTTTATTAATTTATTAATCATTATAAGGACTTAGTTATAGGTAACTCCTATAGTAAGGTCCCTAAACTCTAGAATCCTAATGATAAAGTTAAGTGAGATGGAACTCTATAATGCCTGTGGTACAGGGAGTAGCTTAAAAAGCCTATAAGGCTTATAACGTTAGTTTTACTTTCAGTAGCAGATATTACAGTTATTAACTATTTCCTTAACCAGTTTTTTTATTCCTGGGAAAGTGTATGTTTACTAAGCCTGTGTAAGGGTTTTAACCTAGCCTATATGTCCTTTAAGTTAAGATTTATAAACCTGTTAAACGTACTCCTTTTATTTATCTAGGTTGTAAATGTATAGTTTCTCTTAATACCAGAGCTTTACTCCTAGTTTAAATATGCCATTTACACCTTCTAACAGTTATTTCAGCTAATAACCGATTTTATTATAATTTAGATACTTTAAACACTCCTTATTATAATCTTACAGATACCTTAAAAAGTCTTTTAAGGGGTATTTATGCTTACAGGTTCCTTCCGTTAACCTTCTTACTTAGAAGTCCTATTATTATTAATGGATGTTATACTCTGTTTATAAATTTATGCAGATATTAATAGTTTATTTTAATATCTAATTATCTGACATTTATAATGTGTGTTTTAAGGTGCCGTTCTTTACTTTGTTAAATATGGTAACGGGGATTAGGATTAGATTAGTATCCTTATAGTCCTGTCTCTAATTAAAAGTATCAGCTTACTTATTATCTTTTCCTTTAATATAGTGAATCTGGAAGTGGAACGGGGTTATTAGTTCTACTTATTATGTTTACTGTAGGTTAAGCTCTTTTATTAAAAAGTATTAGAGGTTATTATAATCTGAGAAGACCTGGACTAGTTCCTCTGTGTTATTTAGATACGGTGCCTATTTAGTAAAACATTAAATAATCACCATTAGTTCCTTATTATAAATTAGATATTATAAGGCTAGGCTATGGATTCCTTTTAACAGGAAGGTAACTAAGTAACGTTTCTTATTATCCTAGACTTAATTAAGTTCTCTACTAATTATAAACTTTAAAGAGTCTGTCTCGACTTAAAAAGGTTTTAAGAAATTAGGGAGAGTTAAGACTAATATGGTGATAAAGGTGTGTTTAAGGTCTTTAAACACCTTTTACTGTCTTTTAGTCTACTTAAACGGCTTTCCTTCACCTGTAAGTTTATAAAGTAGTCTTATAATTTTTATAAAATACTTAATAAAACAGTAATAAAAGTTTATAAAGCTGATAAAGGTGTATAATTCTTTTTAGTTCTTTAAAGTAAGTTAATCCCTAATTATTTCTGTTTTTTCCAGTTATATTTTAAGCTTTTTAAGGGTTATTTTAAACCTTAAATAGTTTAATTCTTAAACGTAGAAGTGGCTTTTCTCTAAGTTTACTGTTAGTTTTACCTTTTTAAAAGTTATTAAAACTTATTATATATACTTTTAATGTTCTTTTAAAGTTTTAGAATAAATTAAAATGTCGTTTAAATATATAAAGATAAACTTGTTAAGAAAAGGGTAAAGAATATTATTAATAAAGCCTTAGAAAGTTATAGGGGCGTTTATTAATCTTATTAGCATGATATAGTACTAGTAATACCCGTTACAAGTCTGAAAAGCCGTTTTATACTTATTCTTTTCCTTTACTCTAACGTAGTTAAATCTTATAGGGAAATTAAGGCTGGAGAATTAATTTACCTTAATAATCCGTTCTCACATCTCTGTAATAAGTAATAATAAGTAGTGATTTTTAATTATATTTTTATTTAACGTTTAGTAATTAATAACTATATATAGTTTACCGTCTCCCTTTTATAGGATAAATAGTACTAGGTACCCTGTTAAGGACTGGGACTTTATAATAAACCTGTTTTTTAGGTTTTCATTAATATACTCTTATAGGGCCTTAGCTTACTGGGGGTTTAAGTGGTAGGGCTGGAAGTTACGGAGTTTTACTCCCGGCTTTAACTTAATTTTATAGTTTTACAGTTTATAATCTAGTAGTTACAGTATCTTTTTTTAAAATAGGGTGAACTTCTTATACTTTATAGGTATCTTAGATAAGTTAACTTCTTCACTTATTTATAAATTAGCTTTTTACTTTCCTTTACTTTCTAAATTGTTATTTAGGTAATGTAGTAAACCTCTTAATCTTTTAACCGTTTTAGTAAACCTAACTTAAACTATATTTAGTTTTAAGGGTTTAATGTGCTTTTAAATACTTTATGTATCTTTAAAGTGGTTTAAAGCCTTTTTAGCTTTTTTTAAATGGTGATTATAGCTAGGGGATTTACTAAAGGTGAGGTAGCTACTCCTTCAGTTAATTACAGGGTTATACTTTTCCAGCTAGGGTAAATTTAAGATTATGTTATAACTTATAATTAATATAACGTTAAAGTTTATTTATTATTTATCCCTGTTTATTTTAATTAAAAGTGGTAAGTAGTAGGTGACTTTATTATTATTATATTAATATAGGCCTCCTTTTTTATTTTATATAGGAATAGCCTTTTTATACTTTTTATTAAAGAGTTTCCTTTAATTAACTAGTGAGGGGTATATTAAGTTAGAAGCACTCCTGTTATTAATTACTGCTTTTACCTTAAACGGCTTCCCTTTTCCGTCTGTTATGTTAATATTAACAGAATAATGCTTATACTCCTTTAATATCTAAGTTATAGTAATTATTTATCCTTAAGGTCTTATTTAACCTAACCTCTAAGTGTCTCTCCTTCTTCTTAAGGTTTTTATTAATTAGCAAACTATTAGTTTCTGGCCCTTTTAAAGGGCCTGTAACTTTTTCCTAATTCCTTTTAGAAAAATAAGCAGCTTTAATAAACCTGGTAATTAACCTTTTTTAAGTTCTTACACTTTAACGTCTAGTTGATTTTAAACGGTATAATGTTTTAAAAGTCCTTAATAAGATAATAGTACGCTTTATAAGACTAGATTACAGTAATATCTTTTTACTTTTAAACCTGCTAGTAATCTTCTTACTTTTACCATTTTTAAGCTTTTCCGTTAAGGTGTAATAAGTATATTATAATTAAGTAGTTATTAAGCACTCCCCCTTATTAATATATAATGGGGGTTTAGTTAATTACAGTAACCTTCCGCTTATTACTAAATTCTCTTATTAAAGAGTAGGAGACTTAATAATAGGCCGGTTCCAACTTTACTCTTATAACGGTGTAATCTTATCTTTATATATTAAGGAAGTGGTTATAAAGGGCCTTAAGTTTATAATACCGGCTAAGAGTGTAATTATTATACATATAATTAATTTATAATATGTCCTTATAGCTAGGGTGGTTAACGTTAACTGTAGGTGCTGTGGTTATAAAGTACAGGATGGGGGAAGTAGTGCCTTATTTCTTTTCTCCCTTTACTTACCTTTATATATATTATTTTTCCTAAACCTCTTTTTAAAACTTAGGTAATAGTAACCTAATTTGTTCTTTTATAAAACAGTCTTCTTTAATAAGGTGGTGTTTAAGTTAATTAGTAAAGTGAACTCTGTTATAAAGTTATAGCCTGATTTCCACCACTTTATCCTTTAACGTTACAGTAAGGCTTTTAACCTGTAAGTCCTTTATTTCATTTATTAACTTTTAATATTTCTCCTTTAGCTCCTAGAGCCTCTATTAGTGTGCTTATTTCGTGCCTTCTTAGGGGACCCTTAAGGTACTAGTTTAAGGTATACTATCTTTAATACAGGGTAGTTATTTAAGCTGTCCTTCTTTTAGGGAGGTAAAGGTGCTAATCTATTTAGTATGCTTAAAGTGTTTAAAAGTTTTAGGGGGTATTATTAAAAAGAACTTTTGTTTTTCTAACTTAATTCTTTTAATCTATTCTCTTTTACCTTCTAGGGCTTACTTTACTACTTATGTGGCCTAGAGGGCTAGTTCTTTAACTCCCTTAACCATTTTAATAAGGTTTAAGTTAGGGTCTTTCCTAGACTTCTTTAATTCCTAGGCTTATAAGGTAAGGTTTTTAAAGCTTATAACAGCTAACTAAAATATCTCTTCCTAAAGTTAATCTTTTATAACCTGTACCTTTAATGGTTCTAAGTTTCCACCTTGGAGTCGGTCTGTAACGACCTGTACCTTTATAGTTAACTTTTCTAAAACACCTTTAAAGACTGGGTATATTACGTCCTAGGGTTCTTTTTCTTCTTCTTTATTTCTTATATTACATTTATTTATTTAAGTGTAGTCTTTTTCATTACCTGTTATCCTAACGTAAATGTCCCTTAAGTTAAACCTAACGTGCTTTCCTCCTTTTAAGATGGGTTTTTAACTAACTTATTTTAATAACAGGCATTACTGTGCTATATGTCCTTTCTTATTATAATTAAAGTACTGGACCTGTAACAGGTTTTTAAACTGCTTTTACTACTGCTGTTATTAAGGTTTATTATAGTTAGGTCGGTTCTGACGGTTTACTATACTAATGTTTATTAGCCTGGGGTGGTAACCTGTTATAGTTAACTAATTCCCCTTCTTTAATTTATTTAATTAGTAAGGGGTTTATTCCTTTTAATAATTCTTCTAATAATAGTAGTTATAATACTAATTATTAGCCTTAATAGCTATCTTAATTAACTCTTAAAGACAGTCTGGCCGGTCTTTTTAATAAAGGTCTCTAGTGACGTGTTCCTTTAAACTACTTTAGAATAGTATTATTAAGGCCTTTTAATTAAGTTTAATCTTTACTACTTTTAGTTTAAAGCGTGTGGAGAATTTAAGGATTAAGGACGTTTATCTTAGGGTTATAAGGTGTTATTTAGCCTGTCTGGGGGTGTTTAATTCTCTAAACTTAATATAGAGTTAGTTAATAAAAACGTTAAAGTTATTAAAAAGGGCTTAAATCTTAAGGGCCTCTTTACACGCCCTATTTATAAAAAGGTTATTAATTATCTTTATATAAGGTTTATATTAATAGGTGGTTACTCTGTTTAGTAAAGCTCTAGTAAACTTAACCTTTCCTTCTTCTTTAAAGAACTGCTTATTATAGTAAGTGATATAGCTCTGGAGCTGGGCTATCTATAACTCCAGTTATATTAAGTCTCCCTTAAAGTGTAACAGTAGGGGGAGTTTTACTTGCTTTTTCTGTAAACCCTTAAGGTTATTATTCTCTAATTTAATAACGTTAAGTTAAGTTTAAAGTTTTTTAATAAAACTGATACAGCTTTTAATATCTTTAAGGAAAACTTTATTAAGTTCTTTAATTAGTCCCTACTAGTTAAGGTTTAAGTTTTTAAAGTATGTAATTAACTTATTAATAATAGGGAGTTAAGGTTAAGCTTATACCTTTTTAATCTCCTTACCTTTTCTAAAGGTTAATATGTTAGTGAGAGAGAGGTAGTGTTTAGGAATTTAATAAATAACGTTTAGAACTTAGATATTAATATTATATTACGACTTATACCTAATATAGGCTTTAAAAGGACTGGTATAAGTTAAGACAGAACGTATAACAGGATGTTAACAGGTAAGGGGTGTTCTGAAGACGGTTTATTAAGTTAACACTTTTAAATGGGGGTTTAATGTTACTATAAGTTACTGTTATTATAATATATAAAGGTGAGTCTAAATAGTAGGATATAAATGAATAATTAAATATTAATGTAAGGAATTAGAGTCCCTTACGGTGGTTATGGGTATAATTATAACTATCTATATTAATTAGCTAGAGGTACCTTATACCTTGCTTAGGGGCTTATTACTTAGTAAGGAACTGAGTAATCTCCTGCTAAGCACCTCCTGCTTAGAGGTCTCGCGGATGCTTAGTAGGTGAGCACCTTTGCTAAGACTGAGCAGCTGCTGGTTGGTCGTAGGGGCTTTAGGTCTTTACACCCCTGGCCCAGTGCACAGTACCGTGCGTACTGTCTTCCTGCACTGTTCCTTGTGCGGGGGATCTGTCGGGCCGCTCTGGCCCAAGTGACAACCTGCAGGGTCGTCACAGGCATCCGCTACCTTAACATTTAAGTTTACGCTGATCTTAGTTTGCCTAATAAGCCCCTTATCCTCACCCACGGATAATTCGCTCTTAAAGACGAGATATTAAACCTTGTCTATTTTCTTAAGACGGCTTTTAAATATTACTACCGTTTCTTAAACCTTTATCCCCGTAAAGGCATTATTATATAGCTTAGTAATAAAAAGAAGAACCTTACAGCCTAGCAGTCTGTTAATTTTACCTTAAGTATTGATACTCTCCTCTCTTATTACTAAGCTTAAAAGCCCTAACTCCTTTCTAATAACATCCCCACTATAGGTGCCTTTTATAGTTATATTTAACTTATTTACTGGTTTTTTATAGAGATTTTACGTCCTTTAGAAAGTTACGGTATTGACTTTAGCGGTCTTAATAAGTGGCTTAATAATAGCTTTTTTAAGATTACTTACTCTTAGCTTAATTCTCAGCTTAATACTAACACTAACACTTAAGTTACTATTCGGTTTAAGATTTAGGACTTTTAAAACTGGAAGTATTAGCTTGGTCCTCCCCTGCCACTATTACTAGTAAACAGGCCCTTACTGATAAAGAGTGTTAGTGAAGATATTATTATATAAAAATGGGAGTATATTAAGAGATTCTTAAATTGATCTGCTAGTAACGATAACGAAGACACTGTCTTTCTTAATTTCATATCTGTAAATCTTATTAAAGTAACAGGATAAAGCTTCCTAAGATAGCTTTAGGACTTATACTATAATAGCATTTTATAAATAGGGCCGTAATATATAGCTCTCGGCCTTAAGGTGTTAAATAGTAGAAGGTACTATTTTATAATGGGGGTTAATTATTAGCTTACTAACTACCTTAAGAGTAAGGGGTTGGGGACTTACAGGATTATTGTAATAGATTACTTAGAAGCGTTTAAGGATCTTATCGGGTGTTTAATTAATTCTAATTAGCCATTTATAAAGGACCCAGTACTACTACCCCCTTACCTGCTATCCCCAGTACTGCTAGACTGGGTAGAGAGTTATACTTTAACTTAGGTTCTAGCTTTAATTCTAGTTCTAGCTATAAGTTAATAAGTAGATGAAAATCTCTAAATAGGTAAGATAAAGAATGTATGACAGTTTAGTTTTTTAAATTAAAATCATTTTAATAATTAAATCTTCACCCTTAAACCCCACTAAGTATTTTACATATAGCGATACATAGACTTAAGGGGGTAGAAAGTTTAATTATAACGATAAGTAGTCTTAATTATTAAGACTTAAACACGTGTGCTGTTTTTATAAGTATATATAGTAAGAATTAATAAATATCTATACTATTATTATTAAGTAAACACTTATAAAACGGGATTACTTTTTATCTCAGAGAAGTTTTACCTTGCCTTTTAAGGCCTTACGGCCTTTATAACTTACTAAAAGCTCACTTTAATCTATCCCTGTATTACCCTAGTAACTATTATTGTTATAACTATCGCTGTTAGTTTCGCTACTAAATAAAAGACGAAGATATACTTATTCTTAAGGTAACGCTTTTACTAAGGGGTGTTCTTATTAACGTTTACAGTGTATTAATACGTTTTATAAGTATTATATTAACGTGGATTAAATCTTACCACTAAATACTCTGATATCTACAGTATTATAAATACCACTTATCCTCTCTCTCTTCTTCCCATCATTTATTAATTAACCTTATATAACAGAAAAATCATTAAGGTAAATCACATTCCCCACTACCCCCTTAACAGCAGTATAAATAACCGATAAGGGGTATAAATAACGTCGTTAGCGTTAAGAAAAACGTCTGCTAGAACTACCTGCCAACTTAGGTATTCGCCACGTTAATAACCAGCGTTAACCCAGCTCCTAGATACTTGACCTTAAGCCCTAGCGTCTCCGGTAACTAATTAGTAATTGTTAAGTAATATTAAAAAGAAAAGGAATATCTCGCGTCTGGCTTGAAGCGTACGTGGTGTAAAAAGGTAATAGAGCCTTTAGTAACGTTATTATACTGCAGTTTAAGGCTGTACAAGCCAGTGTGGATAATATCAGTGCTAATAGATCCGATAAGGAGGTTATAAGGGGTTGTGGCAGGCGTAGATTCTGTCCAGGCGTCTAGCGCACTGCATTTAAAGCCGTTATTATTAAAGGGGGGGATGATTATAGGTAAGGGGGGGGGGGGGGGGAAGAAGGGGGGGAGGGGGAGGGAGGGGGAAAATTAGGA
>Ga0247760_1002039_pt1 | contig 16516 bp, 14 predicted proteins | sample UWRJL171409R4_FD_179936 | JGI IMG/M metagenome (GOLD analysis project Ga0247760, IMG submission 179936) | Plant litter microbial communities from Arlington Agricultural Research Station in Wisconsin, United States - UWRJ-L171-409R-4 | ecosystem: Environmental > Terrestrial > Plant litter >... | reverse complement strand
CCGCTATTTCTACGTGTCGTCAAGGGGGATGCTCTCCAAGCCACTGGTACTAACAAACAGCAAAAGCATAACCTGAGAAGTGACGGGGTTAATCCAGAAAAGATAGGAGATCCACTGTTTTGGTTGAAAGGAGACACATACGCCGAGTTCACCCAACGAGACTGGAAGACACTGGGCATGGGGAGGATCAAGCTATAAACCAGGTTTCGGAGGGTTGGGTTTATGCTGTATCCGAATAGCCTCTAGGTGTTTGAAGAAGCGCCGGGCAAACACCTTAGGGTTTGGGATAGAACCCGAGACCTCAAATTTAGCGTTGAGCCGTTGAAATATCCCGATTAAGCCCTGAATTACTGTGGGTAGGCACGTGACCTAACGGCTTGATTCATGGCTGCCAGCAAGCCATCGAGTTTTAAGTATCATCTAAGTAATCTCCCAGGGGCTAGGCTGCAAGAGGGCGTGTGCCGTGTTGAATCCGAGAGGAAGAAAGTTCGCGCGGTTCAGCCATGGTCATTGGCCAAGACAACGGACCGGAGAACAATCGGCGACCAGCAAGTGGCGCCGAGCGCAAACGGTCAACCCCGCATCAGCTTGCGTTCTCGGCTCTACCAAGTGCTTGGTCCTGGGACGTAGTAGTCACAGCCCATTAGCTATCGGCTCCAGCACCTTGTCCAAGCCGACAGGATTCTCTGTCATCAACTCCAAACAGGCTACTTCATAGAGTAGTACAAATATCTCAGAGGGCGACAACATCTAGGGCTTCAGCCATAAACAGCGCTGTGCGGGGCACAAGCAGTGTCAGAGTCGAAGTCTGAAAGACGAGGCTGGTTGTGCCCCTCCCCCACTTGGCAGGTGGACGTTGCGACAGCTTCCGCAAAATGACATAATAATATACCTCAAGAACGCAGCCAATCTGAAGCGCGCCTGATTGCGCAATGCGGCGCCAGTCCGGATCGGGCGAGTGAGGGGCAGTCACCTTCCCACGTCAAGCTCATGGAGGGGTAAATCGCCCCGCGTTAACGAGACGAAGATGCGTGAGAAGAGCTGCTTTCGACCTGCGGCTGCGCCCGGAAAGCGATCATGAAAGGCTGGTACCACTTGGCCGCCCACGGAGGGGTTACTTAGTGTGCGTGGTTCGGCCATTCTAGCCCGGTTGTGGGCTGAAAACACGATTGCTAAGCTTGCACAACTCGTGGAGACGCTCTAGAGCAGACGAGCTTTAAAACCCACCACCCTTCTCCCGTTCTGACGCCCTCCTGTCCAACCCCCCCGCTTCCCCAACCAACTGTCTTCCCGCATCCGCGATCTACCTCGCCAGACCAGCTCAAGTTGAATAAACATACCCATCATACGACGCACAATGTCCGAGTCCGAGAGAGCTACTCCGTAAGTCACCGCATTCCAGCACCACGGATTGAACCGAGTCCACAGCGAGGCGATCTGGTAACTGACGCGAGGGTACAGCCTTCGTCTGGGCTCCGTCGCCCCTAACTTCAAGGCCGAGACCACCAATGGTCCCATCGACCTGCACGAGTACATTGGCGACCAGTGGCTTGTTTTCTTCTCCCACCCCGAGGACTATACTCCTGTTTGCACGACCGAGCTGGGCGAGTTCGCTCGTCTCGAGCCTGAGTTCACCAAGCGTGGCGTCAAGCTGCTGGGCCTCTCGGCCAACACCCTTGGCAGCCACGAGGGCTGGATCAAGGACATCAAGGATGTCACCGGCTCCCAAGTTCAGTTCCCCATCGTCGCTGACAAGGAGCGCAAGATTGCCTATCTCTACGACATGTAAACTGCAACGTTATCTCAATACAAGGACGCAGAATAACGCTGACTCGTTTGATAGGATTGACTATCAGGATACAACCAACGTTGATGAGAAGGGCATCGCCTTTACCATCCGCTCTGTCTTTATCATCGACCCTAAGAAAATCATCCGTACCATCCTCTCTTACCCTGCCTCGACTGGCCGAAACAGCGCTGAGGTCCTTCGCATTGTCGACTCGCTCCAGACTGGCGACAAGAATAAGATCACCACCCCCGTCAACTGGGTTCCTGGCGACGATGTGATTGTTCACCCCAGCGTCAAGGGCGAGGAGGCCACCAAGCTCTTCCCCAACCTGCGCGCTGTTAAGCCCTACCTCCGCTTCACTTCTCTGCCCAACTCTGCCTAGATGGAATCGATGAGTGGGTTCGTTAGAGCCGATTTCATGCCTGAAAGGCTGGTCAACGAAAAGCCGGAGTGTGTATTGGTAATATAGATCCTTGGGTATTGTCTGTGGGTACGGCAACAAGCCTCTCCCGCAAGGCGTTGGGATCAACTCTAGGACAGAAACCGGGCACTGGGCATTTAGCTAGGCGACATTTCGCGCCAGACGCCAACGCCCCTTTTCGTGTAAGGTGTATCGCAACGGACAATTCGAGGGTTTCACTTGCGTTCAACGCTCATGATCGAGATACAGTACCTCTGATATGGTTGCTCCCGGCGGCCATGTATAGTGCGCCCCACAAACTCATCTCTCCGATGCCGCTCATCCAGACGCTGCAGCGAAGATCAAATATATCAAAACGCCAAATTGCTAGGACCTTGGGTTCTGTTTTTACCATGTGACTGACCGTTGCAGTGGTATGCACAGTGTATATCGGCGCAAAAGCTCGGCAGTCCCACACGCCCGTCCCGCCGTGGTTTGAGATCGCGGAAAATGTCAAAGCGAAGAGGGTCAGCAGATCCACGAACCCCCTTCTAGTGTAATGCGGTGAACAGCACGCATACTGTCCCCCGGACTCCTGAATGTGCTCAGTGTGTGGTACAAATGCTGCCAGCAACTGAACGTCAGAGGTTCGTTGCTTGTCCGGGTAAGCAGGTCGTAGTACAGGGTGGTGCGGTGAACACATGCGACTTTCGAGGTGGAGCCAAGGCGAGGCCAGGCTTCTTCCGCGAACAGGGCTGAAGAAGCTTTTTGGCTTTGCTGAGAGTTCCGTCGCTTTGTTGGTGACACAGACACCCCTGGTCCTCACCGAGCGTTTGGGCCCTGTGAGCTAAGGTGCCACGATGGCTAGGCGACGTTGTGTTCGCCGCGCTTCGTCTCTCTCCCGTCTTGCGCCGTCTCTGGCACCGTGTTGGCATGTACCGTGCAACACGGACCTCAACGAGCTGTGCAATAAGTAACTCGGAATGGCAAACCGGCTCGCACATCGGGAGCCGCTAACGAACCTGACGCCGCGAACCCAACACCAGGTATTCTGAACCGACTTCATGCCGTCCGAATCGGGTTTCGTCGTCCCTAATCAGGCCATGCGACTCGGCCAAGACTGCTTCCGGGGGACAAGCACATGGCCCGGCCGCACCAAGAAACTACCCACCCGAGGGGTCCAAGCTCAGCACTACCCAGTGTGGTGGTGAGGTAGCGGATCCAGAACAGGTCCTTGCTGCAGTAGAGACGGGACGGAAAGTTTGCCCAGTTTTGCCGTTTTTCTGATTGATCAATTGGGTTTTTTGTCGCCGACCCCAATGCAGGAGCATTCAATGAAGTCGACTTCTTTGGATTGCCTTTTTTTTTTCCCTGCCTCTGATTCGTCTGACCCCTCTTCGCTGGGCCGCAATACGGCCCGTGCCCTTCCATGCACTCGCTGCGCCGATGCGACAAACTCCCCACATTTCCACAGTGGTTTGGTCGCATGCTTGGAGCCCACCAACCTGACCGGCGGCCGGCCTTCCATTTCACATCCTGTGGTCCCGCCTTCGAGTCAGCGAGCCTCCTCTGCCAACTAGGACCTTGCTCCGCATCGCCAGGCCGCACGCGCATCCGTAGGCCAAACGCTCAGCAGTTCGCGGAAACGTTTGGCTCGCAGGCTCCTCCTGCTCTCCACACCTCCCATCAGGCTGTCCATCCCTGCCGCTGCTGGGCCTTTGCCTGCCCACTCTTTTCCCACTTCGTTGCCTTCGCATCCAAACGACAGTCTGTGCGGCGCTGTCTGCGCAAAGTTGGTGGAATCACTCTGTGCACAGTCGCTGTCCTCTTGCGTCCTCGAGCAGAAGGAAAGGGGGAACCATATGCCCAACTCCTCTCTCTCCTCCAAAGGCGCCGCCCCGGAAATTAACACTGCAACGTCAGCTTCGTCGCTGCTTGCTGCACCAGCCTGATCAGGTACGATCACCCGTGGCTCTGGCCTACCTTCTCTTCCCCGTTGTCCAGTGTCCGTTGTCCGTTGTCCGTTCCCCGTTTCCCCGTCTCCCCCTGTGTCCATCTTCGCGCGAGATTCTTCGCGCGACAAGTCTGCGTGGCTGGGCCTTGCTTGACCTTTAGCAACCCCACCGCTCGCTTACGTACGGCCTTGCATCGTCTCAGGATATCTCGTCGGCCTCTCCCTCAAGTGTGTGTCAGGGCAAGACGACTGTCGCTGGGTTCGGCGAGTTCTCCGGCGATCTGGGAAGCTGCGGAAAGGCGCGAGTGAGGTTTCCACGTGTGGGTGCCTGCTCCCTACCCCTGGTTCCGTCAGCCTTCCAGCCGTGGCACTGTTCTCTGGCTGACTGATGCTGGCCTTTGTTCCACGTCTGTGCCTTCGCGGCGGGTTTTTCAACCCAAGTTTTCCTCTTCCCTGCCAGCAGCTTCGCAACTCTCTTCTTTCTCTTACACAAACTTCTTCTGCAACCTATCCCGTCGATCTGTCTGGCCCCCCACGCCTGACACGTTCGTATGAGGGGGCCATCTTCTGCTCTTCCAAGAGCTTCCTTCCTCGGCAGGCTGTTCTGAGTCTTAGCGGCGCAGCAACACTGCCGATATGTCGGGGTCCGGACTGACTTTCAGTAACCCAGGCCAGCAACCGGTCGGCGCGAGTGACTTCAGCCGATTCTCTGACTCCGAATCCGAAGACCGCGACGAGCGTTCGCCGCCAACTCGGTCGCCGTCCGAAATCTTGTCCCAAGCTTTCCGCGGTATCAAGAAGATCACACCAGGCCGTGACGACTTTGCCAAGTTCACCCGGCAGCCCTCCCATCTTGCCCTGCGGCGGCCTTCCGAGCCTTTCATTCCTATCATCGATCGGCCTGCAGCATCTGCTCCTTTGCCAACAAAGTCTTCCGGCCAATCGCATCATGCTCGAAGCCTGAGTCTCCAGAATAGTCTCGCAAAGCCTCTGCCCGAGCCGCCACCGCAGCTTTCACCTACAGGACCGCCAACTCCGTTGGCGCAGCAGACACACCAGCCTAGCCTAGCCACCATTTTGGATACTGACGATAAAGAGATGGATACGCGGACGAGCACCATGGATTCAACATCGTCGGTCGAGATGGGTGGGGGCTTGTATATGAGGTCGCAGGACGGGCAGAGCCAGGATATGAGCATAAATAGCAGCCAGAGCAGCTTGGCTAGTCACACAAAACCCGACGGCCCAGATGAGCGGACGGATAACCTTACGCCACGAAGTAACGGTCCTCTCTCGGCTGGACCGTCCCCCAACGTCGGGCAGCCGAGAACGCCGGCCGCGGGAGCCACGGTGGGGACGGCTTCCTCGTCTGCGCATTTGTCCGGGCTGATGTGCAACGTGCACCGAACGACAGGACGAGAACCACATCCCCTTGTTGGGGCAACAACTACAATTCTTGGTGATAAGCTTTACGTATTTGGGGGAAGGATATTGTCAAGAAGTCGACCTGCGCCCTTGACCGCTGACCTTTACGAACTCGATCTCATTCGCCGGCACTGGACGAAGCTGGAGACGAACGGGGACATTCCGCCGCCCCGTTATTTCCATTCAATGTGCGCACTCGGCGACACCAAGCTGGTCTGCTACGGCGGCATGTCTCCAACACCGAACCCGAAAAATAATGCCGCAACACAAGATCAACAACCCGAAGTGACGGTTATGTCGGACATTTACATTTACGATGTTCCAACAAAGAAATGGACGTATATCCCCACCCAAGACGCTCCCCAGGGTCGTTATGCACATTGCGCGTGCATTCTACCTTCTTCGGCTACATTTGTCTCGCATCGAGCACCGCTCTCGGCTCTCCAACATAACCCATCATCAAACAACCCAAATGAGGGGCGAATCGGAATCAGTATCGACGGCACCGGGGGTGCAGAGATGATCGTTGTGGGAGGGCAAGACAGCGCCAACCATTACATCGAACAAATTAGCGTCTTTAATCTACGAAGTCTCAAATGGGTTTCAACACAGCCGCTTGGGAAGAGTTGCGGCGCGTACCGGAGTGTGGTGGCGCCTCTGCCACCTTCAGTGACGGCTAGGCTTGGGAAATTTCACCCGAACGGTGCTCGACAGGATGGTGGTATTAGCCAAGAGGCGAAAGAGCCTGGGTCAAGCATGCTGATATACAGCAACTACAACTTCCTCGACGTGAAGCTTGAGCTACAAATCCGATCAAGCGACGGCTCCCTCAGTGAGCGGCCGATGAGCGGTACCTATAGCCCTCCTGGATTGCGCTTCCCCAATGGCGGGATCATTGATACACATTTCGTGGTCAGTGGTACCTATCTCACGTCTTCGAAACAAGAATACGCACTCTGGGCATTGGATTTGAGGTCACTCACTTGGAGTCGGATTGACGCAGGAGGTGCCGTCTTCAGTCAAGGAAGTTGGAACCGAGGTGTTCTCTGGAACAGGAGGAACACATTTGTCGTGCTCGGTAACAGGAAGAGGAGTCTTGTCGATGACTACAATCACCGTCGCATCAACTTCAGCAATGTGTGCATGGTGGAGCTGGAGGCATTTGGTTTCTTTGATAACCCAAGGAAAACGGCACCGATGAGTGGGTTCGTCAGCGCCAGCAGCCCATACACAGGCCCCGGACTGAGTCTAGCACGAAAGGCTGGATTCACCGCTGGTGGGAGGTATCACAGCCGGGCAGCCGAGGAGCTTGGCGAGAAGGCACTCGCATTGAAGGAATTGGCTGATATGGACATTCTCTGCATTGGCGGTGAACGGATACCTATCAACTCGAGGATTGTTGCTCGGAGATGGGGTCCATATTTTGTGCAGCTCCTTCGAGAAGGCACCGCTACACAAGATGGGAGCGACTCGATCACACTGCGGTCAAACTCGATATCGACTCCTGGATCTGCTGTTCGCAGCTCTAACATGACAATTACGCCTGGCAACCGGAACACAATGGAGAGCCAGATGTCCATGAACAGCAACCTATTTTCCGCTGGCAGCTCAACCGGCAAGCCGCCCAGCACCGCGGCGACATCCATTTCAGGGGGGGCCTTGTCGCCCCCTGTAGACCCAGCTGCCATCAATACCGCTCCAACGCCGCGAACACTTCCGCCAAATAGTCGACCGCGTTGTCTCTACTTGCCGCACACCTACCTTACGGTCCAAGCCCTCCTCCACTTCCTCTACACATCAAGCCTACCGCCTCTTTCTTCGCCATTATGCACACCACAGATTCTATGCAGCCTGCTTCAAGTCGCGCGACCTTACCGCATAGACGGGCTGCTAGAAGCTGTTGTCGAGCGACTCCACAATCTCCTAGACAGTCGTAACGCCGCAGCCGTCTTCAATGCAACGGCCATGGCTGCTGGCGGTGGGCGCGGTATCGACGGCACACTCAATCCCAATTTCTTCCCGCTTTCTGCCGGCTTGGAAGGTTTGTCCAGTCCAATCGAGTCCCAAACAAACGGCAGCATGCTCGGGAGCGAGTCTAGCGCGGGAGGCAGTCTGGCATCGCGTACGGCGGGCTTGAAAATTAGCACCTCAGTGCCTCAAGGCGGGCGTCCGCCAAGTGAAGAGCTGAGCGCAACGACGAGCGTCAGCGGGAGTGAGTGGAGCTCTGAACTTGGCGACAGCGAACGTGGAACTGCACGCGAAGTCTGGTCGGGCGATCTAAGCAGCGTCATCGGCTTGCAGAAGCGTGGTCTTCGAGGTCTGATGGAAGGCCGAAGGATGAGAGAACGAACCGGGACCAACACCACAGCGGGACAGGGACCGAGTGCACTTGGACCGGGAATGCAAAGTCGTGTCGGCCTCGGGATTGCAGGGTCTTAGAGGTAAATGTAGATCTGCCACGCCTTGGATAAGAGAAGGAATGACAACAAACGACGTATACGGCCGGGTATGAGACACACTTGCAAGTATAAACAGGACTGGCTAATGATTGAGATAATCGGTTGGAATAGCATTGGCGAATGTACTACCATACATAACCTTAGTAGGGGAATCTATTGAGTTACAGTCGGGCAACCCCTGAACGACTTGGCGTGGTATTTTGCAGCCTGGCGGCAACCTATGGATCAGCCCGCTAAGACGTTTCCCGTGTGTTTAAGGGCTCGATGATAAAACTTGACGCTTGAACTAGGAAATTCAAGGCCTTGAATTTCAACACCAGAGCCTAAATATTTTGCTCAACGCCTCGCAAATAGCTCCCTAGCTGTTATTCTTGAATACGTAACTATTATTACACAAACCCCTCCCAAGGTACTAAACTAAACAATCCCACCAAGTTTCACACGAACATTCTTTCCGGGGTTGAATTGTACATGTTCCTGGGTGCTAAGGATCGAGACGTCGCTGCTTGAGAAAAAGAGACAGCACGAAAGCTGTGGAAGAGCAGAGAAAGGACATGCCTGTTAAGTGTGTGTTAGCTAGCTGGTATGGTGGGTTTGGAAGAAGAAGAGGAAGAAGAAGAATGGAAAGAAAATCCATAGTATGTATGTGTGTACCATGACTCCACCACAAGCCATCAACATATGAATCAACGACGGCGGTATGAATTGAACCCGTGGTGCGTCCGACATAACTGACGTCGGAAAGGGCGTCGGAGAGAATCTAGAGTCGACTCGAGAGGTTAGAATATTATTATCTTTGGTACATGCAGTAGCTCACTTGCATCCGCAATAATATTTGCTGGCAAGGGCATCAATCACTAACCTGCTGAATCACGACGCCATCGAATCCTAGACCGAGAAGTCGTCGTTCGAGACCCGCCCGTAGGCTCGCTTGCATTATCGCATTCGAAAACGGCAGCCCAATTGTCATGCACACGGTCGTGGAGAGATACATGAATGCGGTTGCCGGAGCCGCATGCGCCGGGTCAATGACCGCTTGCAATGCAATGAAGAGCCCCGACTGCGCAATACCGGACCCGAACCCCCCGGGCATTATGTACAGCGACTCAAGCCAGCCCGTGTTGCCGTGCCACCGCAGCATCATCAGTAGGTAACTCGCCGACGAGCAGGTCACGGCCAGAACCGTCAGCGCTTTATACCGCCCTGTCCGCGCGATCATGGCTCCCGATAATAGCCCGCCAATGGTATTACCCACCACAGCAGGCACGAGATGAACCCCGCTCGCCGTGTTGGACAGGTCCGCGGTAACGTGGAAATACAAAGGAACAGAAAACATGACGGAGTTCTGAGCGGCAGTTTGTAAGCCCATAATGAGGAACGAAAGTACCGCATCGCGGCGATGGAATATCTGTAGTAGTAAGATGGGCTCACGCTGGCGCTTCTCGATAGATATAAACAAGAACAGAAGAATAACGCTGAGGACGAGCAAGCTGGTGATTAAGGAGTGCGTCCAGGGGAAAGAATCCGTTCCGTTTCCAGCGAGCTCAATAGGGAAAAGGAGGGCCAGGATCATGAACGCAAAGAGAAAGGAGCCTTTAAAGTCGATGCGGGAGAGTTTGCTGCTGTTGGCTTGTTCGGAGTCTTCTGAGCCCAGCAGCGACAAGCTAGGAGAGACATAGGGAGGGTGAGGGCCAGGGAGGAATATGGCACAGAGAATAATGGCGATGCTGAGAATCGGTGCTTGCCCAAGGAATGACCTCAAGTGGGTGTTAGCTCAAAACTCTCGTGATAAGTAACTGCAGTGGGTGGTGAGTAAAATGGGAAAGGCAACTGCTCACCAACGCCAGCCAACCACGTCGGCAAGCCACCCTCCAAGGGGACCACCAATACTCCGGCCAGATGTAGCTACGACATTGACGTAGGCTCGCCATTGAGCCACTTCTCGAAGAGGGAGGAGGTCTGCGAGAGCTATTCTAGTATCTGTCTGTCTGTCTGGGTTGAGCAGGGAGATTGCCTTTATCCACTTACCAGTGATCAGAACTGATACTAGAGCCGTCATGCCAGATGTCCCAGCCCCTGAGATGACTCTGCCCAGTATAGCCTGTCCCATGGTCTGAACGGCTCCGCTGACGTATCCTGTCAGTTCTGGCCTGATCTGGTTTCGGGAAAAATACAATTCTGGAAACATACACCACGACGCTGTTCCCGGTTAGGTTAGACAGACACCTTGTTAGTTGTCACCTCGTTCTCTGTTTTTTTTCCTTTTTTTCCCGAGCAGTGAGTGGACTTACCAGCCCAACACCACAAACAGATAGGCAATGATAACCAGACTCCTCCGGCCATAGATATCACTCAGCTTCCCGTAGAGGGCTTGGGTTGCCGCCCCGGCCAGAGCAAAACTAGTTACCAGCCAGGCCGAGCTCACCAATTTGTTAAACTCGGAGGTTATCGTGGGGTGGGTGGCGAAAATTATGGAGCCGTCTGCATGGGCGACAAAGATGCCTGTACGGTTCGGTAAGTCAGTCACTCATGAATAGAGGTAGTGGTTCAGTAGGTAAGCAGGATAAGGGAGGTAGGTATGTCTTACCAATGAGAAGCACAGAAATGATACGGACTACTTTCCCTCTTGCCGGCGTCTTGCTTTCCCCAACGGTGTCTTGGCCAGCGCCATATCGGGGCTGTTCCTCGTCAGGAATATCTGGAGTTGTGCCGTTTGGAGATTTGTTGATCTCAGATTCCACCCCGTTGGTCAAGACATGGTCAAGCAAGGGGGATGTCTCTAAAGGTTGCTTTTTCTGTTCTGGCGGCTCGCGAATATGCTGAAGTCCGGGACCTGGTTCATGGTGTTGAACCATCCTGCTTGGGTTAGAGTCCACGTGGGTTACTCGTACCGCTCAAGATTCGAAGCAGGAACGGCCCGGTATCTACAGCCCAGTTCTTGGAAGGTTTTTAGTGTAGGTAGTGTAGGCAGAGGGTCCTGTTTGTAGGATGTAATGGGAAAGCTACTTCAGCCCCAGGCCGAAAATCCAAGTCGGCCGATCCCTTTATGGTGGGATATATGGCTCAGATCTTTCTCATTATGCGTAGGTGTAAAAAGGAAATGCCCTGAAAGTTTATCCTTGGCTTTGGGACAGTTCCTAATGGCCGCCAAGCTGGGTAGCACCCACACCACATGAACAACATTTCAGGGGTAGCATTACACTACGCGCAGCAATTCCGATACCGTCCTTCAACTACAAAGTGTAACTAGGTAACCAGACTCAATAAAGGCGCAATTCGCTAATATATGGTGGGGGAGTACATTGAGTTCTTCCTTCCTGCAAGTTGGAAACTTGAGGGGAAAGCAACTTGGGGTATCACGACATCACCAAGGTAATGTCATGATACCAAACCCCTGTCCCGACGAGAACAAGACAGATATTTCCCCTCGGCGATAAAGACAAAGTCTGATCAAACCTAGCCAGGAACAAACCACTAATATCGCATTAAGATGTTTCCTGACCCGCGCACTCATATAGGTAGGTACCTAGGAAGATAGCGTGGGGGGACGGTTCGGCGTCCAACTAAAACCAGGCCAAAACTGCATGCGGAGACTTGGTGCAATCACCGACAGCAATCGCGTAATGACCGAGGGCCGGGTCGGATGCTGTAATGATGCTACCGATACCTTGGATCCAGTTCATGTGGATTTAATATCTACCACACCCTTCGGTTAGTCGATTGGATGTTAATACCAGAATCTAGGGTTGACAGCTTACACGATGCTTCTTTCCTCTGTCTTGGCTACAGGCCTCTACCTTTCAGTTAGCCTTGCCTCCGATGGCAACCAGAAACCCCTGGGACCCGAATGGAAGTCAAATTCCGGGGGGAAACGGCCAAATATCGTCTTCATCTTGACCGATGACCAGGATTTGCACATGCACTCGCTACTTTACACACCTCTCATCAAGGGACACCTCATCAAAAAGGGCACCTTTTACAGGCGACACTACGCCACAACGGCAGTTTGTTGTCCATCTCGAGTATCCCTGCTTACGGGGAAACAAGCGCATAACACCAACGTGACCGATGTCAACCCCCCCTATGGAGGTTTCCCCAAATTCATCAGCCAGGGCTTCAACGACAACTACCTACCCGTGTGGCTACAGGCATCGCACGTCAACACCTACTACACGGGCAAGCTTTTCAATGCCCACACGGTCCTCAACTATAACGCGCCTCATGTCAAGGGTTTTAATCAGTCTGACTTTTTGCTCGACCCCTGGACATATAACTACCTCAACGCCACGTACCAGCGTAACCACGACGCACCCGTGAGCTACGAGGGCCAACACACAGTTGACGTGCTGAAGGAAAAGGCCTACGGGTTTTTGGACGAGGCAGTCAAGCATAGTAGTTCTACGGACCGGCCATTCTTTCTAGGCATTGCCCCCGTGGCACCCCATAGTAACGTCGAGTTCAAGACACCACCATCTGGTGACAATAACGGCGGAAATGGAGGTATTGGCGATGATATTGAGAAGTTGGCAGTCTTTTCACCGCCCATTCCGGCAAAACGACATGAGCACTTGTTTCCCGACGAATTGGTCCCGCGGCTTCCCAACTTCAACCCGGAACAACCCTCGGGTGCTAACTGGGTGCAGCGACTGCCTCGTCAGAGCAGAGAGAATGTAGCTTATAACGACCATTTCTTCCGGCAGCGTATTCGGTCGTTGCAGGCGGTTGATGAGCTAGTTGACGGGCTAGTAAAGCGGCTAGAACGACATGGAGTTCTCGATAACACTTATATCTTTTATACCACGGATAACGGCTACCATATTGGCCACCACCGCATGCAGCCTGGCAAAGAATGCGGCTACGAGGAGGATATTAATATCCCCTTGATTGTGCGCGGCCCGGGCATTGATGCTGGAAAGATCGCAGAGATCGTCACCACTCATGTGGACATTGCCCCAACCTTGCTCGGTATCGTGGGCGCGCCGATCAGGGCCGACTCTGACGGCGCAGCCATTCCATTACGTGGTGTAGATATCGACGCTGCAGCCGAGACGCGCCATGACCATGTCACGGTGGAATATTGGGGCTTTGCCGCGTCCGAGGGCCGGCTGTTTGACGAGAGAGAGAGCCGCTTGGTCCCCAACAACACGTACAAGGCGCTGCGGATCATTGGCGAGGGCTATAACTTTTACTATTCGGTGTGGTGCAACAACGAGCATGAGTTGTATGATCTTACGGTATGTGTTATCCACATACAATGGTTGATACCCGTATTAACAATTGACAGACGGATCCTCACCAACTGCACAATCTGCTTCACGTCGACGAGGCCGCCAAAGTCCCTCCTGAGATATTGGGTGTCCCCTTCCCCAAAGTTGTGTCCCGACTCGATTCGCTACTCTTCGTACTCAAGTCCTGTCGAGGCCAGACCTGCATACGACCATGGCAAGCTCTGCATCCAGCAGGGAATGTGCAGAACCTCCACGATGCTTTGGCTGCACGTTATGATTCTTTTTACGAAACAGAACAGAAAAGAGTCAGCTATGATCGCTGCGAGTTAGGTTACCTTGTTGACGCCGAGGGGCCTCAGTTTGAGCGCGATGGATTGGTCTACCGCCAGGGCGCGCGGTGGGATGAATGGGTGTAGAGGCATCACTACAACACCGGGAACTTTGTACGCGAGGCTACTCCCTCCAGTAAACCGACTTTTCACGTTTGACCTTCGGGGTTGACGTATGTCGAAAGTGGATTTCGGAATGAGAACGCGGGAAACACAAATACACCCGGCGCCCGAACCCTCGGGTTCTATCCCCGCGTATATTTATCCCGAACCGACACAAACCCGTTATATTTTTATTCGTATTACAAGACCGGGAAACCCCCGCTTGTACATGACATATCACAGCATCCATAGATCCTAATTACAACTTACTCATTCCATTCTCCAAATACCAGACGGTTACTTACTTGATTACACAAAAGTTGCATGATCAAAAGATATAAAATGAGCGAACCTGCAACCCCCCAACAGTTCATCCCCCGCTTCCGCACCGATGTCTATCCCTTCATTTATCCGGCCAAGTTTCGGACTTCGCTACAAGACAAGGTTGTCATTATCACAGGTGCGGCCGGTGCCATAGGACAAGGGCTCGCTGAGTCGTTTGCTGTGGCGGGCGTAAAGTTGGTGCTCACTTATAACAGGACACCCCCGCCGCCGGCTCTCGAAGAGACATGTCTCAAGTATGGCGCCAGTTCCGTCACTTATATTAAGTGCAATGTTGGGTCCCTCGAAGGATGTGAAGAACTTGTCGAGCAAGCCATAGACAAGCACGGGGCAGTTGACATTCTCATCAACAATGCCGGAGCCAACGGGCTGGGACCGGTGTGTATCCCTCTCTTCCAGTTTTACCGTCTTTTTACACTCCCTGGTTCTGACTAATGCGATACCTTGTGCAGATGCACGTCCAAGACCCTCGGGACTTCATTCAAGACATTGCCGTCAACTTTCACGGACCATATTTTCTCATGCGGCTACTGATGCCACACTTTCGGGAACGGCGCAGCGGATGTGTGCTCAACATTGCATCGCGAGCCGGCACTGTCGCCATCCCTTACAGCACCAGCTATTGCGCTAGCAAAGCTGCCCTGATCAACCTGACGTCGTGCACACAAAAAGAGCTAGACGTGGAAAAGCTCGACGATATCCATCTGTACTCGCTGCATCCGGGTGGCATTAAGTCGGCCATGACACTGAAGAGTATTCCTCGCCTTTCTCTTGTGGATTATTATCTGTTTCAAAAGAAGGACTACAACACCACACATACATACCCGGCGTCGTTTATCCCTACCTTTAAAAAGTGACAATTCTAACAGAAACCCAGAATACGCGGCCGATTCCGTCGCCAACCTCCCCTCGCAAGCGCAAGCCGGCTTTCTCCGCGCCCTTGACATTTACAACGACTCGCCCTATCTCAACGGCATGGTATGCGTAGCGCTAGCCGCCGGGGTGGGTAAGAAACTGCTGCGAGGGCGATACATTGACGTGGGACAAGATCTCGAAGATATCCTCGCGCAGCCGGAGGCTTTGGCGGAAAACCCGGACTTGTACATGTTGCATACGAGTTTCCTGGGTGGGCTCAAGAATGGCGGTGTGCCGCCCGGGGGGTATCGGGTGCCCGATAAAGCATTTGAGTTTCCGGGATTCTGAGGGAATCTCCAGGGTTGGGGTGGTGAACACTACCCAAGAGAGATGGATCGCGGGTATCCTCGGAGCAAGGGTGCATTGATCTGATCTGATAAGATTACTTGGCGACATATCATTGGTCAGCATGTAATTTATCATCTCGAGTGACAGAAATGCCGAAAGACTGCAGGTGGACAGTACGAAAACACGGCAGGTGGATCTCACACACGCGCACGCACACGCCATACTGAGGTCCGTGGTCCCGCTAAGGGATGAGGGAACCAAGTTGACGAGCTAAAAAATCCATGCCGATGCCGGGCATGGCCTGACATGACATGGGACCTTGTCTCTCTTACTGTCGAGAATAAGCACTGGATATTCGTAACTCGCTTTGCTATGCCGCTTCCCTCTCATTTCGCGGCTGGTCTGCCGTTGTCGGCCCCTTTTATGGGTAAATTTGTATAATGGGCTAGTCCCACGAGTGTCTCCTCTCTCCCAGGTCCATTTATACTAGTGCTGTGGTCTGCCAGATTATCTTGATCTTATCAGATCATCAGATTGGTCTCTCCTCCCATCATCGCCATCATCACCGCCTTCATCATCAGCATCAACGACATTGCCAAAATGGGCTCCGTAACAGACCTCCCCAACTCAACTGACTCAACCCCTCCACTGTCCCCTTTCAAGGTTCTCATCATCGGTGGTGCTTATGGTGGTCTTTCTGCTGCGCTTAACCTCCAAGATCTCTGCAGTGGACTTGCTCCGCGATGTGGCCCACCGCCCAAGGAGGGAGACGAGGCGGAAGAACGACCGCAACTTCCCATTGAGGTCACCATCATCGACGAACGTGATGGCTTCTACCATCTTATTGGATCACCGCTCACTCTGGCGGATGAAGAATACGCTGCCAGAGCGTGGGTTAAATACGAAGACATACCCGCGTTGCAGGGGACCAACAGCAATATCCGCGTCCTACATGGGTCAGTGCAGACAGTTGACATCAACGCCAAGATCGCCACATATTCTCCCCGAGGTATACAGGTGGGCACTCAGACTGCCGCGACGATACATTTACCCTACGACTACCTCGTTGTCGCATCCGGACTGCGCCGTCCATTCCCTGTGGTGCCCCAATCCCTCCGTCGCAAGCAATATCTCTTCGAAGCCGAATCTCACATCCGTGCCGTGACAGCTTCACGCCATGGAGTTGTCGTTGTTGGTGGCGGTGCCGTGGGCATCGAGATGGCCGCTGAACTAAAACTTGTTCATCCTCATCTCAAAATCACCCTCGTCCACTCACGGGACAAAC
>Ga0247760_1002038_pt1 | contig 16517 bp, 14 predicted proteins | sample UWRJL171409R4_FD_179936 | JGI IMG/M metagenome (GOLD analysis project Ga0247760, IMG submission 179936) | Plant litter microbial communities from Arlington Agricultural Research Station in Wisconsin, United States - UWRJ-L171-409R-4 | ecosystem: Environmental > Terrestrial > Plant litter >... | reverse complement strand
GGGCGCCCCACCCCCCCCCCCCCCCGAGCGCCGACGGATCGCCCCAAGATGCTTGGCTGGCAGATCTGTCGAGCCGTCGTTTCCATCACAGGGGCAGTTTCGCTGATTGGCCAAGCCCGCTGCCACAGCAGAAACCAGGCGAGCCAGGGCAAGTCCACGTTTCAGGTTGTCGGGCCTTGCCTGCCCCGCAATGCTATTGGTTCTGTTAGCACACATCTTAAACAGTCGGTGCCGGGTTATGCACTCCATTCTGAGAAAGGGGGATTGGGTTTGCGAGGTGGTGGTGGCGAGGCGGCTCTTCGCTGGGCGCTCGCTCACTCATCCCTTGCTGGAAGAAAATGCCCGGAGGCGGCCGCAAGCACGGCGCAAAGGAGCGCATTGACACTGGCCTCGCCGTTGCATCCAAGGGAGCTCCTCCATCTGACGTTGGCGGAGGAGCCCTGCAGTTCTCGAACCCATGGTTGTTGCGTCGCTCTTGGTTAGCAGCCGACGGGAAGATGGATGGATGGATGGATGGATGGAAGCATGAACTGGCTCTTCCAAGCCACAATATATCCTCGACAAGCGAAAAGGCGGGTGCATGTCTCGATAAAGCAAGGCTGCCCTGAGGCTTCCAGAAGCTCTTTGTGCCGTGGGCCCCTTCCGAGTGCCGGGTGATCAGGCAATATCACGGCGTCTTTTGATCTACACCCGTTGCTCTTGACAGGGACCCCGATAGCGCACAAGTGTAATAGAGTGAGTGTTTGCGTTGAGATGGATTTATTCCCTGCGCGGTAGCTCTGTATGCGACACTTGTTATCATCCTCCGTCAACCGGGCATGAGTGCTCCTCCTCTCGCTTTACATATCGACACCTGTCTTTTCATGCCGTCGTCGATAGTGTGCTTCCTCAAGGGAGTGGTTGTGTTGCACTGGGCTCCAGCTGAGGAGCAAAGGACTGCGAGCCTCCGGATCTGGCGGACATGCAAGGCTGCTTCGTCCACTGCACCCCATATGCGAGTGCGTGCAGCTTTAGCCGAAAAAGGGGAAAGGGTGCTGAGAGAACATGGACTCTTGGACATGGCTCGAGTCTCGAGTCTCGAGTTTCGTCTCTGGGGGGGAGGGGCGGAGGGCACGGGACTTGCGTGTAATGGCCTGCTCCCTGCAACAGTTGGTGTGTTTGCTGCAGCACAACATGCACCGAGCACCTAGCTCGTTTATTAAACTGTGCCAACTTGGCAACTTAACACCAATATGGCGAAGCAGCAAAGCAGGAATGTCTATCAGCCAGGGCTGTGTACGCATACCTAGGTAGCGTCCATGGATCGCCAACGTCGGCAACCGGCAGAAACAGACATCGCTACCTACCTGCTTTCATAGTCAAACTGGCCAAAATGGCACCTATCTCTACCGACAGCAAACCCCAGCAGATCCGTCCTGACTGGCGCCATCAATCTGTCAAGGTCAGTGCGAAGACAGCTCCTACTATTAATACTTGTTCTTTTAGGAGCTGTTAGAGCGTTCCCCGCCAACACTTGCGCAGAGGGACGCCGTCCGACATGGGTTCCACCCCAGCACCTAGCAGCCCGGTGCAGTGAATGGCCGGGGCCGGCAGCCAGTAGCAGTGCGGCCCAGCAGGCCCTGGGGGCAGCTTCAGAAAGAAAAAAAAATCCTGAAAAAACTACGTAGCTCTCACCCCTAAACGGACGTTTCATCCTGGGCCCATCCGCCTTCCCTTTCCCTTTTACTCGTCAATCAACCCCCGAATCCGTGCCCTCTCTTGGTTGCCCCCACCGGTTTCTCCTCCTCCTTTTCGAGTTGCCATCCCTTTCTCCAGGCTCAATTCCTACCTAATGACGCCTGTATATTATTGAAGCGCCTTATATTCTCCCTCTCCTTGGGTTTTTGGGTCACAGCGCGCCAGAGGCCGGCCGAGAAAAAGAACGACGAAAGTGTTCCGAGGTCGAGAGAAGCATCGCTGCTCGTTCATCCCAACGTCGTCATCTCGCGACCTTGTGTCCCATCGCCCGCCCGCCTTGACAACCCGTCCCTCCTCGTTGCCCTGACGCTCCTTGCCGAACGAAAGTAATCCTCGAGCCTGGATTTTATTCTCCACCACCCACCGTCTGACGACGCTTTTTTCCACCAACTTGATAGACCGGGCTGTGTGGGCATCTGCGGCACCGACCAAGTTCCATTGTAATCGCACCTGCAAGCTCGCCCTGCGACCACCTCCTCTTCCAGCATCGACCAGGAGCGCTTCAGACGACATTCCTTCGACCCGATCCTGCTTAATTGGAGGTTATTCCCTCTACGGTCCGAGGTTATACTGCTGTTTCGAGATCGGCGCGCCTCGCCTCCGCCCATCTCCGCCACAGGACACAGTGTGACGCCGCGACTTTGAGTCAAACGACGACATCCTTCGAATCCCATCTACTGCCTCGTCTGGCCACCGACCTGTGGCCCGACTTCATAGATACTCTGCCTTGTCGGGAACGAGGGATAGATTATGAGGGTCGAATAAAATAATCGATAATGTCAACTTCTTCCAGACCAAACGAGCATCTGACGATCGGCTACCCTCCGCAAACGGCGAATGCCCAGAACCGCTCTGGGTCCCCTACAAGTACCTCTCCTAACGAGCCTCAGTCCGCCGGTGCTGTCCGTTCTCCCTTTGGCCTGTCTCCCGGACTTACTTCCTCGAGCAAGATGTCTAGCGCACCGCGGTCGGGCGCAGGCTCTCCTTCGCACGATATGGCAGCAGCTGGTCGTCTATTTTCCAAACGGTAGGTTCTTTTTGTTCGGCCTCACTTCAATGGGACTTTTACTGATTTCAAGTTTCAACGTAGGGCAAGAGAAATCCAAGCCCAAGAGGGTGTTTCGGGAATGCCGGTAAACCCTTGGGGTGGACCCCCGACCAGCGGCAACTCGACTCCTCTCCGCGAAAATATCCCTGAGTCGCCAACCGATGGGTTCCCTGACTTCACCCAACTTCCCACCCCGGAGAGCCTGCCGCAGACTCGTCGTGCCCGTGCGGGCACGGTGCCGTCGAGATTCTCACCTGGCGGGGCTGGCAACGGGCTGTTAAGCATTCCAGTCCTAGCCTCCAAGACATCACGACCCAGTCCGACGCATACGCCGTTCAAGTCACCGTCACCTGGTCTCGATCCCGCAGAGAATTTGACCAACGCATCTACATTGCTGTCGAGACTGAGAGCTGGCTCCATGCCTCAGCGAAGCCCTTTCGCGCACATCCCGGGTTCGAGCTCACCGTTTGGCCCGTCTATCTTTAGCAGCTGGAACCCCGGTGCAGGGCGTGAGAGGGGCAATACTCTGGCGAGCATCGCCAGCATTGGCTCCAACGGTCCGAGTTCGCCTGCCCAGTCGCATTTCTCTCGCGAGGGAACTGGAGAAAATGATGTTCACATGAGAACGTTAGACTATCTGGGCCTGGCCGAAACACCACAGCAGACTCGCGCCCAGCTCGCAACTCCGTACATTCCCAACCTAGTCGACTTCGCCAAGGCGGCGAATCGCTTCCGCTCTTATTCCGTCAACAACAAGGACAAGTATGCTGACGAGGAGGACGACGACTTCGACCCCGAGATATCTCTCGAGACGCAGTATGCGCAAATTCAGGATCAGCTCGCTGCAACCAATGCCGCAATCCACAACCACAACCTTGCCGTGCAGGCCTTTGCAAACCAGGCAGCTCGTCCTCGCGCCAGGACGGCTGGAGTCTTGGAGACCCCATCAAACCGTATCCTGCGTAGCTACTACCCGCAACCCTCTAGACTCGACAACTCCATCACGGCAGCCGAGATCAGAGTGCCTGATGAAAAGGAGTTCGATGATCTCCCGCAGGCTGTCGCTGCTATGTCGCTGGGAAGGTCGAACAGTCGCAATAACGGCAACGGATTGCTCAGTGCAGACGAGCAAGGCCTGGAAGGGCCTACGAGCGCGCTGTGGCTCGGCAGCATCCCAACCTCCACGACGACGTCGACGCTGACTGAGATGTTCAAGTCGTATGGCCACATCCTGTCCGCTAGAGTGCTGACGCACAAGAACTGCGGGTTCGTCAACTTTGAGAGGGTCGATAGCGCCATCTCCGCCAAGGCCAGTATGAATGGCAAGGAAATCTTCCCCGGCGCCGGACCAGTTCGCATCAACTTTGCAAAACCACCGTCGGCATCCAACACCCCTGGCCATGACGGAGCTTACCCCTCACCCAGTCCCGACCCGTTCGCAAAGGGTCAGGAAAACGGACACACCTCTACTGCAGCTGGAGCAGCCGGCGATACTGCACTGACCCCAATCGCTCCCAATGTGACACCGACTGTGCCGCCTCTCCACGAGATGACCAACGAGATCATGGACATTGTTCAGCAATTCGGCGCGAATGAGGAGGATCAGTATCGCATTTCCGGCTGCCTGCAGCGGGCCATCCAGTTCAATGCCTTCGTTGATGAGATCCCGCCCATCAAGGAGCCTGCCCATACGAGAGTCCACGACGCGCCAAAGCTTCGGGACATTCGGAAGAGAATCGATAACCAGACCTTATCCCAGCAAGAAATCGAGAACATCGCAGTCGATATGCTTCCGGAGATCGCCGAGCTGGCCTCAGACTACCTGGGCAACACTGTTGTCCAGAAGCTGTTTGAGCATTGCTCAGACACCCTCCGGGACTCGATGCTTGCTGAAATTGCGCCTCATATGGCTGAGATTGGTGTACACAAGAATGGCACCTGGGCCGCACAGAAAATCATTGATGTGTGCAAGACACCGCAACAGATGAACCTGATCGTGGAGAACCTGCGGCCTTATACTGTTCCGCTCTTCTTGGATCAGTATGGAAACTATGTCCTTCAAGGCTGCTTGAAATTCGGCGCCCCGTTCAACGACTTCATCTTCGAGGCAATGCTGAGCCGGATGTGGGAGGTTGCGCAGGGTCGGTACGGCGCTCGCGCTATGCGGGCTTGCTTGGAGAGCCATCACTCGACAAAGGATCAGCAGAGAGTACTAGCGGCCGCCATCGCCCTGCACAGTGTTCAACTCGCCACTAATGCGAACGGCGCGCTCCTTCTCACTTGGTTCCTTGACACTTGCACGTTCCCCCAACGCCGTACTGTCCTGTCTCCCCAGCTTGTCCCGTACCTAGTCCATCTTTGCACACACAAAGTTGCATATTTGACAGTGTTGAAGGTGATCAACCAGAAGGCAGAGGGAGATGCTAGAGACACCATCCTCAGGGCGCTTTTCTTCAGCCAAAACGACCAGGTCTTGGAAGCCATCTTGAGCGACCATGCTTGTGGTGCAACTTTGATATTCAAGGTTCTGACGACGCCATTCTTCGACGAAACTATCCGAAGCCAGGTTGTTGAGAACGTGAAGGCAGTCTTGATCCGCATCAAGGCTCAACCCGGACAAGGATACAAGCGCTTGATGGACGAGGTGGGTCTGTCAACTCGAAGCAGCGGCGGTGGAAGTAGTGGGCCAGGGGGCGCCGGTAGCGGTAGCAGCGGAACCGGCTCTCGGGATCACATTGCGAACCCTTCGACCGAGAGACAGCGGCCGACGTCGCGCCAGGCTAGCATCAATGCCCCGCACCACACCCAGCAGCAACAACCCCAGCACCAAGCCCAACAACAACAGCAGCAGCAACAACAGCAGCAGGCCGCCTCGTTCAACAATGGCAATAATGCACAGTTTTACAACCCCCTCAATGCTGCTGCTAGCCAAGCGAGTTATGACATGAGCTTTGGCATCCCTCGGAGCGAGAGTGTAGACCAAGGGCTCAACCAACAGTTCCCCGCGTTCGCCCCTCCGGCTGGGATGTTTGGAGCAGGCGGTTCAGCCATGACCCCCGCGCAACTCCAGCAACTACAGTTCCAACAGAGCATGATGTCCCGGGGAGGGCCGCCTATGAACAACTACTTCCCCGCGATGCAAGCTGGGTTCGGCGGGTACCAGAGCCCGAGCCCATCGTTTGACCAGTACCGTAACCAGAGTCTCGCCAACGGAAGCCCAATCCAGCCTCCCGGTGCGCAGCTTCCTAGCATGCCCTCTGGTCAGGCACAGTTTGCGCCTCCAGGATTTGGCATCAACCCCATGGGCATGGCTGGCTATGGTTATGGCGGCGGTGTTGGGGGCGTTCAAAATATGGCGTACATGCAAGAGCCGACCAACCCCAGGCGTGGACGTGTAGGTCACAGCCCGCAGCCCGAAGGGCGTCGTCGCCAGTAATCAGCTGGACAGATACTTACCATGACCACATGCAGAGATGAACCCGACCGACGCCCCACTTTCGGTTGTCCACGCCTCTTTTATGCTGGCGACTTTGGTTTCATATGGGTGGTCAAGGAGTCCTGCTTAGACGAGGCTATTTCGGTTGTGTGGCTTCGGTAGACGGAACCCTTTGCATTTCAATGGCATGCCCATGTCACTCGTTCTAGATGCTTGCGTTGGCTCGTTTGAGAATGCGAACCATATGGTTCGCCTTACTACTTTTCTATGGGAATGGGCCTCTTTTCATGTGTGGTACATTTTCTGGGTTGCTGAGTATGGTACGGGGCTTGCTTTGTCTTTGAAACCGGATGTCTTGTTCTTTTTTGGGGGGGCCGGCTCCGGGTTTGAAGGCTGGGGGACAAGGCTGAGGGATGGAAACTATGCAAGCCAGCGCTGGAAGAGCATATCGGGCTATGAAGCATTCAAGCAAAAGGCTGAAGGGGTAGGAAGCAGGCGGGCTGGGATCATTTTCAAAAATGCAGGAGGACGGGGGATGCAGACGTCCAGCCAGACCTCTGGAGGATTCTCTGGCCGCTGTCGCTGCCACCACCGGACGAACAACCAAAAAGACTATGCTCGCGCACTACAGACTACACACAGACAATTATTCTTTTCTTGTAGAGAATGTTTATTTTCTGAAAGCCTTCTGTTTTTGTTGTCGACATGGGGATGGGTCAAATATTTGTGTTTGTGCGGAGGTATAGAGGCCGTGCCCCTTTCCTCGTTGGCAGGTACGGGCAGGTTGCTACGGATTGTGTGAGGCTATGATAGATCCATGGATGCAGTGGATACAGTGGGCGGATGGTGAAATGTATGGAAGGGCGACCGGCGAAATGCAGGGAGTTGAATGCAAAAGAGGAGGTACCTGTCACCTTGAAAGGTTCTGCCATACGTCCACGCTTCTACTTGACCTGGTGGTCCTCCCTGTTGTCAAAATAGCAGTGTAGTGTATTGATTGAGTTATTCATCATCGCCTTCCCCCCCTGTGACTGCAAGAACGTGATGATCATCTCCAGGATGCCCCCACTGTCAACACCCCATCTTCGTTTCGTTGTAAGCAGATTCCGAACAGACTCTAAGCTCCGAAATGTTCTGTACTAGACATCTTGTGTTTGGCATCTGGTTAAAAACACAATGTTGATGGGTCGCGAACCCAATCGCAACCCAAAACGTACTACAACAAAACCTGACCGGAAAACCAGGCAAACCCCGATGCTTATAGTAAAGTAACCCAAGAGTATTGCGATAGAAACCATTTGCCATTCGGCACGTAATGTGACTCAGTGAGGTTGGTCGTGGAAATGGCTGACCCGAATTCTTTCCCGATCGATGGTTATCATCTCCCTGATTGCTTTGGGGAGAACGGTTCATATCATTCGCTTGCTCACAACATGTCTACGCGTTTAAGAGGTCATCGGGCCAGAGTTATTGTTCTCATATGAGAAGATGTCCATTTATTCAGGATTCATGCATCCATCTGCTGCCTCGGCTACCGCAGCGCCGCCCTCTCAACCGCAGCCATAATCAGTCTTCCCCAGTCCAATCCATCTTAGCCTCAGTATATGTAATAATAACAAAAGTGTTTCACAACGCCATGCTCCCCGTCGCCAGTGATGCCATTAACCCAGATCCGAAGGAGGACCGAACCTCCCATTACACAAGAGAGAAGTAAACGAAACAAACCTGTGGCTTGTCTTGTGACACAAATAAGTAATAGTGTGGTAGGTCGAAAACAAAGGACGAATAGAGAGAAACCCCAAGACGGCAAATATTGTTGCCTGCCCTTTCAAATAAGGCCAAATCGCCACCGTCCCATGTTGATTGATCCCTGATGTACAAACAGTGTCACACGCACGAAAAAAGAAAAGCGACAGCCCGATGGGTAAAGAAAGTCATCTTGGCCAACTAAGGGAAAACTGCCCATGTCAGAAATCCGAGGGCTGGTAGATCTACTCCAGTCCCATCCCATTTCGACACAGTTCCCATTCGTCCAAGCTGGCTCGTCGAGGAATGTCTGGCCAGGTTGGTGTGAAATTTGCTATCCTCCCCTGTTTCTCCCTGCCAAGATGAATGTGTAGCTTTATCGCAAAAGCGCCTTCTAGCATACCTATTGGCAGAGACGCGGGGTTTCTGTCCTTGATGCTAGAGGCGAAAAAGACCCTCGCCACTTGGAGAGCCTATTGCCGCAGTTTGCTGATGCATGAGATATACCGGAAAGAACCATGTGAGAATAACACAGGTAGTCCCCGGCGGCCAGACAGAATAATCCTCCATAAATTGTCGAAAGTTGGGGTTCGCCGAGACGCTCGCTCAAGATGTGGCAATCCCCAAGAATAGTTGCGTAGCTGTCGATGGTCTTTCTGATTGCCAATCAGACATGTTTGGCGGACCAGGTATCATCGATGCTTGCTTATTAGCTCTCCTGGATCTGATTCACTGGGAAGGATATCCAACGGCCTCTACAGAGCGCCTAACCTCGTCCTTTCCCCCAAGATATCCAGATCTGCCAGGCTGAGCCTGCCGTGTAGAGGGACAGCGGGGTGATAACTGATGCCCTTGTACCCCCTACGGACTTGATCAATCAAGATCCATGCCGTCGTCTTCGATCTCGACGGCAGTCTTGTCGCTCTGCGGCTCCTTGACAACCACGGAATCATCACCACCGACCATCCTGCTGTCTGTAGGCGTAACGGGGATGTTATCATCCGCCGTTGTATTTTCGTCAGCGGGTGAAGAGCTGGTCTGTTCATCGTCCCTCTCTCTACTGGGCGTTAATGTCTTCTCCATATCGGTTTTGCTAATAGGCATCACGTCGTCCGTTGCAGCCGGCGAAGGGAGGTCCTTCTCTTTGGAGGCGTCAACTGAGTCCGGACCAAATCCGCGTGCGGCCTGCTGGCTCATGACTGGGTTCTCTGACTCAGCCTCCGTTGCTTGGGAATGCGTCAGGCTTGGCACCCGAACAGTCTGCTCCTGTGTGGCGCCAGATGAGAAAGTTGCATGGTGTGGGGATGATTGCTCCGGCGTGCCTGAGTTCAGCAGCTCCCGTATGCGATCCTTTGTCTGTTCAAGCTGAGCGAGCATCGCGCGCAGACCCTGCTGGTCCATGTGGCTTAGCGCTTCGCTGGTGGTCAAGTTCTCGGAATTGGCGCGAGCCATAAGGCTGACCACAGCTGGTTCGGCCTCAGCAAGCAAGACATCGACGAGATTGTCAAGGGGAGCTGTTCCTTTGCCACTGAGCTGAGCAAGGTTATACGCCGCTTGTTGGTGATCCAGAGTGGCCTTATCAATTGGACACTGCTTTGAGGGCGCGGGTGCTTGCAAGCCTTGCATCAGAGGCGGAATAGGCTTGCCCTTGCGGTTCTCGCGGACACTGAGGATGAAATTAGCACATGATCGAGGGATATATAGTCAATACTGAAACTCACCGGGACAAAAAGTCCAGCTTGATCCCCTTCTCAGGGAGACGAACCGTCCGGCCGTATGTCTGGACATTCTTCCATCCACTCTCATCCTCGCTTCCATCGAGATCAACCTCGATGTAGCCGTTGTTGATAAACCCGCGACTAAAGGCAGGCTTGATGACCGAGGCATTCTTTATCTTTCGGAACCTATGAGCAGGACCAAGAGTTCCGGGAACCTTGGAGAGAACCTCTTCGATATGGCATGGACATTTCCAAGTCCGCAGCACCGGGGGATTAGCCAGTGGGGGATCCAGACAATCGAGATGCCAGAAGAGACCACAGGCGCCACAGGGGATGATGGCGCGATTGGACGAGCTCGACTTCTGACAGCAGTGGCAGATGACTGCGCCGCCCTCGGCGTCGCGGAGACGGAAGAGATCCGGGATGGCATCCTCGTCGTTCTTCTTCTTTTTGGGAACCTTGGGTAAGTTCACAGCTTCCTCATACTCTCCATCAACACCTGTGCGGACTCCCTCAAAGAGTTCGCGCACCGGAACGGGCAGACGGAATGCGCTCGAGTTCTTGGCGTCAAGCTTCTCATTAAGAAGCGCAAAGGCGCCGCTGTGGGTGGGAAACGCGGCAGGGTCTCGCGAGGTGCGGCACACGTTGCAGAACCAGTCCGCGGGCATTGAGTCGTGGATGAGCGGCGGATCCACGCAAGCAAAGTGGAATGACCGTGTGCATCCGTCACAGCAGATCAATTCTCCGTTGCCGCCACACGATGAGCAGTAGTCATCATTGTCGTCCTGCGATGCGCCAAGTCAGCAATGGGGATCCATCAATCATCAATCACTGGAAAAGACGTGTTTTGTGCGGCATATTTCGGCAAAAAAGGCAGAAGCCAGTCGCAGCACTCGCCGCTAGCCATGCCCCCCACCCTCGCCCCTTACGCTGCCGCATGGGCATGGCACTGTGACACCTCCCCTCTCCCAACAAAGCATGCTGACCGCTCGAGTCCAGCCAGCCAGAAGCAGACACACTTGCAGCTGCCTCGGCCTTGAGCAGGGTCTGGCCGGCTTCAAGATGGGAAGGCGTGAGGAAAAAACACAATGGACAGACAAAGGAAGGATGGGAAATAAGGATGATTGCTTACTTCTCGGTTGGCAACAGCACCAGGACTGTTCCTTTCTCCACTGGCGCGAGGAATTCCAGCAGATGTGCCAGATTTCTTCTTCATAGGCCTGGAGTAAAAAAATAAAAAAAAGGTTAGCAGGCGCGCGAATGCCAATCAATGGGAGACCCTTGTGGGCGATGCGATGGGACATACGAGTTCTTAACACGAACGCCGGGGGGCCTGGACTTCTTGGCAGGCCGCAGCGCCGGAGTCCCAGCACGAGAGTTGGCAGCGGTCGATGGCGCAGCCTCAGAGGCGGCAAAATTGACCGTTATAGGTGATGCCTGCTCCTCAACCTCCTCGTGCGACCTCTTGCGTCCTGAACGCGTCGTTCTGGCGGCCGGAGCTGTCGGGGTAGCGCGGGTAGGGGCTGCGGCATAAGATGTGCGCGGGCGCGAGGACGGCGCGGGGCCAACTGGGGAATCCTCCTTGTCCAATACAGGCGTGTCTCGAGCAAAGCTCTGCTCGATAGATGCTTCGGAGCCCTTCGTCACGGCACGAGCCATCTGCCGAAGCAGAACCTTCCGGTCGTTCTCGTCGATCTTTCCAACCTTACCGGGGACCGTCCCGCCATTGGCAGACTTACCCCCCTTCTTCGGATTCGGGTTAGGAAACAAAGGCGCGTCGACAACGGCTGGCATATCGTAGGGCTGCTCTATCGCCAAGGCATGCTCATTAGCATCTTGCGGTGGAGCCGGTGTCGGCTGCTTAGAAGATGCAGCAGGTTGTGAAATGGCTGGGGTAGACGCTTTGGATACCGGCGGCTCTGATGAAGCATTGCCTCTCGTGGACTTCCGTGGTGCTGCCGATCTCCGACGGCCTTTTTTGGTGACCTGCTTTGTTGCGGCAACATCGTTGCTCGTGGATTCAGCAACAGGGCTTGCGCGAGATGGAGGCACTTCGTAGGCATCCGCTTCTGGGTCTTCTAGCGGCTCCTCGGGCGGCGTCAGAGACCGCGCACTGGACAACGACGAGGTGCTCGATTGCGAATCTCTTCGTGTGCGTCGCTTGAAAGGTGACTTCATTTTCACCTTGCCGTTCACGCCGTTTACAGTCATCTTGGAAGTCGATGCAGAATGACGGTTCGATCTCCGCTTCTTCCGGACGTGAACTTCCTGTTCAGCGGCTTGCTCCTGCTGAACTTCCTCCTCGGGTAACTCGCGCTTGCTAACCCGCTCAGGTTGAGGTAGTGGCTCGAGCGATATCTCGAGCTTTGGTTCAACCTCGAATTCAAGCTCAGGCCGGGGCTCAGGCTCCGTGATAGGTTCAAGCGCGGACTCGGGCTGAACTTCTGGTTCGGATTGATTTCCAAGTTCGGTGGCTTGGGTGAGAGGAGATAGATCAATCTTGATGAGATGGGCGTATGGTGCAATTTTGGGCTGGTGGGGAGTAAAACGGTTGTTCGTTGTGGGTGGAACGAAATAATAGCAACCCTTGTTATCCTTCTTACCCTCGCGTTTTCTCGGGGCCATCAAACGGCGGAATTCTTCGAGGTCCTCACGGCCCGCAGTTTGGTGGAAAATTCTCACGACCAGACCTAGAAAGGCTGGATCATCGTACTTTTCGTCGTAGAGAGTTCGCAGAGCCCATGCGGTAGGATAGCGGTACTGGGCAAGAGCCTCGTCCACCGCCCTCTCAATCACTTGATCGGCCTGCTCCTTGAGATCGCGGAACGACAAAGAGGGAACTTGCTGGTATGATGACGACGAAATGGATCCGAGTCGACCTGCGCTGACGCGTGACATGCTCCTGCGAGAATAACCTTTGTAGCCCGATTTTCCAGCCGCCCAGTCATCATCCAAGTCCTCTCGAGATTGAAGCGATCGACGGGTCAACGTGGGCCGTCCCGACTCATCCATGTCATAGTCGCGGTGATTTCTGCGATCGCCCAGCACCTCCTCCTCTTCCGGCTCCTCTTCGGTCTCGTCTTCTTCGGGCGCCGGAGTAGACGCGGCAGGCGGAGGTACGGGAGGGGTTGCTGGAGTTGCAGGACTGCGCCGCTTGATGATGATCTTCCTGATCGGAGTCGGAGTAGTCTTATGCTCAGAGGTGGTAGCCGAGGCAGGAACAACGGCTTTCTTAAAGAGGCCAACCTTCGGCATGGTACCCAGAGGAGCCATATTCTCAACCACGCCGTGCTTCATTAGACCAGCATCCTGATAACTCGCCTTCGTGTTAAGAGGCGGCTCGAGCCAGTCCTTCAGCGTTCGCTGTCCGTCTGGTCTAACGGAGGCCGTCGTGCCCTTAACTGGATCGGTCGTGCCGTTGGAAGCGGTTTGCGGGCTGGAGAACCGCGATCGGGTCGTTCTCGTAGATTGGGAAACCATGTTCGCGGAGAGGACGTTTGCCGGTCGCCTGGTGGCCCGGTCGCCAGAACTCGGGGGTTCGCCCTCTTTGCCCCCTTCTTTGATTGAGCGAGCCACGGCCCCTTTCGCTTCGCGCCTGCGCAGCCCGTTAGCAACGCTGCAAAAAGTCGGCAGAAGAAGGGCAAATACCTGTCAAGTGCTCCGCGGCATCAAATAGGCCGGGAGAAAGTCGCGTTCTCGAAGACGGGCGCGTGTGGCGTGTGGTGTAGGGTGAAAGAAAAAGGTGGGTGCAGGCAGGGGGAGGAGCCGTGAATTCTAAGTCCTGAGCTTTCTCGGAGGTGACGGGTGAGTGGCCGACAGGGGGTGCCGAGCGCTGTGCTAAGCTCCCCAGACTCTCCCAACACGCGCAGGAAAATCGAAAACACAAAAGACGAAAATCGCGATCACACTGCCTCGCAGAATGTGTAATCGGGGTAATGCGGTACAAAAGAAGGGTTTTGTGCAAGAAGTCGCAGTGTCTTGACGCGAATTTCGAGGGAGGTCCTATTTTCCCCAGGGGGTGTTGGAGGAAAGAAGGCAGAGGTAAACTTTGCATGGAATTCGATCAGGGGCCCGGGGATTTGAGCCATTCACTCTGGCACCTATTCACCAGAGCAGAAACGCTGCACAATGGGCAAGAGTAACAATAGCACAATAGGGGAAAAAAACCGTCGGCCTATTCACTTGCCTGCCTATTGACAGCCCTGATTCAGCCAATCGCGTCTCCCCTATTCACCGCTGGCCACGAAAACTGCTGGTCATGTTGTTTTACGCTCCTTCCATTTTTCTCTCCATCTCAACTGCGGGCACAACAGTATTTTTCTCCCTTTGCGGGCCACTGAAATGACTATGTACTTGCTGGGCGGGCCTGAGCCCCGTCCCTGTCCCGCTTAACATTGCTCACATTGCACATTGTTTTTAGGGGCTAAGACAGCCCGATAAGCCAAGGCCAAACAACTGTTGGGGGTCCCATTTCCGAACCATGTCACCCCTCCGAGCCTCTGCTTCGATGACAACAATTGCTTTGCTGTTACCACCATCCAGGCTCCGGCAGCGCAATACGCATCCGCCTGTAGACACAGCCAAGCAATATGAGAAGACGAGAAGTAATTCGAGGAGATCTTGGCCGGAGATGTTGCGAGATGGAGCCCCGCACGCAACGACTCCGCTGCAGGTCAGGTGCGCCCGCTCTGCCCGTTTACTCGTCATCGCTCTCCTCCTCCGATTCGCTCTCCTCCTTCGCCGCCTTCTTGGCCGACTTCTTCTTCTTCTTGTTCTTGCTCTTACCAGTGTTCCTGGCCAGCGGCTGCTCTAGAATCTTGAGGACCTCCTCGTCCTCAATCTTCTTGTCCGACTTGAACTTGCTCAAGTCCAGTGCCGGGGGGGCTCCCACCTTCGTGATGCCATTCTTCGTGATAGCTGCCCGATTGTCAGCAGCCTCCCACGTACGAGGGGGAAAAATGAGTGGTACTCACCGATCGTAGTCAGAAGACGGGCAACTGGGGAATTGTCCTTGTCACCTACAACCTCATATTGACGGAAGAGGTTTCCGCGCACGCACTCGATGACGCCAGACTTTGCGTCACGCTCATCCTCAAGCTGTCTCAAGCTAAAGGGGAACGTGCCAAACTTCTTCTGCACCTCGGACAGGATCTTGCGCGAGGATGGGCGCTTCAGAGAGTATGTCTGGGTGGTGCGGCGATGGAGAGTAGTCCGCTGCTCAAACTGCTTGACCTTACCGGACCCCAAGCTCACACCCATCTCCACACCCCAAACCTCACCAACCTCGGGGAAGCCCTCTCCCTTGGTACCCTCGCCGGGGGCAATGACGATCTTCTTCTTGCCCTCGATCTCATTACGGTCAAACACCCATGAGGTGGTGCTCTCCACAAGACTGCAATCATAGGACTTCACGACCTTCTCCAACAGGGCGGTGATCCTCGACTGTGTAGGCGGCTTGGCAGACGCAGCCTTTGCCTTCTCCTCGTCCGTCCCGCTTGCAAGAAGACCCGGCGGCACCATGAGGCGCAACAGAAGCTCGTTGGCGTAGTGCGTGGCCAGAATCAAGTCGGCAGGCCGTCCTGTGACGACATCCTCGGCCTTGTCTTTGGTGGGGGTCAGGATGGTGTTGCAGACGATGGAGCCGAAGCCATCAATCTGAGCGCCAAGCTGAATCTTCACGGCCTCTCCGGCCTGGAGCTCCACCGACGCCTCCTGCTCGTCTCCGGCAAGGGGCGTATAGGGGGTGACGAAGGCGCTGGGCGACACCGTGGTGGGGTGGGAGAAACCTGGCGATGAAAATCCCCCGGTCAGTCAGGCATGGACAGGGAGACACGATGGCGACATGGTAGTCCGCTCTCACACACCCTTGACGATCTTCTTGCCGCGGTAGACCTTGGCAATCTCCTCCTCAATGAGCTTGTCTCCCTTCTGGCAGATGTCGACGATCTTCTCGCCGGCGACACATAGCTTCGACACCTCGGCAAGGACCTTCTCTGAGATTTGAGCGGCGGTCTTGTACTTGGTGAGGGTGTCAGGGTTGTTGAGGGAGTAGTCTATGCAAAGGTTAGTCTCTGGGAGGATTGTGGATGCTGTGCTTTCCCGCGTGTCTCATTGTTGCTCGGGAGCTGGGCAGCAAGCCATGACGGAGCAGCGGGGCAGGCGGGGTTCCTGCTAGAGCTTCCAGGCCTGTGACTTACCGATTTCCTTCTCTTCGGTCGCCATTTTGGGCTAATATATGAGAATAAGCTGGCTTAAAACTTTGGAGGGTGACAGAGAGGACAGATACTAGTGCAACAAAGAGTGAAGACAAGTGAGGACGGTGGGAAAGCGGGCAGTCGATTTTGAGCGGATGTGCGTCAAGGGCGGGGGGGAGAGGCCGTTGTGCGATCCACTTTAGAGAGCATGCGACACGCGAAAAGAAGCGCTCTTGGAGGGGGTAGGTAGCCGCGACTTGGAGCACGGGCCACCTGGGTGGGTATCAAGTACCCAGGAAGGCCAAGGCTCGGTTTCACGGCGCATGATTGGCCCAGCGCGTTCTTCTTACCTTTCGCTCCGACCCTGCAAGCCTCACCGCGAAGCTGGCCAGCCGCCAACAAGCAACCTCAGCAACTGCGAACTCGCACAGCCGCAGCCATCACGGAACCCTCACGACATCGCCGCGTCACCGATAGTGCACTCACTGCGGCACTGGGCGATTGCGACCCCTCGCCATGGCCGCCTCGCAGCCGACTCCTGCCGCCAGCAATGGTGCTGGCAACGGCCACGGAAATGGCAATGCCAGCGCTGGCGCCAGCGCCGCGGGCAGTGGGAATGGAAGTCCCAACCCTGCCCT
>Ga0247760_1002037_pt1 | contig 16533 bp, 14 predicted proteins | sample UWRJL171409R4_FD_179936 | JGI IMG/M metagenome (GOLD analysis project Ga0247760, IMG submission 179936) | Plant litter microbial communities from Arlington Agricultural Research Station in Wisconsin, United States - UWRJ-L171-409R-4 | ecosystem: Environmental > Terrestrial > Plant litter >... | reverse complement strand
CAGGAGGCGGTGCGCCAGGTGGGCCGTAGCCACCGGGAGGCGGTGCGCCAGGTGGGCCGTAGCCACCGGGAGGCGGTGCGCCAGGTGGGCCATAACCACCAGGAGGCGGTGCACCGGGTGGGCCGTAGCCGCCGGGAGGCGGTGCGCCAGGAGGGCCGTAGCCACCACCACCCGGAGGTCCATAGCCTCCTGGAGGATAGCCGCCACCCTGCGCATGAATCGACTCGAGGCGCTGTGTGTAGTTCACCACTCCGAGACTGCCAGGGCGAGAGATGGCCGTCTATAGCGTTCAGAGCGCTCGAATATCGCAGCAGGGACGCGGGCCCTGCGAGTTGGCGCTGGGGTTAATTCGGCGCCGCTGCCTCTCTTCACTGCGGCGGCGCGGGCGTGACCGTGGTCGGCGGCCTGATGCTCTACTTCGATCTCAGGCCGAACTTCGATCTCAGGCCGAACTTCGATCTCAGGCCGAACTTCGATCTCAGTCCGAACTCAGCGCGAACTTCGATCTCAGGCCGAACAACGGCGGCATCGCATGACCTGGAACGACACCGGCTTAGAGCACGGCCTGTCGCGCGAACCAACGCAACGTAAACGCGCGCGCGTGCCCGCTCGCTTCCCGCTCTCCCCTCGCTCACTACGCTCACCGAACGGATTCTTCGAGTCGCTGCGCGCTGGGCCTCTGCTCTCGGCTGCTCGGCTTCGGGCTGGCCACGCGCGCTTCGACGATCGGAGCGCGCTTCGCTCGCTGCGCGCGCTTCGACGATCGGAGCGCGGTGCACGGGAGACGCACTGTCGCACTCGGCTTCGCGGTCGGGACGAGCACGTCGGCCACCAGCGAAGCGGCATCGACGCGCGTTTGGTCCATCGTCTACCCCGCCTCTGGCATGCCTGCGGTCGGCTCGGTGGCGGCTGCCGCCGCCGGAGCGGTCGGGTGATAGGCGTTCGCGCGGGATGCCAAAGCTCGTCCGGGCCCGGAATCAGGCCTCTGCCGTCGCGTAAAACAGCCCACCCAAGCGCAACTTGAGTCCTAGGCGGCGGCTCGTGTGTGCTAAATAATCGGCCTTATGTCGAAGTGTGCGCTGTTGTTGCCATTGCTTTTGCTCGCCGCTTGCGGCGGGACCCCTGCCGCGAAGAACCCGGAATCTGCCGAGGCTGACCCAGGAGCGTCAGCCGAAAAGGCCGACGCCAAAACCGACGATGCCCCAGCCGCGGACGACAAGCCGGACGCGGACAAGGCCGACACCAAGAAGTCAGACGCCAAGCCTGCCGGCGATAGCGCAAAGCCCGCGCGCTCGGCCCAGGAAATCCTGACCGCACCTGACGTCGTGTTCATGCTCTCGTTCAACGACTCGGACGTGAAGCAGACCGCGGAGAGCAAGTGCTCGGCCAGCGCGGGTAACGACCCGAAAAAGATGAACGGCTGCATGGCCAAAGCCCGCAAGGCGATCGACATCGACGGCTATCAGTTCAAAGAGGTCAACGGCAAATGGTTTTGGTCGACCCTCCGCACCCAGGGCAAGACCTTGCACACCCTGCACAAGTTCGAGATCGAATTTGGTCCGGAGGCAGAGGGAAGTGTGACCATCAAGCCCAAGGGTAAGGATCTGGGCTCCAAGCCCGGTCGCACCCCTGCCAGCGTGACCATCCAGGTGCCGAACGACTATCAGATCGCGCTCAGCGATCCGAAGCTCGGGAAGCTGGTGTACGAAGCCAAAATCGGCCTCTTGACCAATCAGTAATCGTCCGCGCTGACCCGCGCGCGATTGGCTCGAAAGACGTTCACGAAGTAGGACACGGCGAGCATGAACGCGAACGGCCACCAACCGAGCGCAAACTTCATGGCGATCGAGTTGCGCGGTTGATGAAGCGCATCCAGATCGAACGCGGGCGACAGCGTAGAGCGTAGGAACACGGGAAACAGGGCGGCGCCGGCGGCGGAAAGCACGCCGGCGATCAGCCCACACGAGCCCAAGAACGCGCGGCCGTCGCGCGCGCGGCGCCGCGAGCTGAACAGCAGCACGCCGCCAAAGACCGAAAGCGCGATGCCCAGCCAGGCGAGCGGACGGCTCAAGAGCTGCGCCAGCAGTTGTGGGCGAACGAAGTAGGTCTCGAGCGTCACGACCGCGAACAGCGCGGCCACTGCCGGCCAGAGCTTGCGCTCGAGCGCAAGGCACCGATCGCGCACCACGCCGGCCGCGCGCCAGGCCAGGAACGCGGCGCCATGGGCCGACAACAGAGCGACTGACAGCAGCCCGACGCTCAGCGAATAGTAATCGAGCAGCCCGACCTGCCCTTGGGTGCCGAAGTGCGTGAAGAAGGGCATGGTAAACTCGCGAGTTTCATCGATCGGCACGCCGCGCACGACGTTGCCGAAGGCAACCCCGAACAGCAGCGCCAAAAGGAGGCTCGCCCCGGCGAACACGGCGTCCCACAGCGCGTGCCACATGCCGTCTTTGACGTGGCTCCTGACTTCGATCGCGACGCCGCGCAGCGCGAAGCACCACAAGACCAGGTGCAGCGCCAAATAGAAGGCAGGAAACGCCGTGGTCAGCAGCTCCGGAAAGGCCACGAACAGCACGCCGCCGGTCGCGATCAACCAGACCTCGTTGCCATCCCAGAACGGACCAATCGCGGCCAGCACGGTGCGCCGCTCCGCATCCGACTTGGCCACCAGCAAATGCAGTACGCCCGCGCCGAAGTCGAAGCCATCGAGCACCACGTACGCAATCAACATCAAGCCCAGCAGGGCAAACCACAACTCAACCATGTGCCTCTTGGTCCGGCCCGTGCGCAAGCTCGCGCCCAACCAAGAATAGAAATACGAGACCCAGAACGAAGTAGAGACCCGTGAAGCCAATCAACGTAAAGAGCGTGTTGCCCGAGCTGACACTCTTGCTGTAGCCATCCGCGGTGCGAAACAGGCCGTAAACGAGCCACGGTTGACGACCGAGCTCGGCCGTCATCCAGCCCGCCGTGGTAGCGATGTACGGAAATGGGAAGGCCAGCATCAGCAGCCAGAGCACGGGGCGCTTCTGCTCGAGCACGCCCCGAAAGCCGAGCCAGGTGCTGATCCCGGTCAGCAGAATGAACAGCGTTCCCAGCCCGGCCATGACGTGGAACGAATAGTACAAGAGCTCGATATTGGTCGGCCAGGTATCGAGCGGAAACTCATTCAGGCCGAGCACGCTGCGCTTGGGCGTGCCATAGGCCAGAATGCTGAGCACCATCGGCGCCTTGATGGCGTTGTCGATCCGCCGTTCACGCACGTTCGGTTGGCCGATGAAGGTCAGTTCGGCGTTTTCACCGCTCTCGAAGCGGCCCTCCATCGCAGCCAGGGTGACCGGCTGATGCTCGGCGACCAACTTGGCTTGCCGATCGCCGGTGGGGAACGCCACCAAGATGCTGGCCACGAGCCCGACTCGCGTCCCCCACTTCAAGTACAAGCGCGCTTGCTGCTGGTGCTGACCGCGCAGGTAGTAAAAGGCGCCCACGGCGCTGACCACGAACGAGGCCGTGACCACGCTCGCCATCATCGTGTGCAGATACTCCACGATCGCCCAGGGATTGAGCAGGAACTGGAAGGGGCGATCGAGCACCAGCACGCCATCCAGTAGGGCGTGCCCCGTGGGGTGTTGCATGAAGGCGTTGGTGGCCACGATGAAGTAGCCGGACAGCCAGCTGCCCGCCCACACCGCACACGCCGCGCCGAAGTGCTGGCGCCGGCTCAGCTTGCGCTCTCCGAACACCAGCGCGGCAACGAACGCGCTCTCCAAGAAGAACGCGAACATGCCTTCCATGGCCAGCGTCTGACCGATCACGCCCGCGGAGTAGCGCGAGAAACGCGCCCAGTTGGTGCCGAACTGAAACTCCATCGGCACGCCGGTGACCACGCCGAGCACGAAATTTACGCCGAAAATCTTGCTCCAGAAGCGCGCGGCCAGATCGTAGCCCGGGTCACCCGAGCGGAGCGCGCGCCATTTCCAGAGCACGATGAAGAGCGCGAGGCCCATCGTGAGCTGCGGGAACAAATAGTGATAGATGATCGTAAAGGCGAACTGAAGCCGGTGCCAGAAGCTCGGGTCATCCACGCTGATCTGCTCCGGCGGCAACATAGACCCCGCCCGCCAGATCGCAACCGCTGAAAGTCCGGGTGCGACAGTTGAACGCAGCTACGGTCAGGGCGGGCTGACCACTGATGGAGCCGTGTTCTGCACCGTCGGCGCTGGCAGGCACTGCACCGTCGGCAGCTCGCGGCGCAGATCGGCGCAGGCGATGTCGAGCTCCGCCTCGCGCACCTCGTAGCGACTGACACCGAGCTCGGCGCCATAAAGTTTTCGCTTGCTCATGCCCGAAACCACTGCGTAGCCACGCCCCTTACACAGCTCTTCGGCCTGCCTCACGCAGTTGTCCAACGACGCTCCGCACTTCAAGTGCCAGGAGCCATCCGGCTTGCGCAGCGGCGGCTGGGTCGAGGACTGCGCGCAGGCAACCAGCAGTAGCGAACTCAGAATCAGACGGAGCATGGCTACTCCCTGCCGGAATGCCCAGCGCGCAGCAACTAAAAGTCGCGCCGGGATCGGCCAGATTGCCGCTCGGTTTCGGGCGCTTTGCCGGCGAATACTCGAAAAAATACCTTGCTCACGCCGGCGCGAGTGAGATCATTGACCAGTGATTTCGAGACATTTTGACTATGTTTGGCCACAGCCCGCGGAGCCATATGTCACTTTCCGCTGATCGCGGCGAACTCGATGATGATGGCTTTCGCGTGAGCCTGGAGGGCGCCACCTTGCCCGACTTCGTGCAGATGGAATGTCTGGCGCAGTCGAATCGCGTCTTCCGGATCACCTCGGGCCATCGCATCGGCTACCTGTTCTTCAACAAGGGACAGATGATCCACGCGCTCAGCGGCGATCACGTGGGTGAGCCGGCCGCGCTCGAGATTCTGAAGTGGCGTGACGGCTCGGTCGAGCCGTGCAACGTCGGTTGGCCAGACGCGCCGACGATCCACTCGACTTGGCAGAATTTGCTGCTGCTCTCGGCGCAAGCGCGTGACGAATCGGGGCGTCACAAGCTCGTGTCGTTTCCGGGCACCCGCAGCGCAGCGCCGGCGGCGACCAGCACGCTGCGCAGCGACACGACCAAACTCGTAAAGAGAGAACAGCCCTCGATGAACGCCCCGCCGAGTTCACAGTCGCTCTCGCTCGCGCAATTTCAAGCATTCGTTCGGCTCGACCCGGCGGGCAACGTCGTCAGCGCCAAAGGCGACGCGGAGGAGCTCGCTCCCGTGGCGGCCTATGCCGCGCGCTTGGCCGAGCTGATCGGCAACATGCTCGGGATGGAGGGCTTCAGCTCGCTGGAGTGCGGCTTCCCCAAGGACCGAGTGTTTTTGCACCGCGAACGCTCGGGCAACCTGGTCGCCCTGAAAGTCCCGGCCGACGCCGAAGTCGGCGCGCTGCGCGAGCGCTTCGGCGTCTGATTCGACAGCGCACCAAGAAAGCCCCCAGCCCATGATCAGCCAGATTCTAGCAGGGATGCGTGATGTCGACGGAGTGCACGGCAGCTTCGTCGTGACCAAGACGGGGGCGCTGGCGGGCAAGGATCTGCCGCCCATGTTCGACGACGCCGTATTGAGTGAGGTCGGCCGCCGAGTCGTGCGCTTGCACGAAGGCCTGTGCGCAGAAGGGGATGATTTCGATCATTGCGTGATGCGCTTCGCGGACCACAAGCTCTACCTGCGCTGCGTACCGAACGGCTTTTTGTGCGTGCTGTCGACCAATGGCGTCAATACGCCCGCGCTGAAGATGGCGCTGACTCTGACGTCACGCCGTGTCGATCCGCTGATTTTGGACGCGGCCGCGGCGGCTTCGGGCAACCCGTCCGTGGCGTCGCGTGCGTCGGAGACACCCCCACCGCCGGCCTCGGGCGCTCCGTCACGACGCCAAGCGACGTACCGCGGTCACCGCGTCTGAGCTTCTCGGAGCGGCTTCAGTCAGCGCTGCGCTGCGTACAACTTCACACCCGCTACGTGCACGCTGCCATCGACGGCGAGCGTCAGTGAGTTGCCGGTCACGTCCAGCGAATAAGGGCCAATCAGCGCCCAACGCGCCCCCCCGGAGTTCATGGTGCCAAAGAACCTGTCCGCGAGGCTGGTTCCGATCTTCAACCTGCCGTTGTCGGTGCTGACCGTCGAAGTGAGCCAAGCGTACGCCCAGTATCTGCCGTTCGGCACCGACCAGAGCGCGGTATCTCCCGTGTTCAACGTGCGCCCGGTGTTGAGCAGGCTGGTGGTGGTCGCGTTCGTGCTGGGCAGCACTTTGGCCGTGCTCGAATAAGCCGCGCCGCCCGCGAACGTGAGCTCGGCCTCGCTCTCCGCGGCCAGCAATTCACCGCCCACGGTCAGCTCGGGACCGTTCATGTTCACGCCTAAAGCGAAGGCACACTCGGGAAACAGCGCCATGGGCGGGTCGACGCCCCATAGCCTTTCCTTCGCGCGATAGACGACAATGGCCGGGTTGGCCACGGGCGTGGTCGTCTTGAAGAACGAGTAATGGCTGTTCTGATCGAATAGCTGATCCGCACTACCGGCAGCGATGTCTTGATTGATGACGAACTTGGTGCCGGTGATGACGGTGGTCGAGTCGTTGAACGCGATCTCCAAGTAGCTATCGCTGCGCAGGCCGTTTTGCTCGGGTCCCAGCGGAAACCGGTGCACCGACGTCAGCACTTTGTTGCTGATGTCCATCTGCGAGTTCCCGGGATCGATGGTGGCCTGGGAATCGACGCCGATGACCGGCTCGGTCACGTCATTGTGATTGTAATAGTAGCGAATGGTCAGGTCCCTCAGCGACATCGGGGTCGTATCCAAGTAGGTGAGGTTCAACTTGAACTTGGGCTTTTGGGTGCGCGCGCTGGTGTCGATCGGCGTGTAGCTCAGGCTGATCAGCGGCAGGCAGGTGTTCGTGGCCGTGCATTGCTTGCTCAGGCAGTCCGCGGGCTGCGTGCAGGCCTGATTGCTCGAGCACGGCGCGCACTCGAGGCCGCAGTCCGTGCCGGACTCCCCCTCCCCGGGGCTGCGGTCGAAACAGTGCGCCGGATAGCTGACGGGCGCCGGGAACAGGCACGGGGTCCCGCCTCCGCCCCCGCCCGCGCCCGCCTCCCCGGCCTCGCCACCGGCGCCGGCCGTTGTCCCTGCCGCGCCCGCGTCGTCGCCGCCAAAGCTGCCGCCGAAAGCGCCCCCGCCGCTGACGCCCCCGCCACCAGCAGTGGCGGCCGTGCCGCCCGCCCCGGCCGAGTTCGAACCGGCCGTGGCGGGCTGAAAGCCATACTCCGGAAAAGTGCAGTTATTGACGCTTGCCAGCAACAGGGCGGCTGTTGCAACGCACCCCATGGCCGACCAACGCCGCTTACTCGACGAACTTCCCGGAAAATTTCCGAGGCGACGAGTAGATTTTCGTCCCGGCATCGATCCAGTGGAGCTTAACACGCGGAAACCGCCCGCGCATTCGGACAGGGGGCCGTCCGCACTTTTCCTGGCGCGGCGGCCGGCGGGGGAGAGCGTCTCCGATAGCCGGTCCGCCCAGCCTCACTCCGCCAGATCGATCTGGTTGCCGAGCAGGATCGCCCCTTTGGAGACGACCGTTTCGCCCGGCGCGATGCCGCTGAAGACTACGACCCGTTGCTCGCGCACCGCGCCCGCGATCACGTCGCGGCGAACGAAGCGACCGGCGGCGTTCTTGACGTAAGCGTATTGGCGCGAACCGTCGGAGACCAGCGCGCCCGCCGCCACCTCGACGCTGCCCTCTGGAGTGGACGCTTGAAATTGCATCTTGGCGTAGGTGTTCGGCTTGAGGCGGCCCGCAGCGTTGTCGAGGCGCACGCGCACGGGCACGGTGTGACGCTCGGCATCGACGACCGCGGACACCATATCGACCTTGCCGTCGATCACCAGGCCAGGGAGCGAAGCGATCGTCACACGTGCTGGCACGCCCGGCGCCACGCCGTCCGAGTCGGACTCGAACAGGTCGGCCACCACCCAGACCGTCGACAGATCGGCGACCAGCATCAATGCCGCCTCGGCGCCGGGCGTCAGCTCCTGACCGGGCAGCACGTTCTTCTCGACGATGCGCCCGGCGCGCGGCGCGCGCACGATGAACTCGTTTTCCGACTTGGAAGTGATGTCGAGCGAGGCGAGCTTCGAGGAAGCGACGCCGAACGACAGCTGAGCTTGCCGTAGCTGCTGCGCGGCGGCGACGGCTTCTTTTTCCGGCAACGCGCGCGCCTCCACGATCGCCCGCGTGCGCTCGAGCACGTTCTTCGCCGATTCGACGTCGACCTGGGCTTTGCTTTGCTCGACGTGGAGGGCCGCCAAATCCGCGCTGGCGACCGCAAACAACGGCGCGCCCTTGGCGACCTGCTGCCCGAGCTCCGCATAGACCTGAGTGACTCGACCCGACAGCGGCACGCCGATGCGAGCCGCCTTGGTTTCATCGACCTTGACGAACGCCGGCACCGCGTCGGTCCAAGTGCTGGCGATCGGCTTGGCCGTTTCGAGCGCCAACACCTGCCACTGAGGCGCACCCGGCGCGATGGCCACCGAACCGTGGTCGACGGTCAAGCCGGTTTGCGTCTGCGCCGCTGGCAGCGCCTTGCGTACGAAGCGCGAGGAGGCCCAGACGGTTGCGGCGCTGATCAGCAGTGAGAGGACGAGGCCGAGCCGCGTGGTCGGCCGAAAGCGGAACCCGGGCTCGCTAGGCGGAGGTAGCCGCGCCCCCTCGGCGGGCGACGGCGGGATCTGGTTTTCAGCGTGAGCCTGTAACATCGACTATCCTCTCGCGACTTTTGTGCGGACCAAATTCTGATCGATTCCGAGTGCCCGGCGCAGCTCGTTTTCGACGCTGAAGAGCGCAAAACGAGTGTCGGCCTCCTCGAGTTCGAGGGCCGCGTGCTCCCGGCGCGCGATCAGCAAGTCGGTCAAGCTGATTTGGCCGCGTTGATAGGCAGTGGTAGTCGAGCCGACCACCTCGTTCGAGCGAGGCAGCGCGGTGCGCTGAATGTCCTCTAGCTTTTTTTGCAGCAAGCGCCGCCGGATCAACAACGATCGTGCGTCCGACGCCGCGTGGCGCTGAGTCGACGCGAAGACGGCGGACAGCTCCTCGGCGCGATGCTCCGATGCGCGCGCTTGGTACTGACCATGATCGAAGAACGGCAAGGGAATCGAGGCCGAGACGCCGAGCGTGTACGGCTGATTGCCCGCGGCCTCGTAGTAATCCCGCGTGTACGTGACGCCCAACGTGGGATCGGGGATGCTGCTCCGGCGATGCAGCGTGCCCTCCACCAGCGCGGCCTGTTGTTCGAAGCGCAGCGCGCGCAGGTCAGGGCGCAGAGCGATCGCGCCGTCCAAGTCGTCGGCCGCGAATTGTGCTCCGGCCGACTTTTCCGCGGCCTCGAGCGTCACTCCGGCGGCTTCACAGGGCGCGAACAGCAGCGCTTCGCACTCGGCCAGCGCGTCTTGCAACTCGGAGCGATTGTCGGTCACGTCGCGACCCACGCGATCGGCGTCCAACATCAGCCGTGCGTGGTCGACGCCGCTCACGTCACCGCGATCCAAGCGGATCTTGGTCAGCTCTGCCATCGATTGTGCCGAGAGCAGGCTGTCTTCCAAAATCTGGCGCCGAGCCTCGAGGTAAGCCACGCGAGTCATCGCCGCACGGGCGTCACTCACCAGACCAAGCAAGGTGCCGCGGTATTCCTCTGCAGAGGCGTCGCGGTGCAACTGCGCGGCCTCGCGGCGCGGCCCGCGCTTGCCGAGCTCGAAGGTCTGCGAAAGGCCGATCGAATACGACAGCGTGTCGGCCCGCGCTGTGCCGGTCGCGGGCGGGTTGAAGCGGCCGAGCGTGATGTTGTTCAGCCCCAGACCCAAGGTGGGATTTTGCCAGACACGACTCGCCCCGAGCTGGTCGTTGGCCTGCGCGACACGCGCGCTGGCAGCGTGAACATCTGGGCTCATGCGCGCCAGCCAGGCGACCAGAGCTTCAGGGTCGGCAAGCAACGTAGCAATTGGCGCCGCTGGACCTGGGGCGGATGGGGGCGGCGGAAGCGGGCTGGCCGACGGCGCTGGCGCGACCGGCTGCTCAGCCCAGGCGGAGCCCGCCAGCAAAATGCAGAAAGCCGCGACGAAAACTGGCAATGATGCGCGAATCAAAGGAGGGGCTGACAGTCGTGACATTGAACCCGAGACACGGTGGTGCTCTGCAAAGCACGGCGCGTGCCAGCCACTCTGCTATGTTCCCGACGCGCTCATGTCGAAGGCTCGCTGGCTGGCTCTTGCATCATTGACGATTGGCGTGTGCGGAGCCTCATTGAGCGCTTGCGGCAGCGGCGACCGCCCCGCTTCACTGGTGAGCGCGGGTGGAGAATCAGGTCACGGCGGCGGACATGCAGGTCATGGTGGGGCCAACGGAGGCGATGCAGGACAAGTCAGTGACGACGCCGGAAGCCACAGCGGCGCCGGTGACGACGCAGGCGCAGCCGGCGAAGGCAGCGCGCCTGCGCCGCTCGCGATTTTTCCGCAGCAACTCCAAGTCGACGTGGGCTGCGGCGCGAGCACGGACTCGGCGGAGCTCGTGATTCAAAACGGCGGCAGCTTGCCGCTCACGATCTCGAGCGCGACGGCGACTGCGGGCTACTCGGTGACAAGCCAACTGCCGCTGCAAATTGCGCCCTCGGCGAGCAAGGCACTGCAGGTCGCGCCTCCGCCCCCGAAAGCAACGGCGGCCGTCGGCGACACGTCGAGCGGCAGCCTGACCTTCGTCAGCAACGAGGCAGGCAGCCCGAGCCACCAAGTAACGCTGAATACGACGCTATTCGGCGGGCAGCTCGACTTCACGGACGGCAACGGCGCTGCGCTGAACGCCGCGCTCCCGCTCACTTACCTCAGCTCGGACGTCTGCCCGGACAACGTGACCTACCGCGTGCACAACACCGGCAATCTAGCCTTCAAGCTGTTTGGACCGACGTTCCCGACCCACCTCGGAGGGACCAGCACCGGAGCCAACGGCCAGAATGTGGCCCCTGACGCATACGTCGAGCTCACGGTGAGCGGGAACTCATCGAGCGACGGAGCGTGCAGCGGTGGCGGCGAGTTGACCTTTACCGTTCAGGGTTCGTTCTGCGGTCCGGTGCCGAAGCTCAGCGTCAGCTGGCCGGTAAACGTCGCGACGACCGGCTGCGCCTGCACTGCCGCTGCGGATTAGCGCGACACGCGCTCGCGCGGCGTAGTTATTGAAGCAGGCCGCGCACGAGCGATTGACTGCTGCGCCGCCCGGGCGCGGACTTTGGCGGCGCAGGTGGCACGCTTCGCAGCGCTTCTTCGAGCATGAAGCGCGGCAAGGCCTCGAGGGCATCGAATTCGATCGCCAGCGAGCGGCTGAATTCGCCGGGCCGGCGACCGTGTACGACGCGCGTCACGGTTGCTTCTGCGTCGACCCAGACCGTACTGCGCGGGATCCGGAAGGACACCAAGATGCGCTCACCGGTCAGCGTGGGGTCGGCCGGGCCCACCAGCGCGCCGCTCGCGGAAAGATCGACCACGCGGTCCGCGATCAGGCTGAAATCGCGCTCGCGCACCACCTGGCAGGCGATTTTGACGGTGTGACGAGAAGAAGCTCGAGGTGACTTGGGTGGGCGAGGCATGAGCGATCTCCAGGGTGAACAGAAATGGTAGCGACCCCGAGCTCATCCTGTCCAAATTCCGGTGAAAGCAATTTGGGAGCAGGCACTCTCCAGCCGCCACACGTAGCCGGCGAACGAGCTACATTGATAGCGGTCGATGCAGAGACTTTCGCTGCTATTGCTGGTCTTGCTCGCGTTGTTCGCGAGGCCCGCGTTGGGGGCGGGCGAACCAGGCTCGGCGCTGCGCGTGTCGCTGCTCACCATGGGCCCTGGAGAGCACCCGTTCACCAAGTTCGGGCACAGCGCGATCTGGGTACATGACGCAGCCGCGCAGCGCGACGAAGTGTACAACTACGGAACGTTCGCGTTCGACTCGCCAACGCTGCTGCTCGATTCAGTCGCAGGCAAGCTGCCCTACTGGCTCTCGGTGCAAACGCTGAGTTCGACCCTGCGCACCTACCGCACTCAGGGTCGCTCGCTAATCGCGTCCGAGCTCGAGCTGACGCCCGCAGAGCGCGTGCGGCTGCACGCCGCGTTGCGCGAGAACGCGCTGCCGGCGCACCGCTACTACCGCTACGACTACTATCGCGATAACTGCGCGACGCGCGTTCGGGACATCATCGACCGCGCCATCGGCGGGCGAATGCGGCAAGCACCGGCCGAGCCCGCGAGCATGAGCTATCGCGCGCACACGCAGCGACTCGTGGCAGACGGTCCGCTGTTGTACGCTGGGCTGGATTTGGCGGTGGGGCAAGAGACCGATACTCAGGTGACGTTTTGGGACGAAGCTTGGCTGCCTGAACGGCTGCACGCATTGTTCGCGCGGACCACGGTCAGCCACGACGGGCAAACGCTGCCCTTGCTCCGGAGTGAGCAGACGTTGCTCACGTCACGCTTCCCGGCGCCCCGCTCCAAGCCCCCTGCTTGGATAGGCCGCTACGCGGCGCTGGGGCTCGCGCTCGGGGGCTCGATTGCCGCCTTGGGCTTCTTCGCCAGCTCCGGCCGGCGTGCGCTCAGGGTCGCGCTGGGCGCGCTGTACTTCACGCTGGGCACGACGCTCGGGCTGCTCGGCTCGGCGCTCTGCTACCTGACGTTCTTCTCGGCCCATTCTGCGGCGGCCTCGAACTACAACGTGCTCTTACTGCCGCCGTGGTTACTCGCGCTCTCGGTGGCGGGAGTCGGAGTCGTGCGCGGCAAGGTCCGGGCCTTTCGCGTCGCGCGCTGGGCCGCGTTGGGCGCCTTACTCTCGAGCGCGTTCGCGCTCTTCCTTCATGCCCTCAGCCAGAACCCGCAAGCCAACCTGCAGGAGCTGGCGGTCGCGCTACCGCTGTGGCTGGGCGTGGCGCTGTCGACGCGGCAGCTGAGCCTCCGTGCTCGACCCGCCTGGGCAGCCACGCCGCAAATGCAAGAAAACCCCTGACTGACGAGGGCCTCGCGAGTCAGGGGTCGAACGAATCAGAGTTCGCTAGCGGTGAGCTACTGCTGCGTCGCGATCGGCTTCTGACCGATCCAGCGATCGCGCCGGCTGTAAGCCACCTGCTTCGCTTCCTCCGGCGAGACGGTGGATTTGTCGTTCTTGATGTTCTTGCTCATCGTGACCATGAACACGGTCGAGCTCCCCTGCCCGCCGATGATCACCGACCAGGACAGGAACATCATCCACATGCGAAACCACTTTTGACCGTATTTTTCGACGATCGCCGCTTCGTTCTTCTTCCAGTTCTCGTACCACTTGTGAATCGTCACCGCGTAGTGCACGCCGCAATTTTCGACGCGATGCACCTCGAAGCCCGCGCGCTCCGCTTGTGAAGTGACGAAGCCGAGCGGACAGCTGGCGTCCGCGCCGGGGAATATGTACTTGGCCATGAACAAACCCCAGACCAGGTCTTCGAACTGCCACGAGCGGCGCAGGCCGGCGATCTGCAGGTAGAAGATGCCGTCGTCTTTGAGCATGCTGCGCACTTGCAGCAAGAACTTCTGGAAGTTCTTGATGCCGACGTGCTCCGCCATCTCGAGGCAGGTGATCTTGTCGAACTTTTCCGAGGGCAAGTTGCGGTAGTCGTCGACGATGATGCGAACCTTGTCGGACACGCCGGCCTTGGCCGCGCGCTCGGTGGCCCAAGCGGCCTGCTCTTTGGCCAGCGTGATGCCCGTGCTGTGCGTGCCGTAGTGCTGGGCCGCGTAGGTGATCATCGGACCCCAGCCGCAGCCGATGTCCAGGTGCTTGTCGCCCGGCTTCATTTGCACGTACTGACAAATGGTCTCGAGCTTGCGATCTTGCGCGGCTTCCAGCGTCTCCGCCGGATCGCGAAAGATGCCGCTGGTGTAGGTCATCGACTCGCCCAAAAACCAATTGTAGAAATCGTTGCCGCGGTCGTACACGTGGGCAATGTCGCCCTTGTCCGAGGCTTCGCTGTGGGTCACGTTTTGACCCAGGAATTCGCGGAAGTAGAACTTCACGTCGCCCCAGGTAAAACAGAACTGAAACAGCTGGTTTCGGCGCAGCATGACTTCATACACGTCTTGCTTGAAGTCGATCTTCTCCGCCATGTACGCCTCGTAGAAGATCTCCATCGGGATCTTCTTGCCCGCCCAGCGCTTGCTGTCCGCCGCGTCTTTGAAGCTGAAATACTCGGTCCATTCGGCGGCTCCACCGTCGGCCTGGTGCGAGCGGTAGACCAAGTACAGCAAAGGCAGCACCACGCCGCACAGCGGCACTGCGAGCCAAGCCAGCCCGAAGGTCAGCGCGCCCGCCAAGCTGAAACCGAAGCCACTCAGCGCGAGCACCAACGCGGCTACCACCGTGGGCGCTGCCAACAGCAGCGCGCCATTTTGTTCGAGCAGCCAAAAGATGAACGGCATGCCGTGGGTACGGCCCGTCTCGTTGTGCTGGGACGCCGGCTTTTGGCGCAGCTGTGCGGCGCGCGAGAGGATCTGCGCGTCGCTGGCCAAGGGCAGCGGGACGGGGCTATCGGTGTTCTCGCCGACGGCGAGGGTGGGGCTAATTTGCTTCATGGTCGAACAGTCGATTCGTGTGGCGCGTCCGTTTCGCGTCGTTGATAGATGGCTAACCGGCGCCGAGCGGGGTGGAACCCGCTCGGGCACGCCGCGCAACGGTGCGAGGCAGGGTGCTTTCGGAGGACGGAGATCTGAGGCTCAGGAGCGCTTGCCAAGGTGCCTGGAAGCGCACATTGCTAGAACCTCAACCGCCCTCGTACCGTGCATGGCAAGCGGCGACAACCAGGACCATCGGCCAGACGGCCGCGTCATGCATGACGCGCGGCGCCTAGTGGACTTCATGAGCCGTTCTGAATGCGTCCTCAACGCGTCATCGGCGCTAGAACCGGCCCGCGGGAGCAGGCACTTGACGGGCGAACGGAGCCCAAGGTAGGCGTGCGCTGAAACGCTGGGAATTAACCCCACCCGCACGGATACCGCCTCCTCGGCGGCCCTGGACTCCTCGAAGACCCTCCATGAGAAAAATTATCAACGACTTCGTAAAGTTCCAAGACGCCAGCCTGGCGCGGAAGTGGACCGGTAAGAAGGTCCCGATCTCGCGAGTGTACGAGGCCTACATGGAAGGCCAAATCGACATTCCGGCCGAGCATTGGGAGGCTCTGTTCAATTCGCGTCACGAGACGATGACGTTTGGGCTCACGGACACGCACTTCAAGTGGGCGTTCACGAACTTCCTGCCCGAGGTCGCGATCCACTCCAAGGGCCAAGACAGCCGCATCGTGGGTGAACACTACAACCGCGGCAACGACTTCTTCGCCTGGTTCTTGGGCGAGGCCATGGTTTACACCGCCGCCTGGTTCGAAAATCCCGGTGTGCCGCTGGAACAAGCCCAGTACGCGAAGATTGACCGCGCCTGCCAGAAGCTGCGCTTGAAAGAGGGCGAGACGCTGCTGGACATCGGTTGCGGCTGGGGCACGTTCGTCGCCCGCTCGGCCAAAGAGTTCGGAGCCAAGAGCTACGGCGTTACCCTGGCGCAAGAGCAAGTGAACTTCGGCACCGACCGCATCAACGCCTATGGCGTGAGCGACCGCGCCAAGGTCGAAGTCTGCGATTACCGCAACGTCACCGGCCAGTTCGACAAGATCGTCAGCCTGGAGATGTGCGAGCACGTCGGCGTCAAGAACATCGTCAGCTACTACAAGAAGGTGCACGACCTCTTGAAGGACGACGGGCTGTTCGTGCTGCAATGGACGGGGATCCGCGCGCTGTACAACCCGCAGAACCCGCTGACCGCCATGACCCTACGCCCCGAAGATCTGATCTGGGCGCTGTTCATGGCCCGCTACATATTCCCGGGTGCCGACGCGAGCTTGACCCTCTCCGGCATGATCCGCGCCGCGGAAGATGGCGGCTTCGAGGTGATCGACGTCGAGAACATGAGCCCGCACTACGTGATTACCCTGCGCGCCTGGCGCGACAACTGGGTGTCCAACGAAAAGGCGATCATCGCCGCCTACGGCCAGCGCTGGTACCGCCTGTGGCACTTCTTTTTGCATTGGTCCGCGCTGATCGGCGAGCAAGGCTCGGCCTTCACCTATCAGCTGATCATGCACAAGAACAACGAGAGCTTCGATCGCCAAGGCCTGCGCTTCAACGGCGGGCACATTCGCTGAGCCTGAGCTGAACGAGTGAGAGAGGCCCCCGGCGACTTCGCCTGGGGCCTTCCGTTCAGCACAGCCCGCCAGGTCTCGCAGGCGGGCCCGAGAAAGCAAAGAGCTCGTCGGCTAGCCTAGCGCCGACGCCATTCGCTGGGTCTGCGCAAGACTACGCGAGCTTCACACCGTTGCGCGCCGGAGCAGCGAATGGTCGTCCGACTATTGGCCTGTCGCAGAGCATGTAGTTCTT
>Ga0247760_1002036_pt1 | contig 16536 bp, 12 predicted proteins | sample UWRJL171409R4_FD_179936 | JGI IMG/M metagenome (GOLD analysis project Ga0247760, IMG submission 179936) | Plant litter microbial communities from Arlington Agricultural Research Station in Wisconsin, United States - UWRJ-L171-409R-4 | ecosystem: Environmental > Terrestrial > Plant litter >... | reverse complement strand
TGTGGAAAAAAATGTTGAGGGTTAACCTATGACATAACTGATATAGCTTTAGAATCCATCCCAGCAATACCTAGCTCCAGGTAGAGCCTTTTTTTTTTTCGGTCTTGATATGCACGGATCCGGCAAGGGTAACTGCTAAAGGTCTCGTAGAAATGTAATGGGCGACAGCACTGATTTAGCTTGAATAATAGAAGTGATAATAAAACGCAAATGTAAATTTGCTTCTTCACGGCAAAAAAGTCCAGATACAGGATATCAACCTTCGTGTCCAACCCATCCACCACCAGCGTATCTGTCTGAAAAAAAAATATTCCACATCAATTACCACATGCCTCTACCCCCGAATTTGCATGTAGTCTCCTCCCCAATCCAATCCAATCCTAGGCAGATACACCTACGAATCGTCATTAATATCCACGACCGTCTTGGTCCATTTCCGAGCCGGAACCTTGCGCTTGAAGAGGATATCAATCTCGCGATACGACCGACCCCTCATCTCAGGAAGCCAGATCCACGCGGCGAGGAAGCACACAAAGCCCGTTGCGCCCCAGACATAGCCGCATTTCCCGCCGAGATTCACACCCGTGGGGTTGAGCATATAAGTGGCAAGGAAAATGCACGGGATATTCACAATGTAATAAGCACCCCGACCGATGCCCGTAGTGAGTGGACGCAGACGAATCGCAGAGGTTTCCCCGATAATGACCCACGAAGCGGGGGCCGGTCCTAACGTGAAACCGACCGACACAATAAGACCGAGCGAAGCCATGGCTAGAGACGAAGACTTGGTGAAGGGCACGGATCCAGCGATGCCCAGCGCGACGAGGAAGCAGACATTGATAAAAGATCCCCAGACATAAATGGTTCGGCGGCCGAGATAGGTTGTGAGAATCCACGAGAGCATGACAAAAACGGTTTGTAGAGCCGAGGTGATGAGGCCGAGAGCGAACGCCGTGTTCGAATCCATACCGGCCTCTGTGGAAATACGTCAATCCATATTCAGTTTTTTTTTCTTTCTTATTTTCTTTTTTTTTTTTAAATGGAAAGAGAGAACTTACGTCGGAAAAAGTACACGGCCTGGTTGGCAATCAAGTTACCCGTGAGATTCTGCGCCGCATACACACCACAGACGATAAGCGTGCGGTAGAGATCAGTGCCGCGGAAGAGCTCAACGTAGCTTGGTTCTTTTTCGTTCTTTTCGAGCTCAATGGTGCGACGCATCATGGCGACGGATTCTTCCGGATTCACATGGGAGGCGCGACCCAGGCGTCGAACGGAAACTGCAGCTTCTTCGAGACGACCCTTGCGTACCAACCACCAGGGTGATTCGGGTGCGATGAACAGCAGAATGGCGAGTGGCGTGGGGAACATCCATTGGAGGGCAATGGGAATGCGGTACGATGACGGGTCGTGTTTCCCTTCGTAAACATAACAAACGCCACCGACAATGATGGAGCCAATGGCCCAAAACATTTGCAGCATTTGCGTGGCCGGAGCTCGGAGCTTGATGGGCACGACTTCACTGCAATAGGCCGGGGCGTTGGCGATGAAAATACCCCACGGGATGCCCTCGAGGATCTGGCTGAGGAACATGATGGGCATGGACTGGGCAAAGTAAAAGACGAAGATGAAGGCGTTGAGCAGCATGAGGCCGGAGATGGTGGCCCAGCGGTATCCGATGCGGCTGGTGATGGGTCCGGCGATGCAGACACCGATGAGGGCGCCAACGGGACCGCTCGCCTGCAGGGCCGACTGCCACGACGACTCAATCTGTCGGGTGCCGTCCTCGGCGGTGACGCCGTAGTCGGCCTTGAACTGGTCCATGGCCACAAAGGCGCCCATGAGGAAGACGCAGTACGACTCCATGATGATGGTGGTCGACATGACAAAGGCCCAGAATGTGGCCATGGGGTACTGCCTCACGGCCTGCAACACGCCCATGTTGAGTTCGACATTTTCGGCCTCGATGGCGCCAGCCTTGTATTCGGCGAGTTTGGCTTTTTCGTCGAGATCGGCGCTATTGTCAATGTGTGCCGTCTGGGGCGCCTTCTCGACCTCTGCAGCATCGCCGCCACCACCGACGACCCCGGTGGCCGGTTTTGCGTCGATGGGGTTGCTCATTTTTTTTTTCGAGATTCGCCGATGCGACGCGTCACTAACGGCCCTTCCACTCAATTGACACTCAACTGAGGGTGGAAATTCTTTGGGGGAGCAGAGAGGGTTGGAATCGGAGATGGAGGGCAGGAGCGAGCGGGGTGTGCTGGGGAATCTGGAATTTAGAATGGGACCTGGATTTGCACCTTCCTGTTCTTCTTAAACCTCGCCGCTTCCCTGCACTGACTGCACTGACTGCTGCACTGACTTGCCCGCGTCCGCGTCTTGTATCACCGGCATCTGCAATTGCCAATGGCACTGTAACTTGCCTAATTTGGCTTTTTATATTATTCCCGCGAATTTTGAAATGTTCCCGTCTCATTCGCCAGGGCAATAACAACGGCCGGACCGGGGTTTGATAGGCGCGCCTAGGCCCTAGACCCTTTTGGCTTCCCAATGAGCCGCCCCCCTCCGGACAATAAACCCGAAAAACCCACCAACGAGCCAGGCCTTTTACCCCGCCTTTGCCCGCGCGTTCCCACCTAGGTCGGTGGATGCAAAACATTTTGCTGAGAGTCTAAGACTAGATAGGCGCCTGTAACCGCACCATTCGAAGACCAGGACTTTTTTTCTTCCGTTGGGTGCGTACCACAAACAATTTCCGTGCGTGACCCTTGACCGACCCAGCGGGAACACGGCCTTACTCCGGCTCCATGGAGGTGGCGAGTCATCACATATCACCACGTTTCTACGTGTTTTTGTTATGTTTTCCCGATCCCGAATACCAGGCCAGATCCATGTCATACCGCATGATCGGCGACTGCATCCTCCGAGCTCAGTCTCCTCATTGTCGCATTTCCCTGGAGCTGGCCAGACCCTCGGGCAGAGATATCCCTTGCATATTTACCAACCTGTCCATCTCTCTCCGGCCGCCCATTGATATTTTCCGGCACACCCACACCCATACCCGTGCCTGTACCCGTGCTCATACCCGTACCTCTACCCGCGCCATCAATCCCATTATTGTTAACAACATCAACAGCATCAACCACCCTCCCCGTCTCGGTCTCTCCACGATTCCAAAATGCCCTACCTTTTCTTCGGGGTCCCCAAGCCCTGCCCATTCCTCTCGCAATCGGCATATGGTAATAGTAAAAAGCAAAAACCGCCGTGTATGTTCCGATAAGCATACCCACTATGATATCTACCCCGTGGTGACGAAAGTCAAACCATCGGGATGAGCCAATAAATAGGGCTGCGAAGAAGGGGACTAGTGCGAGGAGGAGGAGGTATAAAGGTTGGGCGGGGTGGTCGTCTGCATTTTGTTGTTGTTGATGCCCGAAAACGGTTCGAGATGTTTCGAATTGTGAGGGAGAGGAGGTGTGCGTTGGCGTTGTTGGTAAGGGGGGTTGAGCAGGTCGAGCTGCGGTGGTGGTGGGTATAGTGTACACCAAAAAAGGGGTTATGATAGCGAATTTGGTGAGCAGGAATAGCGATAGATATACCAGACCTGTACATGTGGGTAAGCGATCAGTGGGATTCTAGTCGTCGCTGTCTTACACTGGTAGGGATCATACCTGCCGCCGACAAACTTGCATGTCCACTGGGAAATGCGCGGAACCCATCATCCAGTGTCCCCCCGTCGGGATTCCTACATATCTCTGCACTGACCAACAAATCCCCTGTACGGTCACGGCTCGACGGACCGTTGAATCCCACTAGGTAGTCCTCTAAATTCGCCATGTCGGGCTGACAGCGAGACAGCATATCCGGCCGGGGTTTTCCAAACATGTTTTTCAACCCGTTGGTGATGATCCACGAGCTGATGAGGGAGAGTGCAAGACCGATCCAACCGGCGTGGAGTTCCCAGGCTCTCATTTTCCAGACCTTTGTTTTTGATGTATCAGATCCACTGACTCCGGCTCCAACTCCGGTGGTGGGGTAGCTCCATGTCAAAGAAACGACGGCAATAATGATAATGGGTACGACGGCGGAACACACTACCAAAAGCCAACCGGGAACTGTGCCGTCACCGTAATGCGGAAACCTGCATGACCAGACATTAATCAGAAACGATAATACCAAATCGTTGAATGACGCGATGTTTATCATCAAAGAGTGAAATGACATTCGTATCATTGGCAGGAATATTGCAATGGAATGAAATGGGCGAAAAATGGGAGAAAAGGGGAGAAAAACATACGAAATAGACCGGTCAGCCGGTGAAAACGGCCGTTTATTTGGCGTAAGTTCCCCCAGGACATAGCCAATGGCTGCACCGGCCGCCAAGAGGACCCAGTCGAGAATATACGATAACAGAACAAAGAGCAGGCCTTTGACGTTTTCGTGTCCCCTGCCGGCGCCCCCGCGGTAGATGTCCCGTCGGCGTGCACGTATCGTGTCTCTCATGGTGTTGTCTCTCGGAGTGGAAAGAAGGGGTTGAAAAGGGCGAGATGATTGTGGGACATGAATCCCTAAGTATAAAGAGAATTGGTTGTGTCCTACGTAACGGTGATGAGTTGGTTGCCAAGCCGATCGCCAAAAAGTGATGACGTGTGCCGAGTTCGGATCGGGTGGTGAGGATTCGGAGAATCAGTCGAAGACGCGACGCGGTGAGGCGCAGCTTATTCTCCGACAACCTGCAATTGTAATCACGGACTCTCAAAAATTCAGGTGATATGATACTCAGATATTATCCCCGAGGCACCCAGTAACTATATCAAAACCAGCTGATTCAGCGACTGTTGCGCCGCTTGGATCATTTGCGACACGAGCACCGTCGCGTCGGACCGGAATTTCCCTTGCCATCCATTGCCCAGGACCTCCTCAATATCTTTGAGAAAATCCACAAGTCCCGGCTGGTGACATGCCCAAGCATTTTCCCTCTCATTCCGCTTCGGGAAATCAACCCCATGGATATCCGCTCTCAACAACGCTCTCACCGTCGTCCCCCATGCTTCGGCATCCAAGAAGAGATTGCTGTAATATTCCTGACAGGGCTCGCTGCTTTCACTAAGCGGGCCCCAGAGGCCACCAAATTGCTCAAGATCAAAAAGGAGTTGTGCGTTGCGTTGTCTGGCGGATTTGGTTTCTTTTTTGACCATTTCAACGAGTTTACTGTAGCTGGTCACCAACGAGGGATATACCACGGTCGCAAGCAGCATGATAGTTGGAGAGGGCTCCGAGTTTCGTCCAAAGGTGGCAATACAAAGTGGACATTTCAATACTTGGTAAACCGTGCTCGAGACATGTCGAGTATTGCCCAGTGCAGTCCAAAAATCATTCATGGCGGAGATGGCGTCCAGACCAGCAATAAGTCGTCGGGTACAGAAGCACGCCGTCGCTGATGATGTGTATGTCGATGTAAGCAACGCGTTTCTCCCGCTGAAGTCGTGGGAATTCCATGCGTCGGGAAAATTTATGAGAGGTGGGATATGCGTATGCGTATGCGTAAGAGTCCCCGACGAGTCCGAGTCCGAGTCTGAATCCGAGTTCGAGTTTGCGTCCTGGCCCCCGAAATCAATCCCCCCCAAACAACCCAACATTGCGATCCCAAATTCCGTCCAGGAACCGGAAAGTAGGGAATCTGTCGAGACCTGTACGTCCTCTGGGAGAGATCTCGACCCCGTCTGAGAGGACGGCCCGATAACCCGCATAATGTGCAGCGTCGGCCCGACCTCAGGCCTGGGGAGGGGGGGAGGGCCAGCCTCCGTCTTGTCGGGTGCCACACTCTGTTTAGGTCGACGACCCATGGATTTCCGAAGAGGGTAGACGCACTGCGCGCCTTCGCCAATGCAGCGAGTGCAGGCAGCCGACTCTGTGGTGCAGCGAAGCTTTCGTGTTCCTATCACTCTCTGTTAAAAATAGTGGGCAAACTGGGTTTGCGTTGGGTGGTTACTCACGACAAGAATGGCATGCTTGGGTTTTGACCGCGTCAATGACGGTGAGAGATGTTTTGCCTGCCATATTTCTAGTCTCGTGGATGCTGCAGTGTGGGTGTGTACATGTACCAAGAAGGAAAGAATGGGAAATGAAATGCTGAGAACCGTGTCTCACTTGGGTGAATCAGCGGAGACTTTGCGGGCGAATTTTGACCCGACCATAAGCCCTAGCCACTATTTACTCGTTCTCTACCATTCTCACTTCTCACTCCCCCCCCCACATGCACTACAATCTTCCCCCTAGACCTCCCCCGGCGGAGTTCCGCATATGCCTCTGGAACATTTTCTTCAAACTCAACTGTCCTCCCAATGACCGGCTTGACTTTCCCCTCGGCAACCCACCGCGCAATAACTTCATAATCCGCACCGTTCCCTTTGTCTACCGCGAAACGAAACGCCCTACCTGTCGGACTAACTAACGATTTGGACATGATGCCCAGAATGCGAAATGTCGCCCAGACGGTGGGGTCTGCCGCAACTTGCACGTAAACCCCACTCTTTTTAAGAAAAGCGTGACTTTCTTGATACAAGTTTTGGGGAATCCCGACATTATCAAACACGGCGTCAAAAATCTGTCCTTTCCTTCCCAGTTCGGCGAGCACATCTGCCATTTTATAGTCGATGATATCGTCGGCGCCCAAATTCCGTACTAGGTTGATGTTTGACGACGATGTCGTGACCGTCACGTTTGTGGCGCCCAGCACCTTGGCGAGTTGAATCATGTAGGTTCCCACCCCGCCACTCCCGCCGTTGATAAAAACACTTGAACCCTCTTTGACTCCCGCAAGAAGTAGAGACTTGTAAGCGATGCCTGCACTGGTGCCCAATGCCGCCACCTGATCCGATCCGATTTGCTCTGGAGCGGGAGCAATTTCTGAGGTAGAAGCGACGATGAATTCCCCGAGGGTTCCGAACCGGGAGGCTTTAGCCAGAGAGCCAAATACGCGCTGACCTTCGCGGTATCGAGAGTTCGTGTTATTGAGCGCATCATGTTTGGCGACGATGCGGCCGCAGAAATCCATTCCCGGCTGCGCATCAGCCCGTAAGCCGAACAATCGTCCAAACCAATCCGACTCGGGCATTTTGTAGTCGGCCGGGTTGAGTGACGCGGATATCACACGGATGAGAAGTTGGTCTTTGGTGAGAGAGGACTTGTCCGGTGCGGACGCGGCGACATGTAGAGCGATGGAATCTTCCAGTCTGCCGACGAGGGTTTTGGCCGTGACGCCATTGACGTATTGCCAGGCTCGCATGGTTGGGGCCATGCTTAGATGCCTAAACATGTAAGGGGTGGGTGGGTAGGATTGATGTGCTAGTTCAATAAGAAAGTTGAGGTGGATGAATTGGAAGAAACAAATTTATGAGAGGAATTCAATCACGTAAAAGAGTAGAGACGATGCGTCGAGCTTGCTCTTATACTTTCTTGCAGTTTCAACAACCCATCCGGAGAGTTATCTTCGATATTTCCATACCGGACGCTCCATCTCTCCGATGTCATCTTCTTTGTGGGCTGTCTACAGGTCATGGGCACCGCTCGGTCCGAACCGGTCAAGTGCCCGGCAAGTACCAGGGAGAGGAGACCGAAAGAGGATCCAAAAAAGTGGCTATGCGGATCCGAAGCTCGGCAAGTTTGGGTCAGCCAGTCGAGGCTGACGGGCACTCGGCTCGGCCACTTTTCTGGATGTAGCAAAGCTGCCGCCGGGCTGGGAACGGCATATCCAGTGAGACGGGAAGTTTGGCGCGCTAAAAGCATACGAAAAACAAAACAAAAAACATACAACACCAGGGATTCGCTGGTCGTCACTGACCCAACTACTAGTCTGGCCCTCATTGACTTATCTATTGGGGTTCCAGAAAATGGGATACATCTTACACCAGAAAGACTGGCCACCCACGGACCTCAACATTCATAACGGATGTAGCTAAAACGGCAGCTCTTGGTACCGTTCTGGAGACGCTACCCCAAAATGTATCTTGCATTTGTTGGTTGTTCATGCTGCGACGAAGGTCATACATCCATGCCGGCACAACCCAACGCCGGCGATACTCCTGCAAGTCGTTGGCTGCTGCGCGCGTGCTGCATTGGTTTTCCAGCGACAACGCTGCTCACCTCCCGTCCAGCACTCGGACGACTCAATACTATCTCAAAGCAACCTGATTCATCTGTGTCACCTGACCACAATCAGGGGTCGAGCGCCGAGCAGCGCACATCTCCAATGAGATGTTGCTTTTCTAGTTTTCAGAGTTCGGGTGATATGGGTCGTTACAGATCGGAGAGCATATGCGTGTATTTTACTACGAGGCCGTGCTAACGAAGATGCACCGTAAAGACAATTCGGATTGGTTACTTTCTTTCATCAAAATTATTGTTTTGAGGCTCTCGAGCGCGGAGATACGTGCATGAAAAAATGCCAACGTCTGTTGTATAGCTGCCTGGCTTATTCCGCTCAGCCGAGGTGCGACCGGTCGCGCGCGATAAGGTAGCAAAGTTGCTCGGCTCACCCGGCTCAATCTGATGATGAGTCTCTTTTTCGGAAGTAAGGGACTGACCAAAAACGAGCAGGAGACGTCGCCTACAAAGGCAGGTACTTCTAACAGTAGGGCCGCAGCGGGACCAACAGATAACCTTTCCTAACCTTGCATCTGTTGAACGCGGGCTGTTAAAAAATGCCATGACAGCCACCTTGTGTGATTGGTTGACACCAGAGGAGAACAGATATTTGCTGGTGGAGAATATAGGACTTTGCAGAAAAGGTGTGTGGGGTCGTGACCCGCCAACCCCGTTTCTTTCCAAGCTATGATTTTTCCAGTCTCAATCCATCCCCGCCCTCCAACCTGTGGATGCAGGTGTTGTATACTGCTAGTCGAGTCTTGACCATATCTTTTATTGTTGTCCTATCCCTAATAATAAGGCATTTGCTAGTCGCGCACCCCCATTTTTGCTATTCGTGCATCAATATCTGCTAGCACAAACCAAGCCAACTCACTTCCTCATCTGTTCCTTCTAATGACTCGACCCTCGACTCAGCCTCTTCCCCCGATGATGATAGGATTCATCAAACAGTTCTCTTCACCTTTCTTTTACGTGGACGAAGGATGGCTAAAACAATTCCCCCAGCAATGCTCAAACACGTCAAGGCAAGCGAGTACAGACCAATCAGGAACGCCAGAATTTCTGATATCTCGTGCAGTGGCGGCCTCTTAAAGTATACCGGCCGGTTGTTGTTCGGCCCTTGCCTCCTGATGGTCAGCTCGGAGCAAGTGATGGCCATGACTAGTAGCACAGCCAGCAGGGTTGCCCATGGAATGTTCCACAAGGTGAAGTGGATCGGCGATCTCGTCAGTAGGCTATAACGTTCTTGTCCCATCATAACATCGGCGCGGCATATGCAATCGAGGATGTCCTGTGAATGTTGACCCCGTGCGCGGCGCGAGTGATCCTTGGAGTTGTCGCCTTCGGCCGGTCGTTTATCCTTTTTCTTCCTCCTCCGGATTGCCATGTCGACCACCGACGGGCCGAAGAGACTAACAGCGAGTATGAAAAACGCCACCGCGGTGGTGAAAATGGCAAGGATGCACGCGCCTACGGTCCAGACTTTGAGGAAGCTTGAGAAGCTGCCGTCGATGAAGGGTTTCTTTGGCGCGAAGATGAAGTAGACAGTCGGGACATCATCGCAGATGCCGCCGGACTTCAGGCCGTAGTGCATCATGGGCCAATTCAGTGCTGCGGTGCCGAAAATATACATGGACCATACCAGCAGACCGATAGCGGCCGCCAGTTGGTCCTTGTAGCTGCAGGTAAGGAGAAAATGGCGTAGCACGCGCTTCCCAAGGTGGTTTCGGCGCTCGATACCCAGTTCCTCCGCGGCAATGACGGTGACTTCCTGCTCAGCGGTGCGGGCTTCGGCGTAGGAAGCGTTCATGTGTAGTAAGGCCGCGATGTATAGTTTGCGCAGCTTGTAGACATCGCTGCGTGTCGGAGCAGCCGAGATTTCGTCGATCAGGCCTTGGTCGTAGACCGTCGTGAGGTTGTCCTGCCCTTGGCCTTCCAAACCCTCGTGAAAATGGGAGACGGTAAGGCGAATCGCATTACTGAGACCTGCTTGGGCGTGTTCCAAGTCTTTCTCGGCAGCCTCCGCCGAGGCATAGAGTGCGAATGCCTTCAAAATATCAACATGCCCACGCGCCCGGGCAATGTCGCGCTGCGTTATAGACCGATCCCAACATCTCTGCAGGCGCTCGTGAAGTTCGTTGTCGGATATGCTGTGAGATTTTCCAATGACTGGCACCTGCTGGGAGAGGATGGTGACGACAAAGTAAACCGGATACCAGAGAACAAGTTCGATTAGAATGGCGTAGTCGATGATGACCAGGTTGGAGCTTGTAATGTTCAGGAACAGGAACAAGAAGAGTGAAAGGGCGAGGACGCCCCATGCGCCGTGCCAGAACCGGAATCGTTTATCAACACCGAAGAGGACGGCGATGATGGCGGCGGCGTAAAGGAGGTAGAAGCCGACGCGGATACCCGTGCCAATGAGCGTCTGGTCGCCGACGATTTCGCATGACTGGGGCAAGGTGCCAGTGCTTATCTCGCCCGTGCTGATGAAGCCAGTGCTTGTTGTACCAACAAAGTAGCTCATCTCGGCTGCGCACGATTGTCATGCCAATACTTGGGCTTTTGATGGGGTTGTTCTTGTTGCTGTTGCCGCACGTTCTCTCAATGGAGAATGGGCCGAAGGGATCGAAGGCAGTTCCTAAAGCAAGATGGATCAAGAATCGACCATCGTAGAGCTAGGCGATAAGTCCACCGCTCGTGGCGCGACGGTAACGCTCTCCCCGGTCGCATAATGCGGCACACGAAAAATGGCACGGGTGAGACGAGTGGAGGGCTGGCATCGATACCGGGCACGCAATCACAACCAATAAGGCTGAGGGCAAGCATGTGGTAGTCACAGCCCAACCCAAGGGTCAGCAGGGTGCTGACGTGGTTGGTTTAGGGCGCAGCTGATGGTGCATTAGGCTTCTGGCTTCAGCCCATCAGAGGTCGCCACGGACGCCGCGAGAGCAGTAGCGAGGCAGCATCTCTAGATGCCGGGCACGCAATCACAACCAATTGAAGGTTGGGGACAAGCATGTGGTAGTCACAGCCCAACCCAAGGGTCAGCAGGGTGCAGACGTGGTTGGTTTAGCGCGCAGCTCATAGTGCATTAGGCTTCTGGCTTCAGCCCATCAGAGGTCGGTACGGACGCCGTGAAAGGGGCAGCCCGACTTGCAGTCTTTCCGACCACCAATGAACTCTACCTTTCTGAGCAGTCAGTTTCTCTGAGTCGTGGACTCTCAGGCGTCGCAAAGAACCGACCGGCGGGCTTTAGGCGGAGCCCCCCCCCAACGGCCAAGCGGCATTCTCCCCGACTTACTCCTCTGCGGACGACGAGTGTGCCCTCTTCAACTGGGCTAGGCCGTTCCTACGAGGGAAAAATAACATGGATCCCCTCAGCGCTCTTTCTTTTTCAGCGGCTGTTGTGCAGTTTGCCGACTTCGGTTCTCGATTATTGAAAAACGCACACGAAACGTATACCTCTTCCTCCGGCCAGGCGTCCGAGCTTGTCGAGCTCTCCATCGTGTCAAAAGACCTTGCAAATCTCGCTGAAAACGTAGAATCCAGGCTGACCGGGGACAATGAGGCCTCGGAGGGAATTTTTCGGCGGCTCTGTCGGGACTGCAGACAGTCCCACGATGAGTTGCAGGATATCCTTCACAGGCTGCAGGCTCGGGGTTCCAATAGATTGGCGATGGCAGCCTCTAGTCTGACGACCGCTCTGAGAAAAGTCGCTGCAGCGGGTGAAATTGAACGTTTATCGGGACAGTTGAGCCGAATTCGGCAGCAGATGATGGCCGAACTGTTGTCTAGTCTGTGGTGGGTTACGATTCTTCCTGGACCTCTGGCGAGGAAAAACTAACCAATACATATGTGTCTTTAGGGGCGAAGCGCAGAAGAATGGTGTTGAGCTGAGTCGATTCACAAAGCAACAGGAGGACATGATCATGAGACTGGACCAGATCGATGAGAACACGAGGCGCTTTGCTTCAACGGTTGTCGGTATTGCCGACGGAACCTTGTCACAGCATCATTACCCGACAGAAGAGTTGGTCCATTACGTCATGAGCAATAGGCGGAGCGCCAAGGCATACGCAAGCCAGATTCCGGTGGACGAGGATAAGGACCGCCACCAACTCGACAGGATTCTCCAGAGTCTCTTCTTCGCTTCTCTAGGCCATCGAGAAGCAGATATCCCTCGAAGGTATGCCGAGACCTTTGAGTGGATCTTTAAAAAGCCCCGAAGATCGAGAGATGGTCACGATCTATGGGACAGTTTTCCACGCTGGCTGCAGGGCGACCCTGGGGATATTTACTGGATCAGCGGGAAGCCTGGGGCAGGGAAGTCCACCCTGGTCAAGTTTGTTGCCAATGATCCGAGGTTCGAGGACTACCTGCGCGTCTGGGCTGGAAAAGCTCAGCTTATGACGGCTCGCTACTTTTCCTGGAACGCAGGTACAGACTCGCTGCAAAACACCCACCAAGGTCTGCTCAGAACTTTACTGTACGATGTTATCCAACAAAAGCCTCATCTTGTGGCTGACTTGCTGCCCGCTCGATGGTTTCTTCTTCGATCACTCGGCGGACCTGTGGCGTTGCCGGCGTTAACGGCTGATGAGCTGCAGTCGGCCTTCGAGGCTCTCCTAAGCCTCTCTACGGGAGAGGCGCTGAAGTTGGCTCTGATTGTGGATGGTCTTGACGAATTCAAAGACGATCATCAAAATCTCATCAGACTGCTTCGAAAGGCCAATGAAAAGTCATGGGTCAAGATCTGCGTGAGCAGCCGCCCTTGGAACATTTTCCAGGACGAGTATGCTACGACCAAAAGGTTGAGACTCGAAAACCTCACAAGAGACGATATCGAGCTTTTCGTCCGAAACAAACTTGGATCGAGTCCGGGGTACAAGGATTTTGCAGACACCAATCCGCAGCAGGCTACGAGCATCATCACAGAGGTTGTCAGTAGGGCTGCCGGGGTTTTTCTCTGGGTATCTATCGTCTTGGGTTTGCTTGAGAACGCTTTCCAAGATGGGCCCAGCATACGAGATCTTCAGAACAACGTGTATAAGCTCCCTGAAAAATTGTCCGAGCTTTTTCAGTACATTTGGGAAAGAACAAGTCTCAGATTTCGTGCTGAAGCGTCACAATACTTCCAAATCATTCAGGCTTGCAAGAAGATGGAGCTTACACTCTACGCTCTGACGCTTTGGTTTGGGGATAAGGAGATTCCTACCACGCTTGAGAAGTCGGAAGTTACAGACAAATACTTGAATGGTGCTGCCAAATCTCTGGAACGGAGGTTAATGAGTCGTACTGGTGGCCTTCTGGAACTATTTCCGGGGACATCCCGAGAAGGCGCCCTCAGGACAACGCGCGTCGACTACATGCATCGAACTGCGAGTGACTGGGTCCAAGACAACTGGGAAAGCATCCAGTCAGCTACAGATCCCAAGTTCAACCTATACCTCTGTATCCTGAAGGGCGAGGTGCTAAGAGTCGCGACCAGCTCGACACCGGTATTAGCGACATATTTTTTGGATCTCGTCAAGATTGCATCTCACATGGAGGAGGTCAACACTAGTCAGAGTCCCCACGACCGAGAAGACTTCGTCCATCTCTTTGAGCGCTTCGACAATTACATGGACACTTCAGCAGAGCGATCGGGTTACTGGGGTAATTTCTTGGTCTCTCGCCCTCGTGTGATCAAAACTATCCACTTCTCGTTTTCGGACTGGCCCGACGAGAACGTTACAAACTTTCTCGGCCTTGCTGCTTTCTTCCCAATTTCCCTATTTATTCAATACAAAGCTCCCCAGGACCCCGCAGCATTTGCCCAGGTTTTATCTCAGCAACCGTTCCTACATCATCTTGTTTTTGGAGAGCGTTGGTGTCCTAACCAAGCAGCAAGACTGAAACTCCTAAGGCTCCTTCTACAAAATAAATTAGTGGCGTTAGACAGCCTGGGAAGTGTCATGTCGAGGGTAGTTGAGGTAAAACTGGGACTTGCTGCCGAGTATACGGAAATGCCCCCTGAATTTCACTACCTAGAACTGGTCACTCGAACGATTGCGGAACATAACTTATTGCTGAGGCTAGGAGCCCCAGTCTTCAGTCTGAAGTATAAAGTCAAGTATGCTTTGGCACATGCTCTACGTCGGTAATCACCACTACAATGCCGGGGGTATGGAAGAGGCGGGTTGAGGCGAGGTGACTTAGGGAGTACAGTTGCTTATTGAAATATGAGTCAAGATTAAAGTTTAAGAGAGTTCAACCACCGTCAGTATTTGTCACAAACTCCCACTACGCTAAAATGCACGCAACGTTCACTACTTCGATGCCCGTGATAATCACAAAGCAAGACCTTCCACAAAACGTAGCGCACTCATGCATCTTTATTTTCGGCCTCTGACAGCATGAAACCGATGTTTTAACACTGTGATGAGGATGGCAATGACAGCGACGACGTGGACGGATGTGATAAGACTGGCGAATACTGCGCTCAGCTCTCCCCATGTCGGCGCAGCAGCCCAACTCCACGCCGAGTGGCTGTAAGCTGACCTCGCCCGAGCGTTGGAGGGAAGACGATGGAGGCTTTGGACCCCAAATGTTCTCTTCAGCTTCGCTTTGATGATCGGTTTTGATAGGGAGGGACTGGTGTTTTTCCGGCAGGTGGGCCAGGCAATCACTTACCGCTAATGCCTTGTGCGGCGTGTCAGTCGCCATCCTCGACATTGACACCGAAATCATCACCCTGAGCGGGGACACCCCGGTGTGGAAGGGGTCTTCTTGGCCTGACCGAAAAGCTCGGGAAAAACACGTTTGAGGAGTGCACATTCTTTATCCATCTCACAAAGCGCAGCCTGGGGGCAGCGCTAGCAGGGGGGGGGGGCATGGCTTCTTTGCCGTCCACCTCCTGTCCATCATAGTATCGACGCCATGAAACATGGCACCAACTCTTGACCGCGATGCAGGTCGGCCCCGCCGCGGAGCGGCTCTAAGTCAAGGCCACCCATCAGCAGATGTTGTACAGCCTCACCGTATTTACCGGTCGCGACAATTTATTACTTGACTACGCTCCAACTCCGAGAGCGAAGGAGAAACGTAGAGGCTGGTGCCCAAACGCGCTAACTCTCATACTCAGAGGACGAAAGATGGTGGGAGGCACATGGTCGGTTTGTATCTTCCCTTTATTATTCGGCGAGATCATTATACTACGTTTCTCTCGCGCAATCTCCCACTATACTAAAATGATACAAAAACGCAAACACAAGCACACTTGGCCATCTAGGGAATCTGATTAAGAGTACTCTATACACTACAAACGAAAAATCCCACTCTCCGTTGATAATGTCCCCCTACCCGTTTTAGGCAAACGCTAGAGACCTTTGTGTGACAAAGAGGACGCTTCTTCTTTGCCAAAGCCAGAGAATTCTGATAAGAGGCACCGCGAGTATACCCAATCATCCCCGTCGTCCAAGTGTACTTGAAGTTGGTTGCTTCTTGCCCGCGGTGCGGATATCGAGTCGAGGGACAGGGATCAGAGGACTACGCTGTTTTGGGCGGTACGTTATAAGGCTGAAGGGATGGCGCTGATGCTCTTCCGTTATGGAGCTTCCACCGAGCCACTTACAGAGGAGCAGAGGAGATGGCTGGAGAGTATTTCGGTTGCGCGAGGGACGCCAGGGTAGGATCGCCTCCTTGGTCGATAATCAGGATTCTTCTTCTGTGTCCTACAGAACCAATTCCCGACCTAGAACCATACCTCCGCCCCACGCGCTGGTCCATTGATGCGCTTGCATGAGTCCAGGCCAGTGGTTGCAGAAGCTGCGAAGTCGAGAGCCGACGTCTGATGTCCCGTACGACCCATCGTCAGATTCCGAGTCCATCGTTGTGGGCGGCTTCATTCGGGTGTTAGCGTTGATAGAGGGGAAGAAGCTTCACTTGATAACAATTGGACTTCGTCCGCTATTACGATCCGTCTTTACCTCGGTCACCACGGTGTATTAGGAGCAGGCCATAATAATGGACCTGGGGTTGAGAATGTCACGGCGTTGGAATTGCAGTCATGGAATTGAAGCTTTTCCGTACTATTGAGCGTAATCTAAAGGTAAAGAGGAAAAGGAAAAGAAGAAGAATTCCAATAGAAGCTGCACCCAAATGGTGGGCTGTTAGGTGGGTCCCGGTAAGCGGGGTAGCCTGGCAAAATTGGGTTAGTAAGGCCGCTACATCCCAAGCCCTACCAATTAACCAGTTGGGCAAGGGGTAAGGTAGGTACGACGGCCAGCCTGCCGTTACTACCCCCCAAAATAAAAATCCGGCACAATCCTTTTTCCTCAAAAAAAAAAAAAGGCATTTGCTAGTCGCGCATCCCCATTTTTGCTATTCGCGCATCCCCCAAAATAG
>Ga0247760_1002034_pt1 | contig 16539 bp, 12 predicted proteins | sample UWRJL171409R4_FD_179936 | JGI IMG/M metagenome (GOLD analysis project Ga0247760, IMG submission 179936) | Plant litter microbial communities from Arlington Agricultural Research Station in Wisconsin, United States - UWRJ-L171-409R-4 | ecosystem: Environmental > Terrestrial > Plant litter >... | reverse complement strand
AGAGGCCTGTGGGGGAGGAGGAGGAGGTGGTGGGGGAGGGAGAGGGGGAATTGGGGGAAGGGCAGGGGGAGGGGTCGAGGTGTGACAGGTCGTCTTCCCTCAGAGGCAGGCCGGCGTTGGCCTTGGAGCCGTAGACGGTGGCGGAGGAGGAAAAGATAAAGTTGTGGATTCGGTAGGCGTCGAGGCGCTGCAGGAGGGAGACGAGCCCGCAGACGTTGTTTTGGTAGTAGTGCAGCGGGCGCTTGATCGAGTCGAGCACGGATTTGTACGCTGCGAAGTGGATTACCCCGGTGATGCGCGAGGAGTAGGTCATGTTCTGGGCGCCGGCAGAGTCGATGGTCATGACGAGGTCGCTGTAGGACTCGAGGAGGAGGCACATGGCGCGGCTGCGGTAGTCGAGGCGGTGGAAGTGCAGGAGGGGAGGGGTGGTGGCGTTGGAGCGGCAGTGGGACTCTATGAGGGTGTTGATGTTGCGCAGGACGCTCTCGTAGGAGTTGCTGAGGTTGTCGACGAGGATGACTGGGTTTGTTAGTATTGGGGGTGGTTTTGGGGTGGCGTTGTGGGTGTCTACCATTGTGTCCTGCTCTTAGGAGTTCGAGAACCGTGTGGGAGCCGATATAGCCAAGGCCACCGATGACGAGGACAAAGTTATTCGACGGCGCGACATGTGATGGCTCGCAGTGGCGTGTCTCGAGGTTGGGGCTGTTGCTATCGTGAAGCGGGAGCGGTGATGGCAGCAGCTCGGTCTCGGATCCGTTGTCAGATCCGTTGTCGGAGAGCTCAGGGGTAGTCAACGGCGAGGCATTCGGGAGTGATATCGGCGAGGACGACGACGTTGAGCACTCTTCGCAGCAGTCCGTTTCCGCCATGTCCATAATGCTGTGGGGATCTTGAAAAGGGTTCATTTTGATCTGATTCTAACCCTTGAGACGTGTGGTAGTCTCTTCCACGTCGAAAGCAACATCGACGGCGGGATATAAGGAAAACAGCACATTGGGTGGTTACCAAACACCGTCAATCTTGCAATTCTATCTTTGGTAAACAACAATGCTAGTCATTTCTTCTCTGGGAGCTTTTCGCCGTCGGGCCGTTTCCGCTCTTATCGCAAGGTGACTGCATCGCGGCTTCACCGACATGATCTTGGAATGCTAGCAAGGACTCGCCATGTCCGATGCTATCGTGTAAACTGGGAGTCCTTGACCGCCATCGTTACTGCAGCGGTATCGACGAATACGCCATGGAATTCCATGGCCAGTTGCCAACTCCAACAGCTAATTCGAAGATGATGCGATGTTGCAACATACGTTAGCGCGGCAGTGTCAGAGCCCATACGAGCAAAGCTACTGCTATATGCATGCCAGTGTACTGGCCAGGGCCCTTATTCAGCCAGCTTTCAAGCTGCATATCCCTTTGGGGACGCGTCGTGAGCAGCTAACGAACGGTGTTGAAGCGCCGGAGCCAATGCTTTCGAATGAGACCAGGATATCGGGTCTCCTGAAAAGGGCTGAGGCCTTGGCATCCCATCCCCGCGGTGTTCGCAGGTGGCGGTGAGCATTTCCTCTTGCCGGAATCTAGTGCGCAAGGAAATCTGCGAAGTGTAGCGTTGAGCGCATATATTGTGGCGTCTGCAGAGAAAGAGAAAAACGGCCACCGCATGAAGTTAGCAGACGGAACCCTCCAACTGCTTTCCGGTGATACTACTGAGCTGTTAGTAACAGCCACCCGGCGCCGGGGAAGGCCCGAGGCGTCGTAATCTGGTCATGGGCCTGTCAGATTCTCGTGGAAAACTAGGTGGCATAGAAGCAAGGGGATTGCCAACGGCGGGATCAAAACCAGGGGAGCTGAGGCTTGGAACGCGGAGCTATCATGCAGCCATTCCGTATGTAACACGGCATGGGAAGATCGAACCCGTATACCAACGTTCTTCAAGCATGTGTAACTAATCACCGTACCTCGTGGCCTCCACGTGGGTCAAAGGCCATCCGGTGGATTAACGGGACGGCTCAGCAGTTGCAAAGATTACACCGCACTGGCGGAGCCTCTTCCTTAGCTGCATTGCGCACCCATACTAATCATCCGATAGTAACGCCTGGCCAGCGGAATCGCCAAGATAGATTCTGTTGCGCAATATGCTGTCTGGTATGTTGGTTGTCTAGCGGCTGGTGACCAACCACTGTTTTCCGAGGCAGAGTATGCCGCCGAATGACCAGTGGCAGGGCTGGCGTAATCACAACTGGCGCCCAGTTGAAGTGCGTCCGGAATGCACCGCATATGATTTAGCAATAATGCATCTCGCATGTATCGTTATTCGTGGCCGGAGCGGCATTTTTCGAGTCGGATTATACGGTCTATTCTGGGGGTGCTTGTGCGTCTTCCCTAGTGGCAACTTTGGAGAGGAAGGGCATCGCCGAAGCTCTCTAGCTAGCATAGGGCTCCTCGCCGATTATTCCATTGACTTCTACCCCCAATGGTCTCCTCGGTTCGCTGGATGCATCGTCTGAGCATCGAAGGGAGAGTCGCAATCGTCGAACTGTCGCGGGAACTTTTTCTCAAGCCATTGTTGGAACCCTCTAATATCTAATCGTAATTTTTATTCTCGCAACGGCCTAGCCGCCCTCAGCTCGATTCCGAATCGCCATTGCGGCAGACTGTGGGTATCACAGATCAGGTGCTACATCATGGCCTCCTTTTTTCAGCCCTCGGGATCATCAGGTGACCCAGTCATCGCTGCTTGCAATACAAGTCTGAAAGAGAGGCAGGTTTATTGCAACCGGCCCATACCCTATCACGATAGACTGCAAACACCACTGCAGCGCTTCACACTATCGTTCTCCATACTCTGTCTCGTCATCCCTTTTGTTGTTTTGGTCAGCCGAACATGGCGTCGCTGGAGAAAAGTCAGAGGGGAAGGAGGGGAGAACAGGTGAGTATTTATCCTCACCACTGGCGTTGACGATGGCAGAGTCTGACAGCCAAGCTAGGGCACACAGAAAGACGACATCATTTCAGGGGAGATCTAACCACTCGGTCTTTTCAGCCGCCATTGATTTGAAGCCGCTGGCATCGATCCGGGTGCTTCACTTTCTCGATAGGAGTTCTGATGTCACAGCCGTGCGAGATAAAAATGCAGCATATGCAGTGCCGCTGCCATCATTTGCCGATCCCGAGTCGAGTTACCCGCCACTTCTCCGGTCGCCTGAGCCGGGACGAATGCTTCTCGGTATTGTTGAAGCCGGCACCCTGTCGAAACCTGCAATGCCCGTGTGGGCGAATTTCCTATTCAATCTTTTTCAAAAAGACAAACTCATCTCGGCAATCGTTTTGCGTGTTGACGGCCTAACCCCCGACGATGACCGCTTGGCCCTGTTAGATGATCTCGTTGCACGGCTCTACAACAGAGCGGTCCCAGTGATCTTGAGCTGTCACCATGATAGCAGCGGGATCGACTTGGTCGACTTTGGGTTTGCCGGGGGCGTTATTGTGGAGAATGCCTGTATCCTCTCGGATGGTAGTAGACGAGACTATTTCAGGTCAGCAAGACTGCGACAGATAATGACGAGATGCGCCAAACAGCGCCGCGAGCGACCTGGATTCCTTGTTGGTTTTCACGACGTCTGGGAGCAACGTCCTTCGGCCGCCGTTGTCTACAGGGCGCTAAAACTAGCGAGACATTTCGAAGCTGTATATGGTCATGGCCCCAAGCAGGCCGACCAAGATTTCCATGGGGTTCAAGATGTCGCGCAAACGATCAGCGGGTTCGAGTTCCTCCGAAGACCGGAGACTTGCGAGGTGTGTGAAAGCTGGTTGTCTGAAAGGAAACCGAATGAGCTGACAAAAATCAGCTGCAAAAGATTTGGCTTCAGCAGAAACGGAAGGTGCACACCGGGCCGCATTCCGCGAGTGACCAGGACAAAGTGGCGTGCTTGGCCCTTGTTGAGCTAAAGGAGCTCCTTCCGAGAATCGAACACCAGCTGATGCCTCTCCCGCTTCCCGAAGCACTGAAAGAGACGAACAAAAACAATGAGCAGACTGTCCCACAGCCAAATTACCTCAAACTCGCACCGCCGTGCGTTGACTTCTGGGAGTCATCCGCTGATGGGGAGCGGATATCGCCCCTGGGATGCCTCCCGCTGACTGTTGCGGCCACCCAGGAGCATCACACGGCCGTTCTAGCGACGCAAATTGGCCTCAGGGACCTGAAAATGCTCCATCAGCTTGACGAGACAGACGTGGACAAGATCATTCAGCAGCTCCGGTCCCTGCAGACAGTTTCGACGCAGTTCCACTTGGTCAGGATGCTGATTGAAGGGCTCGCCCAGAATACCGTCGTCGTCCACAAAGGGCTCAGCACAGGATTCACTGTCCCCGACACGTCGGTCGAGTTCTGGGGTCTTGCCGCTGCAGCCCGCGACGATCAAAGCAGCGTCGACATCTTTCTGTCTCGGCGATCGCCCGACGACGCATCCACCGTGCTCCACGTTTGGCTGGCACACCATGGCGTCTCAAGAGTCCATCGGCTCGAAGAGGAGCTGCGCTTGGAAGCAGCTTACAGCCCCACAAAGAGTCACACATCACTTCCCCTAAGCATCCGAGCCGCGATTGATAGAGCCACGCCAGCTGAGACACTCTTCTTTTTGGAGCAACTTCAGGTTGCTAGCCCCCGACACCGCTTCAAGCGAGCCATCGAGAGCCACTGTAAATTCGTGCTCATCGACGAAGTTTCGGTGGAGGCTTGGAATGACGCGCATTGCCGCCAGTTTCTTGATGGCTCTCTCGATATGCGACGGCTGTTGGAACGGCGGTTTACAGAGCTTGCGCGCATGGGTTCAACACACCTCCCATCTGTCGAAAGCGTACTGGAGTTGCACGCCGAAGCTGAGCAGCTCATTGTTGACTCTCTTCTCCTTGGAAAGAGTCAGACGCTCGACAGCATCCACGACACCCTGCTTCAAGCATACGATCCTCTAGACGCCTTTCATGATTGTGACAGTGTCGACGTCAACGCAGATATTCTTGCACTCCTTTTCTTCTGCACTCTTCGCAAAGCCGCATTGGAGGACGTGTACCTGGAGGCCACGGATCGCTGTCCGATTTTCTCACAACCCGACCAAGCCGCCGTCTTTTGTGAGCTTTGGGTGCTGGGCTCACAATGCGAGCTGTATTTTGGGATGGTACCACGTGCTTTGGGTCAAGTCATCTACAACAAACACAAAAGCTTCCTTCGCGAATACCCACCCCCTATGGCTCTCAGCGATGATGAGGCTGGTCTGATGACAGCATACGCGAAAATCGAGCCGAAACATGAAAGGGCAGATTCCGACTTCAACCCAAAGAACAGGAAGGGAATGAAGTTCCAGCAGGTGCTCATCGGATTTAGGGCTCTCTCGGTTTTCTGCCTTCCAGCAATGCTGGACATTTTTCTTCTCAGTTTTGTTGGTCGAGGCCTGTTCATGACAGCGTATATGGGTGACGAAAACATCATCGCTGCCTGCTACGCATTGCTCGTTGCTCTCTTGCTTTCAGCTGGCATCACGGGTAGCGTTGGTAGCGTTGGCAACTATTACCTCTCCCATGTAAGTTGACTTTATCGCCTATCGCTTTTGACAATGTCGATACTGATTCCTCCAGTACGCGTACGGAAATATGGTGCATTTTCATGCCCAGTGTTTGTCCGGAGGCTTTGTGCTTTCCTTGCTAATTGCTGCCCTGGGTGGCTCACTGTTCTATTTGAAGACGTCTTTTGGATCAGCGATGATCTTTGCAGCATATCATGTGCTCATCTCCACATATCTCAACCTCCTTGGTAAGTCTGTTGAACTAGTCTCGCATTGGATATTCCTAACCATTCGCCTAGGCACCCTAGCTACGATGCATCAACTCGGGAGCCCCATTACATCTGGACGAACTATTCTTTGGCGCACCATTCCTGTTCTGTTTGTGTCTCCAGCGGTGTCAAGTTTTGTCAACCGATATGACGTGACCATCTATCTTTCTGTGGGATACACGTTCCTTTGCCTGCTTTTGCTTCAGTATCGCAACGTCTGCCGCAAGTGGGTGGGCTGGACTGACAATATCCCCAAACTGTCGGAGCGCGACATTTTCGACTGGTACGCCCTGAGAACGGACAAACCCTTGGTTTCCGATGACACTAGCGAGTCCGAGTCTTCTCTGATGATTTTGGACGAGGGTCCGACTGCTTGCCCAAAACAGGAAGCCTTGCAGACTTTCAGAGAGTGCTTACAGCTATACCGGGGAAATGTCGCCAGCATGAAGCAAAGGATGCTATCCCCAGACCCATTGCTTGAGCGGGTAGATAAGGGGCTGCCATACATCGAGTGGCTTCTTCGGAAAGGAACCTCAGACGTTGAACGTTCGGAACTCTTCTCTGTCTCATGGTTTGCCCAGCTCAGTCAAGCATTGAGAGCACAGCAGTCGATGACCCAAGGGCTCAAAGAGCACAGCATTTTCCAGCTTTCCCGCTATGCTACATTAGATGTGTGTGTCGCTGATATTGCATCATTGAAGTTGAGCTAACTATGACAGGTAATCCTGAGCATCGGACTTTTTCTCGCCTGCTTGATGGACCGTTGGGTGAGCATCGCCATGTCAGTCAGCTCCCCACCAGTGGATCTGTTTTTCCATTTCACATCGAGATACGCCATCTGTTTTGCGATGCTTTATTTCTGCACCTCCGTCATGATACTCGACGCCACACTTCAGGGTTATTGGAGTGTTAGCTACGAGTTGCCCGACGGGAAACTCTCCGGATTGCGGGATGCTGCCTTGATCACTCACAGTTGGGAAAGGTAGGAGTTTCTTTCCGTTTGTGTATGCCGTTTCCCGGCAACTAACCAATATTTAAGGTGCCAGCGAGCCAAGTACTTTGAATCGCTTTCGTTGCTTTTCTCTCGACTTATGATCGCCTTTGGTGTATATTCGCTTCTCGTGTGGGCTCTGGTTGATAACTCGGCAACGATCAAGTTGTATTATCTTTACACTCTAGCCTACACCGCGATTGTCATCTTTCAGGTGCTTACTCCAGTTCGTGCTTCTACAAACTACCACACTAACCGCATTTCTAGTTTAATCGGTGCTTCACACGCAATTTGGCCTCACACGCCGCATCGATTATTGCTTCTGCGGTCATTGGGTTCCTTACCGGCTGCATTCTTCACAATATCATGACGAAAGACTCACGGTACTTCATTGATATCGTCGCATTGGACACCACTGCAATCATTGCTGCGGTGCTGACCTGTATTTGGGCGCTGAGAACTCCCTACAATACGAAGTTAGAGACCCTGCCTCAACTGCCGCAGCCGAAACTCTGGAGACAGCCACGGTTAGGCATAGCACAGGATCAGCTGTTCACTAGGCCGCCAGTCACGGAACCCGATACTCTCGGGATGCTTGTCACTGCCGATTCATCACCGATTTTGACAGCAAAAATATCCGAGACTCTTCAAGCTGGGGTGAAGGTATTGCAAGAAAACCAGGATGTTTCCGGCCTTAACGTCAATGTCTCCCGGGTCTCATTGACAATGTGGGAAAACGGTTGCATTCAGCTCCGAATTTGCTCAGCTTTATCTTTCGTCGACCACGGACTTGAAACCACCCGTTCCTTTAGCAGATTTCAAGAGGGTGTTTTGTCCATCACAACTGCGGTGCAGGGAATGGTACCAGACCTCTCGGAACCTCAAGACATCAACAATTCCTTGTGAGTGATCCCAAATTTCTAGATAGCCACATGTAAAGTTTTTGATGAGCTAACTTTCACGAAGAGTTGTTGAGTCGATACTGTACCACACTGCGGTTTCAGTGCTTTCCCTCAGCAGCGCCGAAGCAACACGCACCACGCTCCTGATACATCGAGATTTGCCCTCAAGAATTGACACCGAGTTGGCGGCAGAAGGTGCTCGTCAGACTCGCTTAATCCGATCACGCGCAAACTCGCAGCTCTTACATCATCTTTGTCTCGGCCTTGATGTTGACAAGGATTGGAGTCAGCTTCCCCGCGCCATCCGAGAGGCAGTCTTTCGCCGGATCCTGGATAAGGAAGTACATCTCAGTCGGGAAGCACGCAGCTGGATTTCATCTAATGGGACCTGTCCCCACACAAGTAACTTTCACGTCAGCCTATGGCTTGGGTTGTACGAGGCGGCTTCCCGAACGCCCCGATGGAGCGACATCAGCAGATCAGACGCAGCCTCTTGCTTGCAGGAGTACACCCAGTCAGTCAACCATGTCCACCAGCCCACGTCAGTTTGGCAATACTGCATCAACACAGTCTGCATCCCAATGCTTCTCTTCAAATGGATCGGCATCATATCTGGGGGCAATTCTAATGTGGAACGAGAGCTGTGGCATCAACTGCTTTGTTTTTCCCGGATGCGAAATCTTGTCACATGGCCGGCATTGAGCATTTGGAGAGTCTGCCGACAACTCAAAAACATTTGGATCTATGTGATACTCATCCAACATCACAACCCTCTGGCATACATCCTACGGCTTGCCCAGAAGGGGGTTTCACGCACACTTCAAAAAGATCGCATCGTTGTGCAAATGAGGAGGAAGGTAGTGACCGGCTTTGCTTCGATGGCTGAGCAAGGATCATTAACACTGGATGTGTTCGATGGCAACCATGCATGTCGTCCGTCAGACGTGAAGCAAGTCATGGTAGCCACATACGACGACCAATTTCGCTTGGCAAGCCGTTGCGACGAGAAGAAATCTAGTCGGGTCAACAGCACATACATCTACGCCGAAGAGAGAAACTCGAGACAACCTATCTGCAAGCTCGTTTCAACTGAAGATGACCAAAAGGTTTGCGAATATGACAGGAAAGGTCGCGTTTTTGGTGGCGTCATCAAGATCGGAGACATGGAGTACTCGTTTCGGTACTTTTACAGACGCGGCTACAGGGAGAGTAATGATGTCCTGAAAGCGGAGTTCAAGATCCCCGCATCTCCTTCAAAAGGCTCGTTGATCATATATTGGGGGGCACCTGCAGCTGAGGATGTTTTGGAGAACCTCGCCTGGATTCCATCGGACCTCGTGTGCCGGATTGTGAAGAATGTGGAAAACCAGTGCTATATCACCACAGTCAGCTACCGCCATAAACGGGATCCCGTGAGAGAGACGGTTCTCAAAGAGGGCAACACTGTCGCTGCTATTCCTTCAAGCTGGGCACCGACGATATTTGAACACGAAGAGCTGCTTCAGCAGCGGCCTCACGACACGTCATTCGAGAGCGACGACCTGTTGTACCACCATCGACGAAGCCAGCTCAAATTAGTCGCCAAGTTCTGCGGTCGCCCGCTCTCCTGGGCAGCGATGATGAACCCATTAGTTTGGCAGTACCTTCGTAGAAAGACGGTATACCGTTGTGTACCAACTTGGTGGTTGCGAACGGAGCTTTGGAATCATTGGCGAAACAGCGGCACACTCGATGCGTTGGCCGCATGCTGGATGGATGAGAAAATATTGCGCGCGGAACCACTTCTCAGAAGCTACTGGAGTGCCCGCGGATCTGGAAGACTCCCCGCGGCAAAGGTTTTCCTTGATCACCATATTGAGCAAATCTCCGCCGCCATCAACATGGACAAGGATGTATCAGAGGTCTGCATGTTGCCAATCAAGACGTCAGACCTCTATGCGATGGGCCTGGGGAGGGATGCAAATCAGATGACTACACGCCCGGAGGACTGTTTCAACGATACGAAGGACCGCATCTCGGTTATTTTCAACGACACTGGATGTTGGCCTGACGCTCCCGGTGGTGTGTCGAACTGCCGCAGGGATCTCGTCGATGGCCACAGCACCATCCGCAACCATGTTCTGGCCGAGTCCGCAAATGAATACGGGATACCTCGATTCCAAGTAGAGAGAAACGTCCAGTCCCTGAAAACACTGCCATTATGGGGCCTGGATGGCAGAGTACCAAATCATGGCCTCATTGAGAATCTCCTGGAGTCAGAGGTTGATGAAAAGATTTCTAGCACAGCCACAGAACGGGACATTGTCGGCGTCTTTGTCCCTCTTCTTAAACTCTTCGTCAAGGGCGCACGGTCACAATCCATTTCAAGGTCGGATATGGTCACGTACAGCAATGCTGTACTGGGCATGTTTGACTACTTCCAGCTCAAAGACTACAACCGCACTTGGAACTCGAAAGAGGTGAGCAACGGATGGGTTGAAGCTTGGCTGACCCCTTTTGATGATCCGAACATCACCGGGCCAACCGATTGCTTTGAACTGCAGAGGCCAACCCTGCCGGACTTGCGCAGCGCCTTGGAAATCTTCAGCTCGTATTTCTTTATCTTCTCGGTCCAAACACCCAAGGACTGTCCACAGGTATTCCAAAGCACGCATCATGGTGTCAGCAGTCTCTTTGGCGTGTTTTTGAAGCACAGGCGCGGCGCGACATTTGGCATCTGGGACCATGCCATTTTGTGGAGGGAATGCTGTCTCAACCTCAGCACAGCGCAGTCAACACTCCCGATCCCAGTTCAGTCCATGGTGCTTGCCGGCATAGGATTGGCAATGCGGCTGGCGTACTTTCATGCGGATGTAGTGCTACCTTGCACGACGGTCTTTAATCCGTAAGTCCCTCTTTCATCGGCGTATGTTTAGGAGATTAGGCGAAGCTGATGAGGGATTTAGACTCTGGGAAGTAGAACTTGGCACAGACAGGGGCTGCCTCGGACACAAGAAGCAATTCGGCCGCAAGATTGACCCTATTGTGAATGGAGTAAGCAATATGACTGCCTTCAAGCCAGTGGACGAAGTTCGATCCACTACACCGACGGTCGTCATGTTGTCGAATGTGCAGTTTATCAAGGACATCAAGACGGCTATTCTGGCTGCAGATGTCATTGTCAACAAATGGGGATTCTCGGAGTATCAGCTGTTAGTCTACGGGGCTCGGGATCGAGAGCCGAGCTACGATATCGATATGGCAAAGCTGATTGAGTCCTGCAAACTAACCAACCACGTCACTCTCAAGGGGTTTGGTAAGCCGCAAGAGGCCCTCGAGGACGCGTGGCTGTTCATGAACTCGTCGCTGTCTGAAGGCTTGCCGCTAGCTATCGCCGAAGCAGCGCTGGCGGGTGTGCCCATCGTGGCAACAGCTGTTGGGGCCACGGCATTGGTCCTGACCGATCCGGACGATCCTTCCTTGCGATACGGGGAAGTGGTGCCTCCGAATGATCCAACTGCCCTCGCACGCGCTCAGATTTCCATCTTAGCCATGGCTGGGCCCTGGGCGAAATTTGCCGGAGATGTCGACAAACGTGGCTCTGTTCTGCCACATCTTCGGGTCCCGGATGCGGTAACCGCCCGAGATGTCGAGTGGTTATCGAAGCGGATGCGTGACAAGGCAGAAGACCGACGGAAGCTTGGCTTGCTCGGCCGACAGGTCGTATTGCGTGGGTTCCACGGGAAGCGCTACCTGAGAGAACACGAGCAGATGTACTGGGTGCAGTGGCATCTGGCGGAGATGCGGAAGAAGTCCTCAGTAGAGAAGTCCCTCGTTTCTGCAGCCGGCAGCACGTCTGGACAGGGGTGCAGTGGCACCCAAGCCAATCCGGGGACGAGTGTTAGTAACGGGCGGCGAGATCCGGCCACGTCGTCAACTCCAGCGCGCTGGCCGAGGAAGTTGAGGAAGCTGAGGAGAGGTGGAAGCCAGTCGTCTCGTAAGGACGTGGTTTGATGGACTTTTGCTTCAAGGCGGACTTTCATGACTGACTAATACTGGGTATAGACTAGGAGTTACCGGCATCTACCATTTGTACTAATCAATTCAAGTTACCTGAAGATGGATGGTCGAAGACCCTACTGTGTAACCCTCCCCCGATATGTGAATGACCCCTGACGGCTTGGCATGCACGCCCTTTTCTGGGGTAGCAACGGGATGACGCAGGCGCTAATCTCGAAACAGCGGCTCGGATCCTTCGCGGGCTGTCAGCTGCGCGACGGGTAACCGTATGTTACTGGCATCAACTTTTCTTGCTCCACGGCGCAGTAGGATCAGGAGGTGCGACATCAAGAACGAGGGTTGCAATTATCCTACAGTTTACCTAAGCTACGACGCGATACAATGGCACTCCGGTTTTGTTCTAAAATAGGCAGCAGGGCTACTGGTAGAATCGGTTCCAAGCAAAAGTCCCCGGCAAAGTCAAGGAGGGTGGCTTAGACACGGCCAGGATTCACTCATTTCCCGATCCCCTGGCTGCGGAGGAGTGGGTCAGCGCATCACCACCCAGTCGGAGCGCAGCAAACCACACGAAAGAGTCGGGAGTGGGGTTGCGCCAAGAGAATTCATGGGGCAATACGAGTTTCGACTCCTTCGAGAACCATTCAAGTACCTGCCCACGACTCAAGCTTGCTGAGCCCAGCCCTTCCAACTTCAAAGTTGTGATCATTCAACAACAACACACAACGGCAACAATGGTCGCATCAATCAGGGCGGTCGCCCTCCTCACGGGGCTCGCCAGCATCCACGGGGCAGTGGCAGCCGACTCGCCGTTCAAGATTGAGACTCGTGACGACATTCTCGCGTCTTCTCGCACCCTCGCCCACGACCTCGTAGCGCTCTACAAGGGCAATGAGACGGGGGGGATCCCCGGCGTCCTGACGCCCGAGTTTTCGGCAAAAGGCGGCGGCTACTTCTGGGACGAGGCCGCGCATTTCTGGGGTACTCTGATCGACTACTGGCGTTTGACGGGCGATGAAACGTACAACGACCTCGTCATCAAGGGCATCCAGTTCCAGCGTGGACCCAATGACAACTTCATGCCCCCCAACCAAACCGCCGCCCTCGGGAACCCCGACCAGTGCGTTTGGGCTTTGTCGGCTCTTCGCGCTGCTGAGAACAACTTCCCCAGCCCGCCCTCCGGTGGAGTCCCGTATCTCACCCTGGCCCAGAACGTGTTCGACAACCAGTTCTCCCGCTTCCGCAGTGAAGTCGAGGCCGGCACCTGCGGGGGAGGTCTTAGATGGCAGATCCCGATGATCAACAATGGCTACAACTACAAAGAGAGTATGTTTCCCTGCCCTTCTGTATAGCATAGCCCAAGACTGACACCCGATCAGGCTTCGGCAATGGCTGCTACTTCACCCTCGCTGCCCGCTTGGCTCGGTACACCGGCAACACGACGTATGCCAACGTCGCCGTCGGCGCGTACGACTGGCTGACCAAGATCGGCTTCATCGACACCAAGACCTACGCAATCTTCGACGGCGGCCACGTCGAGCAGAACTGCACCGACATCAACAAGCTCCAGTGGTCCTCAACCGCCTCCCTCATCACCCTCGGCGCCGCAAACATGTACAATTTTGTAAGCCCCCCTTTACCTCCTACCCCCCCCACCTCTCCCCCAAACTAACCCCTCCCCCCTAGACCAACGGCTCCGCCGAATGGAAAGACCGCCTCACCAACCTCACCACCGCCACCCTCGAGTTCTTCTTCCCCGAGAACATCGCCTTCGAACCCCCCTGCGAATCCCGCAAAGGCACCTGCACCACCGACATGGTCGCCTTCAAGGGTTACACCCACCGCTGGCTCGCAGCCGCTACGCAAGTGGCGCCCTTTTTGTCGGCGAAGATCCTCCCCGTGCTGAAGACGTCGACACAGGCGGCTGTGAAGCAGTGTACTGGCGGAGAGAGCGGGAGGGCGTGTGGCTTTTATTGGGCCGATGGCGGGTTTGTGAAGCCTAATACGACGGGGGTCGGGGAGCAGATGAATGTGCTGGCGGCGGTGTCGGGGTTGTTGGTTGCGGAGGTGGCGGGGCCGGTTACGGGAGGAACGAACGGGGGTGGGAATGGTGGGAATGGCGGGGATGGCGGGAATGGTAATGGGGGGGCGAATACCCCGCCGAAGTCGCCGTCGATGGCGAGTCGGTCCGAGGTAGGCGTGTTTGTGGGGACGGTGGCGCTGTTGGGGATGTACTGGCATTTGTAAGCTGATGATTGAGTTGATCTGTTGGTAAGATGGAAATGGGGGTGGGTGAATCGGTGTATGAAGATGGAAATGTTTGAAAACTGGCAATAGGGGGTGCCGGGAGGAGTGAAAAGCTTTAAGGATTGTTCCCTTTGTTGAGTTTTTGTTGGATAATACTGCTCCGTAGAAGCCAGAAACACTGAGTTTAACTCCTCTGTTATATGAGACGAATCTGGGCACCCAGAATTTTCCTTTTTGTACCTTACCGTCTGGTAACGTTAGCGGGCGATGGTGCTGCGAAGCGAAGCGAAGTCGCGCCGTTGTCGTCTTGGCTGGAGGGTGCATGCGACCGTATATCAGCAATTCGTGTGCTGGTGTTGATTCCTCTGACCCGACCACACACCGCGATCGATGTGATGGAGTTGGCTACCAGTGAAAGGTCTCGGGCCGCTCGAGGACAATTCCACAAGTCGGCGTTCAGGTGATAGACGCGCTACTGCAAGCCACGCCCAGACTGTCAAATGCTTGACTCGAATCCTGGTATGCCGAGATTTGATGGGTCTGAGCTTGCGCATTTTTCGCGTTCCCTCTGAACATGAATTTTGCTGGAGCAGAGCAGTAAGCAAAGTCATTCTTGCGCCAAATTTGGCATGTCGATTAAGACGGTGAAAACGATGTGGTCGGGACGAAGCCGCGACTTGTGTGGCGTAACGGCCACCGAATGGGGCCTGTATGGTGTCCTCGTGGTACTCTGTTGTATTCTGTTGTGGGCTTGTTGGTTCCAAGCCCAGTGCTAACAATTATGCTGGCTAAATACAGGGCCGGTGCGGCCCACAACCAGTGACTAATCATGCCAAGCCTGGTCCTCCACAACTTGGTCGCGGGCTCGCATGGTCTAACTCCTGCATCCGCCAAAGCTGCAGGCTGAGCTTGTCGGGGTCCAGACGGACCTGACCCCATGGGAGTTTTTACCGTGGCGTCGCTAGCGGTCTGGGACCCCACATGCCTTATTTGCGGAGGATGTCCGATTGGCGAGCAAACGGGACTGCCAGTGCGTCAACTTCGAGCGAACACCCCTTGACCGGTGGTGGACCTCAGAAGAGGATGACATGAGGCGATCAACGGTAAGGCAATCAGCCATTCGCACTCCGACGTGAGAGCCCTCTCTTAGAGAGGTCATGCGTCATCCAGCAGCAAAGATGTCTGGGGAAGCCAAATTCGGCGGCTCACGCCACTCCAAGGCCTTTCTTTCCTTCATCGTCGAGTACCTACGTTGAGGTTCTTTATCAAGAAGCAAAAGATATTCGACGTTAACTGAAATAGATCATAGATAGAGTTGTATCCTACACCCCTGCAAGAGCTCATCAGATCCCCTCATATTTTGGCTTCTTGCTGCAGTTACACTTGTACCGCAGTGGACAGCCGAGCTCATCACAATAATCGTAGTTGCCTTCACAAGTTCCTCCATCACAGTATATGTCGCATTGGTCAAACCTCGAATAATCTTGCCCGTGAAAGCACCCCATGATCAGTGGTTTCTTGTCGCAATCGCATCGGTATAAGTCCCAACAGGACTTAGGTGGAGCACATCCAAAGTATCTGTTAAGGACGCAGGTGCCGTAGGCGCATTGGTCCGCGCAGACCCCCCAGGCATAATGGAACTTGTTATGGGTGCACCACTTCGAATGGATCGGGACCGCCGGCGGTTTCTTGTTGCAATCGCACTCGAACTTTGTGACGCACTGGTCGCGCTTATCGCAGATTTCCTTGGCCTCGCAAGAACCGCCTGGGCATCGAAATTGACAAGAGTCCACTTCCCTTGTCTGGCGCTGGTTCTCGCATCGAGGTTTGCGGGGATAACCGGGGGCATAGCTGTGTCTTGCCGTCAAAAGGGATCGAAACAAGCCAACGGTGAAAATGGGAGGTACTCACCCAGCGTGCAAGTGCTGGTACCGAATGGCAGCGAACAGAATAAGTGCAATAACAGTCCACAAAAAGAGGAAGAAGGTAGACCTGGCCACGGCCATATACATGACGTCTTAAAGAAGAATATCTGCTGTAACACGGCCTTTGCGTCCTATGACATATAATAATTTCGTGACGTAGAACGAAGCAACCTGAAGCTCGGGGATATCAAGCGGGGAAGCGTTTCAAGTCTTGGAGACAGATTATTCCGCTCCGAAGAGCCGTGCCTCTTTTCTGCAGCGCCAAGACATAACTTACCGTCGAATTCGAGGCAGCGTCCCGGCAAATTCAACACTGTCCAGCAAAGGGTGGAAGGAGCGTTGGAAGAAATGACGAATTGGACCCACTTTCTTCCAGTATTTCAGGCCGGCTCTCAGGGCGAGAAATTCTCCTCCATCAACAAGAATTCTTTCGCCAGTCCCTCAGCGGACTACAACTTTTGCTAGACATGGCCGCGGTTTCTGCACACGGTTATGTTTTGTTCAAAACAGCGTCCTGAATGGAGGGTGATCCATTGGTCTCTGACAGCGTCTACTTGTTGAATTCAACGTGGTCACCAGAAACGCAGTAATTGGAAGCCGTGAAGAGTGTTGTATTGGAGAGAAGCTCGCAGAGCAACCGTGAGCACGTAAAGC
>Ga0247760_1002033_pt1 | contig 16547 bp, 20 predicted proteins | sample UWRJL171409R4_FD_179936 | JGI IMG/M metagenome (GOLD analysis project Ga0247760, IMG submission 179936) | Plant litter microbial communities from Arlington Agricultural Research Station in Wisconsin, United States - UWRJ-L171-409R-4 | ecosystem: Environmental > Terrestrial > Plant litter >... | reverse complement strand
CCCCCCAAAAGTGCGCCAAACCCAAAAGAAGAAACGGCGATGAATCTGACCAAGTGTGCCACCTGTTTTATGAGACGAATCTGGGCACATGAAATTTCCAATTTCGTACCTCACCCACGTGATATTGCTCACTCAGGCTCAGGCTCAGCACAGTCTTTGCTCATGATTTTCTCAGGCTTGCTCACCCTTGCTTCATCCCACCTGCGAGTCCGGTCAACTCGACGCTGCCGATTTTTCGATACAGCACGTGTCGATCCATATCCAGTCGATCCATATCCATTCGCACCTATCGCCAGTCTGGCCCTGTGCTGCTCATTGACTAGGACTTTGCAGGTACCTATAACTTTGTTGTACCCCTGATAAGATACTCGCTTGGTGGGATCTGACATGTCCTGGAACGACACTTCTTTCTTGCCCCATGCGTGCGACAGCATTGCATATGGTGGAATTTTGCTGTCATCGAACTCCTCGATGTTGAGGGTGCTGGTGTTGAGCTGTCGCATTTTAGGGACTCTGAGCTGGACGCAGCGATTGACGTTTGGGCAGCAGCTATTCTCGCGGCCCGGGACCGCACCTCGTCCTCAGTTCTCTGTCAGCCATCAGGCGGCAAGAGCGTCCAAAGGGAGCTAGACCATTGGACTTCAACTACGTGGTGTTGCTTAGAGGCCTTTTCGAGGCGGGGATCCCAGCAACTCTGGCCAATCAGTCATCCCTGCCGTGCGTGCAAACCCCACTAGCATGCATCGCCACAACCACTAACTAAGTAGCAACCAAGTTCCCCGCAGAGGTCGAGAGGGTTTCTGAAGCGGGGGGAAAGGCAGCACGTTGGGACTTGCCGCGATCGCCGAGAAAGGCGCCATGTCGGTGCTCAGCGATGTGTTGCAGACGCATCTAATTCAGAAGGGAATAAATCGGCCATTCTTCTTTCCTTTTCCGTGATCTCATACAAATTTCACATACTAACGTTAGCAAATGTTTCAAGAAAAGTGGTGTGCTAAACCCCGCTCGGAGGCTCAAGTCAGTCGCCTCGCCCAAACAAACCCCGGTCGTTGCGCAAGTACCGACGGGTGTCACCCCCCCTAAGCCTGGCACGACCGCAGCCAGGAAGCGCTTTTCAACAGCTCACACCGTTGCAGCCCAAGCGGTTCACACAATTAGCAAAACTTTTCCTATCAACCAAAATTGCTCCCCTTCCGACAGGCATGGCCAACCAGAAAAAAACGTACTTCCTCTGCCCCAACTGGGACTTCCACCCCTCCGGCCCTCTCCGTCTCGGCAACCTCATCATCTCCAAAGACACCCCCAACGACGCTCTCAACGGCCCCAACTGCCCCCGTCCGCTCCCTTACACCCCATCCCCCGCCCCAGATCCTCAAATAGGCTCATCTTCCTTCCTTGCTCTCCCTCCTGCCAACACCGTCTACCCACCCACCACCAAAACCAACGCAGCCTGGTCCACCACCGCCCACCGCTCCGGCCAGTACGCCCTCTACGCCGATTTTCTCTCCCTATTCACCGGTCTCGGCATCAACGCCTCTATCAACCACTTTTCCTCTAGGTCCCATGTCTTTCACTTCCGCGAGCTTGTGACCGAGACATTCACCCCGACCCAAGACTTTGTGCAAGCATGCATCGACGCGTCTGAAGCAGCGCGCGACTATGTCAAGCACAGCCGGTTCCGGAAGCACTTGTACATGGTAACTTCTGTCAAGGTTGCAAAGGGTGCGAGCGTTAAGACTATGGTTACCAAGAGCAGGGGCGGAGAGGTGGGCGTGGCTGTTGACGGGACGTGGGCGGGCGGTGCGCCGGTGAGCGTTGGCCCGAGCGTTGGGAGGGGGTGGGGAGGTTCTGAGGGCGGTTCGTTTGAGGATGCGTCGTCCGATTTTGTGTTTGCGTTTGGTCTGCATCGGGTGGTGGTGAAGAAGGCGGGAAAGGGGGAGGCTATATGTTCGGGTGGGATGAAGGTTGTGGGCGCGCCGAGGGGTTATACTTCTGGTGCCATGTATAGCGATGCGGAGAGCAAACCAATGCAGCAGGATGAGCTTTTTGTTGATCAGGCGGCGAGTGGTGACGCGACTCCGAGTGACTTCAAGGGAAGCGAGGGGAAGCTGGTGGTTGATGTTGACGGCGGGGAGATTGTGTGTGTGAGGCCATTTTAGGCATCGATGGGGTGAAGTGGTGGAAGTGGTGGATGTCCAGCGCTTGGTCTGATTATACTAGGAGGATGTTACTAATTACGAAGATTGCTTTTTAAAACGACCGATAATTTACGTTTCTCATTTCTTCTTTTTGTTTACATCAATCCGTCCAATAACTCTCCCAGAACCTGCTTCCGTTTGTCGTCGTTATAGCTGAAGAAGCGGCTTAGGGACAGAACATCATATCCCTGGTGGTTGGTCGACACATGGTGCAGCCAACGCTGCATCGTGTCAAACTCCTGGCACTTTTCCGCATCCTCCTCGGACAAGTTTTGGCGCGCGTACAGAAGGAAGGACGCAGCCACTCCCGCAACGATAGGCGTAGCGAACGAGGAACCCGACTTTCTCTTTTTCCAGGGGTTCTCGCAGAGAGACATGGGCCATGCAGATTCCACAGCTTCACCAAGCGCCAGGAAGTTAAAGCGGTTCTTACGTATTGGAGGATTGGCCCTCGTAGAGTTGCCCATACCGTCACCAGCGTAGATGCAGAACACATTTGTGTGCCGAGCCGGAAATGCAGGTCCTGGAACCGGCAGAGCGTGAGCTCCAGTGTTTGAGGCGGCCGCGAACATTAGCACACCCTTGGCGTGCGCCCTGATGATAGCCCTCTTGAGGTCGCTACAGCCCTCATATCTCTCGTCTGTAAACCCGAAGGACATAGATATTATGTCCACCTCCCAGGTTGTCGCTGCGTGTTCGATGGCCTATAGAACGGGAGGTGTTAGTGTTCATTATCGGCAGACACAAGACTCCTATGGTCGGTAGTACCTTTGCAATGTCCTTTGGGGGGATCAGGCCGTTCTCATCAGCGATCTGGGCGACGTAAATGTCGCAGTCGGGCGCCATGGTTAGTAGCAGACCAGTCACATGTGTGCCATGACCGGATTTGTCGGTTCCGTTTGACGCCAGTCCATTTCTTGGAGGCAGCCAGCTTTTGACTTCCACTATGCGTTCTGAGTAGGCCTGTATGGAATGAGTGGAGTGATCGAGACCAGTATCCAGAACTGCGACCTTGACTCGGGGTGCTGAGGACTCTTCTTCGGGTTGAATCGCCTCATCGTAGAAGTTTCGGTACTCCTCGATCCTTTTGTCGGCCGCGATGCACCTGAGGGAACCGTTGTGAGCTTTTGTCCTCAAAGAACTTTGGACACACAACTTACACTTCTTGGGTGTATCCATCAGGGGTATAGTCCTCAAAGATGCCTCCGGAGCTTGGTAAGAGATCCTGTGTAGGGGTACTGGAGCGCATTAGGCTCCTCAGAGGCGTAGTCTGCCTAGCAGGTGACCCTCTTCGGGGAGAGAGTCTTCCATCGCTCATATGCACCCTCAAAGACGAGCTGTTCTGAGACTGGGGGCGGCCCGCCAGTGAATCCCCTGAGTCGGCCCTGCCTGCCATGTACATCTTTCTTCGACCGATCGGCTCAGGTGATGCGGATCTTTGCCGTTTCCGGGATCCTATTTGTCGTGAATTCATACTCCTAAACACGTCCACAAGCTTCTGGACAATCGCCTTATACAGGTTCTTCCGGATTGTAACGTCCCGTGTGGATCGTGTCTGCTCGCCCAATTCCAGCGCATTCGCGATTTGGCTGTGGACCAACAAGCAAGCTCGTATGGCTTCAAGGTACTTGGGCTCGTCAAATCCATACTTCTCCAACTCGTCGACCTTTTTAAAAAGCTGTACCCAACTCGTCGTATTGTCCTCATGGTGTGGTTTGATGTCGAGTGGAAGGACTTCACCGAACTCAATCTCCAGTAGGAGCTTGGCCAGTGAGATCAAAGCAGGATGGCCGATGGAAAAGGTGTAAGCGTCGCCCGAACCGTTTACCTTGCAAGTCAAGGAGAGGTAAAGCGCTTCCTTAAGAGACCTGTTGATGTGGAATCTGTTTGAGCTCAAGTCGGCATCAAAGAAATCCATGAGGCAGTAGCCGAGCCGGACCGCCAGTGCCCGTTTCTCCCATTTGCTGAATCTGAAATTTGGCTTCTTCAATGACGAAATGCTCGGTGGAGTGAAGGAACCCTGGGAGATGAGCTGATATAGAGTCTCTTCGGGCGGTGTCAAGGTCACCGCGTTGAGGGCCGATGAGGCCCAAGCACCGAACAGCTCGCCGTTTTTCTCGATGAGCCCAACAAGGCAAAGTCCCGGCGCAGTGGTCTGCAGATCGCCACAAATGCAGCGGATTTTGTTTACATCATCAGGAAAGCTGCTGCCTCTGAAGGGAATTGTAAGTGTCCTTCCATCTCTCCACGGCAGACAATTTGAAACATGCTGACTGAGATGAGGGTGTTGAGAAGTGCAAAACTTACAGAAGGAAATCCTGTCCACACTGTAGCGCGAGCCAATTGTTCGAGCAGGAAGACATGAGGACGTCCAAAACAGCCCGAGGCTTCGTATTGATGCCATCCACCATGTGCGGGAGCTTTAGCAATTGGTCGTGGGTCTTCCCACAATTTGAATGCTTGGTAAGTGCCGCAAATGTCGCGATTGCGCGATCACGAAGCCAGGAGTCTCCCCAATCTCCCTCTTCCTGTCTGGTTGCAGTTGGAGGTGAGTAGGATGCTGAATCGGAATTGGGGAGCGTGAGAAGTTGGGCGAGGAGGCTGTTTAACTGTGTAACTAATGCCAGGGATTTTTGGAGCTTCTCCATGTTTTCCGGCAACTTGAATAAGGGCGTGTTTGACCCACCCACAATATCATATGTTTTTTTGGAATCGGCCAGGAGGCCGATAAGACGCTGGAGGTGGGGGTAGCTGCTGGTTTGACCTTGGGGGGGCGGTACAAGAACATGAACAGTGAGGTGGACGAGGGTGTCAAGGTGGCAGCACACAGTCTTCAAGACCCTGCCACATTCCTCAAATTCGGATGCGGAGAGGACGCGGGATCCATCATTGAACCGAAACAGAGACAACAGCTCAACCTCGAAGAGCTTGGCGCTGTATTCTCTCTGCTGGCTATCGACTGGGGAGTCATTTGACGGAACTGGCTGTCGCGTAAATTTGGATTTCCTCTTGTGGACCCACGCGCCTAAGGCTTGAAGAACGTGCCATTCAGGGCATTCGATAATATACGGCATCGTCTGCGACTTGTGAGCGAGGATAGCCGTTGGAAGCTGCGGTGATTGGAGACGATAACGATGGTGATGATCAGGGACTTGTCAAGATGCTATCAGCTGGGAGGAGGAAGCAGTGGAACGGGAACCTGACGGGACATGGGCGAGAACTGGATGGTTTGCGGGGAAATTGTGGGTAGAGGCGCGATCAAAGGGATGCCTCGAAAGTCGAAGCTTGATTGGAAGCTCACCACCACACGCGCATGCATCTGGGTGCGCAAATCTCCGTGAATGGTGGGAAGTACTGCCGCGATAGTCGCTTTCCACGATATGGACCAATTGCTTGATGTGCAGATCAGAGTGAAAGGAGGGGAAGACGAAAAGAGCGGGGTGGGCAGGCTCGTCTCCGTTATTGGTGTTACTTCCTACCTAGTAATAAGTCAATTGCGTCCCCACCCATCCCCATGTTAAACTTCTTCAAACTGGCACTTCCCTCGGCCTTCAAACTTCCCCACCCCCACTCACAGCGACACCGTGACACAGCCAACAATGGAGCCAGTATTAGGCAGCGATGACAGTAGTGACCTTCTTTACGATTTGGCTTGCGAATGCGAAACCCTCTTCTATGACCGTTTGGCCGAGCTTAGGTCTCGGAATTCCAATTCCAATCTCGAGCTCGTAGCAGAGTACCAGCACAGTTTCGCAGCATGGGCCGCTAATCTCGGCGTCTTTGCTCGGAAGAGCCAGTCCTTGGACACAAGACTCGGAGGCTACCCCGATATTGTTGATATCGTCGCCCGCCTGCTGGACATCATCCGTCGAAGTCTGAGCCAGCGTGAGTGTTACCGTTCCTTACAGTAACGCTGCGCTCCGCGTGACAGTTCTTAATGACTTGAAATGAATCGAGCACCCTAACCCGCTGGAAACAGTATCACTACCTTCTGACGCCTGTTGCGAGGTTCACATGGGCGAAAATACGACGACAACTGCTACCGGCCGGACAGAGCTGCACAACGCTGCCTTGGGTGCTATCGAGGCCACTCTCCCTCGGTTGAGGCGACTCGGGTGTACAATTCGCCAAGTATGCTATGGGAGAATGGAAATCAAGGCTCAGCAATTTGCCTCTCTCAGACTCGACGTTAAGCGCTTCACTGACGTCTCTCACGCCATCGTACACACCCTGTACCCGAATGCCCACCCGTCCCTCTTGAAATACTTGGCTAAAACTATGGCGAACAAATATGTCACCATGGAATATAGTATTTATCGATCAGAGAGGCTTCAAGCTCGTCGGCCAGTGGCACCTCTGAGCACCTTACCTCTAATTAATGAAAGTACCACAGTCACCCCAAGCCCAGCCGCGATTCCCGCAAAGCCCTCGGCCCCAGCTCCCAGTGTTCGAATGTACGGGACAGTCATTCAGTCAGACCTCTCAACCATTGACAGCAAGCACCCAAGACTACAGGCTCTGCGATCGCCGAATTTCCTAGATGGGAGCAGCGAGCGAGGGCGGCGAGGAACTTCATCAGTCCAAATCAGCAAGGGCCTATACCCACCATTCCCCCTACAGAGGGACAGCAACCTCCCGCGTTGCGAATGGTGTGGTGTTATGATCGACAAGCAAAAGATGAGTGAAAGTGACTGGAGGCACGTGTTGGCCCAATCCCATTGAAGCCAGTAATGGTCAACTGACAAGATATTTCTGAACATCGCAGACGCCACATCGACGAAGACTTGAAACCCTACGTCTGCCTCTCAGAGGAGTGCCCTGAGGGTCACCCGGCATACCCCGGCTTCAAGCCATGGTTTCATCACATGAGAGATCACAGCAAAAAATGGCACCAAAGAGCCTATTTGATCCCGACCTGGGGCTGCGCCGTCTGCAACGAGGGAAATAACGTCTATCAAAATCCGGAAGCGCTGCATGCCCACCTTTCTGAAGGTCACCCCGAAGTGTTTCCCCCGGAGTACCTCGACGTTATTTCCCGCCAGAGCAAAATGGAGCGGCCGAGAGCATCAAACGAATGCCTGCTGTGCTGTTTCACCATCAAAAATCTTGAGCCTGAGGCCGTTACAACGCTGCCAAAGCGCCAGAAAGTGCAGCTTGAAAATGAGAACCGCAAAATCGCTAGAACAACACTTGCCATGTACCCTCCTGCCTCACGAAAAATAGCTGATGCCGCCCCAGAAGAGCCAGACCGCTCCGTCACTACAACTGGGGCCGATCAAAGCCTGGCAAACGCCGAGACGATGGCCCGACACATCGCGAGTCATTTACAAGCTTTGATGCTACTTCTAATGCGCGTCGCCTCTATCCAGAACGTGAAACCGGATGATGGAGACGATGCCAATAGTGATTCGGTCGATATCGGTGACGGTGATGGAATGCCCATGCCAAGCCAACAGGAAACACCCAGAGGTAGCGGAGTCGTTGATGATACCGAGATGCAGGATATTGAGGCTGCGGAAGAGCATATTGTCTTTCATCCATCTGATATGCTTTCAGAAGAGACGCCGGCCCCCGATGCCGACGTTGACATTACTAGTCTCGGTGTGAAAACCGAATTCGACCACCTCTCACCCGAGCAAGATGACTTCCTCCAAAAGTTAATTCAATCTGGAGCGTTTCAAGCACCCGAAGAAAAAGACACTTCTCGCCATGCATCGGGGAATTCCTCTGATCCAGACTCAGACTCAGACAAGGTCAGCATTCTGTCTGATCATCATATAAGTCAGCCTTCGTTGCCAGCGAACTTGATCAGTCACAGCATCGTTGGGGCTTGACTGATAACTTGAATGAACCACATGAGTTCTTGCTGACAAACACGGTCGTCCAGATTGACTGGAACGAGGTTATCAACGCTGTTCTGGAGATGAAAGCAGGCCTAGACAGTCAAGATGAGCATCGCCGGACCGCGCTTCCTTCCGACGCAGAACTTAGCCGTGATTCGTTTACGAAGGCCCTCGCAGATCCCGAGGCTTTCCTAAACGATCTAGACGATGAAGATCAAACGCCTCTGTTACTAGCATCCAAGGTTGGGCACGAAAAAGTTGTTGAACTTCTTTTGAATACTGGACAAGTGAACATTGAGTCGAAGGATGTGTATGAGCAGACGCCGCTATCGTGGGCCGCAGAGAAAGGACATAAGGCTGTGGTTAGCCTACTGCTGGACAGAGGTGCTGATATTGAGTCGAAGGATAAGTTTAGGTGGACGCCACTATTTTGGGCCGTAGAGAAATGGCATAAGGCTGTGGTTAACCTACTGCTAGAGAGGGGTGCTGATATTGAGTCGAAGGATGAGTCTGGGCAGACACCACTATCTTGGGCCGCACGGGAAGGGCACAAGGCTGTGGTTAACCTACTGCTGGAGAGGGGTGCTGATATTAAGTCAAAGGATAAGTCTGGGTGGACGCCGCTATCGTGGGCCGTACGGGAAGGGCACCAGGCTGTGGTTAGCCTACTGCTGGAGAGGGGTGCTGATATTGAGTCGAAGGATGAGTCTGGGCGGACGCCGCTATCGTGGGCCGCAGAGAAAAGGCATAAGGCTGTGGTTAGCCTACTGCTAGAGAGCGGTGCTGACATTGAGTCGAAGGATGAGTCTGGGCAGACACCACTATCGTGGGCCGCACGGGAAGGGCACAAGGCTATGGTTAGCCTACTGCTAGAGAGGGGTGCTGATATTAAGTCGAAGGATAAGTCTGGGTGGACGCCGCTATCGTGGGCCGTACGGGAAGGGCGCCAGGCTGTGGTTAGCTTACTGTAATTAAAGCTATAAAATGGCTTAGTAGGTATATTCTTATGCATTGCTCCCCCTTTTTTCTCTTCTCTCTTATTTCATTAACTATAGCGTGCCACCAGAATCACCTTAAGATGGATTGATCGCTTTTATTCATAACAGAATAGTCGCCCGGTCGCCCTTCATCGCAACGTATTAAGTTAGTCGCAATATACAACCTTTTCCTAAAATACCTTAATTATAGCTAGTGTCCACCCCCATCTACATCGCTACCTTTCACTACCATGTAGCTCGGGCTAGCGACAAAGGTTGTGGCTGCTGGTGATAACGCTTTCCAATCCACGCTTGTGCGGCTTTACGGTCTTTTGCATCCTAAGCTCGTTCACCAAAGTGTGCTCTTTTACGCTAGTGTTTTTTTACGTGTTCTTTGATGACTTGGAAGGAACGGTAATGCATTGGAAAAGAAGGCTACAGCATATACATAACAGCTCGAGACTAGCAAGAACTGTTTGTTCCCCTGCTCGAGGCCGAAAGCCACAAAGCCATAGTTCATCCCGCTGCTTAGCGATTTGAATTAAAAAGCCAGCGACACCCATTTTACCTTTTACTATACTGGAATTAAAGGCATTTCCAGAGCAGTTATTATCCCGAGGGAGAGAAGGCAACTGCTCTCTACACCAGGTGTATAGCAAGGTGTGCCCGTTAGTTAACACTCAATTACCCTGTGCTCCGATTTATAAGGTCCAAAAATAGGTCTTCTATGGACGGTTGCTTATTCTTGGGCTCCTCGGTTATTTATAACTCTTGGGCCGAGTTCGCATTGCCATTTTTACTAGCCCCTGTTTAAGGCTATACTGATATTTGGGGGGAATGTTAGTCTATTTCGTAAATTAGACTTTAACTTAGCAGTCGCACTACGCTGATAAGGTAACGGAAGCCAGTCGTCTTTCGAGAGGCAAAAGAGGATCGATGTATTTAATGCGCCCGATTCCCAAATCTTCATTATGCTGCTTTCTGCACCTATTCACCAGCACACCCACACTCCTTACCGCTCCAACCTCCACAGCCTACAAGCTAAATCAGCTAAGACTTATGAAGTATTACAGATATTACACTTCATTAATCATGGTCAGCAGGACTTAACAGACCGCAGAGAGAGTTCTTATTCAAAGGCGGGTCGGGCTTTATTCTACCGATACCGCTGGAAGCTTCGTTCAGCTCCGGCCAAACCAGTTTGAAGGATCTGCCTTAGCCGAAATCAAAAGATTCGGTCGGTTGGCTGGCCATTGAATGGGCGGAGAGTAGCAGCCATTAGTTGGAGGGACTTAGAGTGAGCCGTGGGGCTATGTAGGGTTGGTTGGATGTGGGATCACCCTAGTAGAGGGACGAATCAGACAAAGTGTTGTGGTTTAAACCACTAGCGCCGTGTTAGTCAGCTGCAGCCCCACAGTTGCTTGGGCTCACAAGTACTTCGTGAGCCCTCGCGCCTGCGGCGCTCCTCGAGACTAGATCATCTATCTTACTACTAATTGCTGGATCACCTACTCGTCGGTGACCTGACTCCCTATAATCCACGGCATGCTTATACACCGTAACACAAAGCCCAGGGCAAATCATCCACAGCTCACCGCGGCTCAGGACTACGAACGAGAACGGCAGCTGTGTGTGCCCAGATCTTCTCATACAACCAGGTTGTTACATGCGTCTTGCCAGTCTCCTGCTTGCATCCAGTGTATCCAATCTAGTAAGAAGCATAAGAAAACTGAAACGCGGAGCGAGAGGCTGACGAAGATCGAGGAATGTCCAACGGAATACTCAAGCCTCCGTGTCGCCTATGCCTAGGAAAAGGAAGCACTACAGCGCCACCATCCGAGAAAAGTTAAAGCCGGAGCTGATAGCAATCTCTGCACGCCGAAGTAACCCTCCGACCCATTCTTTCCCTTCCCCACTCCTCCAGGGACATCTCGGCTGTATCCGGAATCCGCTTAAAGGCAAAAGCGTTAGGGTCAGCGCTCTTGCCCCCGGCCCGGTCAAAGGCCCAGACAAAGTCTTGAAACTGCCCCTGCTCCCTGTGTCGAAACTCAATCTCAAAGTCCTCGACAGTGAGCCGGTTAGTGCCACCCACGCTCGACGGCAACAGCTCGCTCATGCTCGTGGCAAAAATCATCTTGACTTGGGTCCCATTGTCAACTGCGCCTTGAGACACCCGGAGTGGATAAGAATACCCGGACCCGTAGAGCCGTAAGACGAGGCAAGTCTCGCCAGACACTTGGTTCGTGTCGAGCTGGCCTATCTTGGTAGTACTGTCGCGGCCACCACCAGCCTTGCCGATTGACACGGTTGCAAAGATGCCCTCAGCAAGCTGGTACGTGCCAATGCAGCCTCCGAAAGTCTGGGGACTCGCGAGCTGGGGAAAATCCTCACACAGAGACTCCTCGTAGTGGTGCATGTCCCATAGATAGCTCGCAGCGACATGGTTGGCTAGCTCCTTGACCCAGTCGCATTGGTCCTGGAAAGAGGGCCCGCCACATGACGCGATGAGCAGGCCCACAAAATTGGCAACGTCGACAAGATAGCCACGCGTGTTGCTCAGGACGACAACCGCCTGCCGCCGCCGTAGATCCACCATGTAGAACGATGTTGCCTCAATCATGTTGCCGCCGTGACTCAGCACGAGCCGCGGGTCCTGTCCGCATGTGTCGCCCTCTAGAAAGAACGGCCAGACATTGTCGACCTCTAGCTCACGCGTCGCCTTTTCCAGCCGCTTGGCGTTTTCCCCATCGGCCCCTGGCCAGCGAGGTTTTGGCGAAGCTTGTTTGTTGTCCCAAGGAATTATGGTTGTGCTCCAACCTGCCGCATAGGCACAGGTACTATCCCCCATCATGCCTTGAATGTGTGAATGGACTAAAAGCATGCCACGCTCCAGCTCCGAAAGGTTGAGATATCCGAGGCCCGATTTCCGGTATTCAGGAAGGTGGTAGACCGCGATGAATTTCTGTAAAACTTGAGCAGATCCGAAACTGTCGACATATTCCTAGCTGCTGCTCCAAGTGGCGATGTTCCAAGATTGGGCGAGGCCCGGGAGGCCTGAGATGACTGGACGGGGAGACTCCGTATGCCGGAAAACTCCTTTCTCACATATTGGTGCACATCGGTGTACTTGAACCCCCAATTTCCCAGGCTATTCCTCTTCTCCCCAAGGGCTCCCAGTGGCCGCTCGACCGACACCGAGTAGGCCCCAGCGATTTGGCCCGATATTCGCCTCTCCTCGTCCTCGGCGAGCACAGCAAACGTCCTATTCATGTCAAGGGGGTGGAAGATCCGCTGCCGCACAATTTCGGCCCACGGTATCCCGGTCGTCTTCTCTAGGATGGCTGCGGCGAGCGGAAATCCCTCATTCGAGTAGTTGCGTCCGTGGGCAAAGTCCTGTGCGTGTTGGTATCTGTCGTTGAGCGGCAGATAACGGAGGAGAGAGGATCGGCTGGATTGTCTTCCAGGGGATATCCCCATCGGGACTCTCCCACAGATTCGTGCACCTCAGAAACTCGGTCCGGTTGTCGATAAGATCCGCGACGGTCAGTTCTCGCCCCACATGTCGAAGGAAGGTCCTGCTTGCCAGCTCGGGAAAACCCGTCCCACCTCGGTGGCGAGGTCCACCGAATAACTCCCGTCGACGGCCATGATACCCACGGCCAAGGCAATGATCGGCTTCGTCATGCTCGAGATCAGGAATATAGTGTCTTTTGACGTTGGGCTCCCATCGATCCGTCAGGTGTCCCGAAGTCCATCTCCATCATCTCGGTGTCCTCGAGCATGCCTACCTATAGGCCAACATTGCCATATCTTGAACAAAGATGTTTTATGGTGTCAGAGAAGGTATCAGAGTGGAAATCGGCTGAAGAAGTCGTCATTGTTCTCGTGGATGGCCGAGGCTCCCGGTGTCGTGGGATTCTGAGAAGCCGACCAAGCGTCTTCTCCTTCCTTGGCGTGCTCTTGAGACATGGAGCCCGAGCGGTCGCGTGTGCCGATGCTTTATATTCCACTGCCATGTCCTCCAACTTGGGTTGGCCTGATGCTTGCGTGTCCGTTGGGCCGCCCTCTTGGACTTTATTGTAGGGGCGAATTCCCGGTAGGAGGGAGGTGGCCACTGTGAGGCAACGGCGAAAAATGGCCCGAACAGAACGTGAAGGCTCGTGTCTAGAAGCACCGCCGCCCCCTGATCATATCAAGCCTTGCTTATGCAATGTGGTGCCGTACAATACGCAGGGGTAGATTTTGTTAGCTTGGTACGTGCCAAGAAGGTGGCTGACCATATAAAGAACAGGGTTGGACACAGGCCCCCGAAGTCAATCGAACTAACAATATCTACCCCTGCGTATTGTAGAGCAATGGTACTGTGGGGAGATAGCAGGGGGGCCCTAGCACGGATGTGCGGTGGGATTCTCGGAGGCGCTTGTTTATAATGGTACCGTACCCACCATGTCCCAGCATGTTAGATCATGACCGGGAGTACGAATGACGGCCATCCCCGATCTTCAAGATGGTCTTTGACGCTCTTCATCCACGCAGTCATTCGAGGTTCCCTCCCTCGCAGTGACTCTGTATGCCGGGCAACCTTGCCGCGCATCAGCCACAGGGTCATCTGTCCTATCGGCCCTGGTCAACATTGTTGTTCAAATTCTTTTCTTGCTATTATTCGGTTTTATCTGCAGGCTACCGAGTGCAGTTGGGAGGCGCCTTCGTATGAACAAGCCCCTGATGCGACACTAATGGCGGCCTCGCCGTTGGGCCACGCTGGAGTGCTTGGTTACGCGTCGCGGGTCTCGGCCGTGGCAGGATACTGGTGATGCTGTGTCCGGCGCGGCTACACCCCTACGGAAGAAACAGCATGCGGAGCGAAGCTCACGAGTCATTTGTATCTTGCCTGGGGCCTATAGTCTGTCACACAGATCGGTTCGCAGGCGGGACGTCAGCCAGGGCTCGAGGTCGGATCCGATCTGTGACCACTGGTGTTATACAGTAGCCGTTTTGCCGTGCGAGCAAACAGGGTAATTGTCGGCATGAATGCGCCCATGATTGGGCTTTGCCAGACATGCGACGACGACGTGGGAAGCGTGATCAATGAGACGCACCCAGAATGTAGGGATTGCACGATTGTCGCAGAAGCATCGCCACGTCGAACGCGAGAGGGTCTTGGGACGTGTTCCCATTCGTCGTCGACGCGCTGCTGCAGGCGTGGCATGCAGCATGTGCCAACCTGGGTCATGGCAGACAAAATGTGCTGGAATGAGAAAAAAATAACAACGATAAGATTACCCGACAGGAACTGCCTTCTCGCTCAGCTGCATGGTGACCTCATGGCAACACGGGCGGCAGGAACCATACTGCCGGTAGGGGTCTTGATTGGCGGTGCTTGCCTGGTTGGTGGGATTTATTCCGAGATCGGCTCCATCAGAGAGACCCCTTCTGGTCCTGATGGCCAATCGAGGGGGTGAGTTCCTACCTCGCCTTGTGTAGGTGCCTTGTGTAGGTCACGGATGGGGGCTGCGCCTCGCATTTGGGAAGGAGCATCGGGCTGCAGGGACCCCAATGCAAGACCCGAGGGTTGAACGTCGTCCTCACCAAGCTAGCAACTGCCGTGATCGCCCTGGTCCTACTCCCACTGGCGATCGTGGCTTGTAGCCCGGCCACTGCTTCGCTTGTCAACACATGAAATCGGGCCATCTTTCTGCCTTGGTACCAATACGGCGACCCCACACTAGCTTGACGGAGAACTCCGTCAGTGGACACGCCCAGCAGTCTTCGAGAACAGTCCGGAATCCGGGGGCACTATGCCTGGCGCGCCTCGTCCTGACGCTTCACCGCAAACCGTCACACCTCGGACAGGGGCGCAGCCTACATAGCGTGGGCCTAAAGAGCGCTCAACGGCGGTACCGCTAACTAAGCAAAATCCGGACTCGGCAGTTGATTTCTACGCTAAACAATAGAGTAGGTCTCGGTAGGGGTACAAACCCACCCTCGTCGTCTGTCGCCGTTCCGATGCTCACAAGTCCCAGTCAGAAAACTCATTGTCAGTACTTTCACTCGACAGTCAATATGTACAATTGTTCGTCCCAATACGCCCGAGTTGTCATCGACTACGCATGTTCCAAAGCCGCAAACGCCACCAAGTCCCAATGACCGACAAACGCTCGGTCCAGCCATCACATCCTCTGCTAAATCAAGATCGAAACCGCCGTGCTGTATGGATCAATGACATTGTACGGGATGCTGTTCTTGCTCATGGCGTTGCTGTTCTTTGCAAACTCGACATCCAGCCGGCGCAGTTCGTCATAGAAGGCTTTGCTCGCCGCCGCGACGGCCTTACCCTCCTTGTCGTGTGCGTCTCGCAGGGTCCGCCACTGCGAGTGCGCAAACGTCACCAGGTTCCGCTCGCTCGCCACCTTGTTGCTCAGCAGCCATGGCACCTGCACGGCGAGCAGCCACTGGCGCTGGCGGCCGATGGGCAGGGCGCGCACCAGGTCGGCCTCCTTGTACCTCTTAAGCTCCGCCAGCGTCTTCGGCATCGGCACGCACAGGCACGGCGGCTTGGCGATGACGAAGGCGTGGCAAAAGTTCTGCAGGTAGTTGACGGCCGTGTGGAACGGCGCGGCGATGTGGATGGCCATGGTCGCGGGATCGCACAGCTCGTCAACGGTCGTGATGGTCGGGAACGTCTTGATGTGCCCGGCGGTCTGCACCTCCTGGCACCACGCGCGCAGGTCTTCGTCGGCCGCCACGACCGCGTCGCTCATGTAATGCACCGCCAGCACAGTCTTGACGTAGTCGCGGATGCAGTACCACATGGGCACCATGTTGCGCGCGTAAGTGTAGTCCCGGAATCGCAGGTCCGCCAGGCCCTCGACCGTGTTGGGGAAGCCGTGCACGGCCAGGTCGTTAGGAACGTAGCAGCTGACGAAGTCAAAGTTCTCAAACTCGCTCCGAATATACCGGAACACATAGTCGGGCTTGACACCGACCAGGCCCTTGATGATCTGCGGTACCAGCGTCACGCGCGCCGCCGCGTTGAGCGACAGCGTCTTGTACCAGTGCGGCTACAGCAGCTTAAATACGGGGTAGCCCATGGGAAGCGTGCGGTACGTGGCCACCACGAGCGCCTCCTCAATCAGGTGCGCGTGCGTCAGGTGCACGCCACCTCATGCCAGAGGAAGTCAGTCACCTGTGCGCACGTCTTAGCGTAACGCCAGGCGTAGTCGGCCTCCTCGCCCGTCGTCAGGTCAGTGGGCACCTTACGCTTGTTGAAGATAGTCACCAAGTCCACCATGGACGTCTGGTAGTCGATAGTGATAGCCACCGGGTGCAGGCGCCCAGTCGGGTACAGCTGGAAAAGCGTCACGGCCGCGCACCCCTAGCTGTTGTCGGATAGGGGCTTGCGGTTAAACAGCGTCTCGGTGGGGTCGGCGCCGAGAGCAGAGCGGAGCTTGCGCGTGTCCTGCACGAATAGGTCTGCCTGGTCGGTGGCCTTAAGCCGGCCAGCCCAGTCGGTCTCCCCGTCACAGGCG
>Ga0247760_1002031_pt1 | contig 16559 bp, 12 predicted proteins | sample UWRJL171409R4_FD_179936 | JGI IMG/M metagenome (GOLD analysis project Ga0247760, IMG submission 179936) | Plant litter microbial communities from Arlington Agricultural Research Station in Wisconsin, United States - UWRJ-L171-409R-4 | ecosystem: Environmental > Terrestrial > Plant litter >... | reverse complement strand
AATCGTGGTTTCTAGGTACCTAGGCTGAGGAATCTCAAAATGAACATGTCCTAGACACAGTTTTGTCACCATGTCACTTGGACTCACGATGCTATGCAACATACAACCTGCATACCTACATACAACAACACGAGCAGCTCCGGTGATTGTTATGACAGTATATTCTAGAAGGGACCCCATTCTAGAATAGTGATGCTAGCGAACTTGCAGCTCTCGATTTATGTATGTAGCGAGCATGTACCCAATATCTCGATCCAATATCCCTCTTCCAGTTTCCCTCATTCACTCACCCGGTGTAATAATGCACACACACACAAACGCAATGCCGCGCTGCATTCCCCAGAATCACTCACACATACCAAACCACTACCTCGACTAGACACCTTGACTGTCTTACTCTGCAGTGTCTGCAATGCCTGCAAGTGGAGTTACGTAAAGTTAATAATCTCAGCACACTGGACTGGATAGGGGTCTACTTGGATGCGTGGCGCATGCGCATAGCCGAAAGTTCGTTGTGCTACCACACTGCAAGGGCAGGCAAGGACGAGTCAGTCAGTCAAGCATTGCGGTTTAGGACGGGAAGAGTGGCGCAGCTACCAGACAGCACAGGGTCTGGTAACAAGGGGGGCTATTAGCTAGCTGTCCACCCGCACTTCACAGTTCTCTCATTACGACTCCTGCGACTTGAGATGATACAGAGAAATTTGTGCTGTTTGGTGTTAGTGGCCATAATAACCAACTTACAACAACCCAAGGAAGAGAGAGAGAGAGAGAGAGAGAGACTTGACCTAGATGACATGAGTGTGTGCCGTTTTATCCATCCTCACTCTTGAAACTGTGCCTCACGGTCACTTCACGGATATGAATCATAGTTGTTCGTTTTGTTAGACATAACCAACAGAGTTGGTGATCAGAATCGGGAAAGGATAGTCGATAAGGTCATGCTGTTGGAGCAGCTGTGGAAGTTCAAGTTCAATAGCACGACACGAGAATTTGAGCGTGCCGCATTGAAATGAATTGATCGTGCCAACTACGCCGCACTCGGTGAACATTGGATGACGATATCCAAGGAAAGCAAAGACTTGGGAATAAATGTTCAGTGCCGTAAATGGGAATGGCTTTGATGGATGGACGGGATGTGGAGACATTACTGCTCATTTCTCACTTCTCCATTGCAGAAATAACAACACCGAGTGCCTGTAGTGTAGGTACCCAGACATCTAGGCGGGCAGTGGCTAATGTAGTAGTAGTAGTAGCAGTGGTAGGTAGCAAACGGCACAAACGGGTCGTTGGTGCTCAATGTCGTTAATCCCAAACGTTCCAACTAGAATAGATAGCGATGATCCCATCCTAATGACGACGACAAAGGCATGCATCCATCCATCTAGGTAGGTAGGTGGTAGGTAGGTAGGAAGGTAGTTTCGTGGGTATAAGTAACCGCCAAGAACACTCTCATCTCTTTGCCTCCGCTCCAACCCCCTCCTACTCTGTCCCTTAAGCTACTCCACTGAACAGTACAGTAAACGCCACTTCGCCGCTTGACAACAAACACATCCTCTCTCCACTCTCAACCGGGTATTGACGGTACAGCTCCACTTCCAGTTACCCACAGTTATCAGCTACCATGAAGATCTCTATCCTTTTCACCGCCTCCGCCGTCTTTCTGACCACAGCCCTAACCGCGTGTCCTAACCCCGACGATATTTGCTCATACACGGAACCCGACGGGTCTTGTACGACTGGATACCTGGGATGCTATCGGAAGCTAAACTGCGATACGTGTGACCCGCCTTGTATTGGCTGTCAGGTTGGTACGTCTTCTCTTTTCTTTTCTTGCCTTTTCTTTGTCTGTGTCTGTCCTGAGAGCCAAGATTGAGTACAAAAATCTAACCCATGGGACAGGATGTAGCGTGTGCATTAAATAAGCGGTAAATGGATGTCCGGAACACGCAGTATTGGCTTGGGATGGAAAGCAAATTGGTCAACCACAATATTGGGATTGAGATACAGCAGGTAGCTATCCTGATTACAGATTATAACATGGGTACGTCCGAAAGCAAACTATTTAAACTCCATATCCCCCGAAACCCTTCTCAAAGACTCCACAATTACCCGTAGATAGATATCCATCATGTGTATGCCATTGTCATTCATTTGTCAGATCCATCAAATTCTAGGTCCATCAGTCCTCTCGTTAACGGCACGTGGAGGTCGAGTAGCTGGGTGCGGGCGTGGAGAGAGACTCGGATGTCGTGGAGCTCGTGCTCGTAATAGTGGTGGTAGAGTAGTCGGTGGTTGAGTAGATGGAGGAGCTGGTTGTGGTGATAGTCAAGACAGTGGTGCTCTACACGAAGGTTAGATATCAAGACAGATGTGATCAGGCAGTGCGCGAGAACTTACAGTAGTGAGGTACGCGGTGCTGCTGGTTGACGTAGTCGTCGAGGTGCTGTACAGAGTGTACGAGTAGGTGACGGCAGGAAACGTGATGGTGGACGTGCACAGGCAGTAGAGGCTGGGGTTCCAGTACATGCGGTGCCAAGCAGTGTTAAACTTGGTGCCCTGGCCGGCACCAGTAACACCGCTGGTGGTTCCGTCGGCGTTCTTCTTGGTCAGGCTAGCATGCGTGACAATATAAAAGTTCTTGTCGCAGGAGGAGCAGCCCTTGATAAGGCTGGTGTCGAATGTGCAGGTAGCAGTCGTCTTGTCGCCACTGATGGTGCAACCACCCTTCTCACTGGTGTAAGGATACTGACCAGGTGCCTTGGAGTTGTCGCTCTGCTCTCCCTTGGGCTTATCACAGCCCACCCACACGTGGGTGGCGTCGTAGGTGTAACCGGCCACGGCAGGGAACTTGACGGTGAAGGTCTTGGTGCTCGCATCCGGAGTCAGGCAGACCTGGGCTCCCGAAGGGCTGCCAGACGCAGCTTGGTCGGCGCCGATGACAAAGTCAACACATGAGGGCGTGATGACCGACGGGAAAGACGTGTCTCTCTTGAAAGCGCCATACTGTTCCATCCAGCCGAAGCGAGGGTTGGCGTTGGCCCCGAGGACCGAAGCTGCGATGAGGAGAGTCTTGAGGACGGCCATTGGAAGGGTCGAAACAGTTGATCTCGTCGGGATTGGATTGGGATGAGAGATGTTGTCTGGATTCTGCGAGATGCTTGTCTGAACTCTGAGAGAGGATGATCTGGGAGATGACTTGTCTGGATTCTGAGATGAACAGAAACAATCCCAAGGTGCTAAGCTGCTCGACTTTGTACTTGGAGTCTCACCCCACGACCGACAGCCCTGCCGCCATCTCCCGACATCAGGAGAGAGGCTGGAAGGTGTCGTTGTCCAAGCTCAGCTGGAATCCGCAAGCGGCGTTCCCAGCGTCACCGCAAGGCCGGGGCCAACATCATCACGCGATTGGTCGGCGGCTGGGCGTATCGCGAAAATGGCATGGACAATCTCGTTGGAAACAATAGTCTGCCGTCGTCCAAAGGGTCCAGACTCCAGCCGCATTCAGGGGTTTGGCGGGATCGATGCAGGGATCAAAAGCTTGAACTTGGCCAAGTCCCGAGCTTGGGCCCATCAATAGGGCGGAAATTAGGCCAATCGCGACGAGGGAGTGACAGTGCTGTCTAGTTCCGGCCTCGACAACAATAATGAAATTTCTCACGCTCACCTGCCGCCAGGTTGTTGGTTGCTATTGGCTGCAATACGACAACTTCCCGACGTCGACGCATTGTGGCGCGTTGACGGGACATTCCGTTCGTATCAGTAATCGTTGCGTTGGGTGTTCATGGCTGGCGGCATGGTGGCGCATCGCAGCCTGTGGAAGTTTGCTGCTGTGATGTGATAGTCGGAGTATTGGATTGTGAAGAATTGTGCCCAATGCATCTCCCGTACCTTGCATAACGTACCTGACATACGCAGTAGAGCATGCACGCCAAAAGGCCCAAAAATAACAGCCACTGAAGTACCACTCTGTCTCTGCAAACTGCGAATCAAGTCTCGAATCCAACATCCCCAACATGACTGGAAGTGCCGATGACTGTAATCGATCGAATCGGCATCGGGGAGTCCAGAACGGTCGATCCGGCATTGCTTGGGTTGCTTGGGTTGCTTGACGGAGCTTGACTCTCGCTTAGCTGATTCCCAACAAAGGAATGGTCCCAAATGCCGGATCCCGCCATACCCGATGTGTTAAAGAACAAAGAACACGGCTGGACCCTTTTTGCTCGCCTCGGAGAAAACTCCGAATGGGTTTGGGTAGGGGGTCTTGGGGTTCCGCTCCATTTTTACTGACTATCCCTGTTTTGGGTCGTCAAGTGCTTGCCGAGCTGGGTGGGTGGCAAGCGGTTGCCAGAAAAAGAGAGATTGCAAAATGATGCACGTGGACTTTGCACTAACAGTGGCTTACCAGCTCTTTTATCTTCCATCACCCCACGCATCACCAAGCCTACGATAGTGGTATAGTAATTGGTTGGCTGAGAACAGTATCAGGAGATGAGGATGCACTAGCTGGTTCTGCGATAGTAAGGTCCCCAGGTTTGTTAGTACGAAGTTGTCAGATGACAAGTTATAGTACGAAAAAGATACCCCTCTTTGCTAGGAATCTTGGTGGTGGCGGCAGTACCGGCCAGGTAATAAGTCTCTTTTATTCTGTCAACCGCTTGGTGGGAAGCCGGGGGGGTGGGCGATCAGGGTCTAGATTTTCCTTCCCCCTGCCAGCAGCTCAGCTGGTCGCGCTGCGCTGCACTAGACCGCACTGCGATTCGGGATCCTCGGAGCTTGCTCAACATCCATGCATTGTAGATTCACACTACTCTATCTGGGCGGGAAAAAAAGAAACTACAACGCTGAAGCGTCAAGAATGCCAACAGGGTTTTTGGCTGAGGAACTCGAACTCTGCGGGGGTGGAACGCCGTCAAAAGTCCGCCGTGTTCAATACCTCATCTCCGCCCGGCCAACTCTCGTGTAGCTGGCTACCTGCCTGATGACGCTGACGCCGCAGCCACAGCCAAACCTCCCTAGCCATGCAGCAGCAGCAAAATATTACATGTATTGTATGTGCCAACATGAAAGGGGCTATGGAGTACCAAGTACCAAGTTATGTGTGATATCACCTAGGAGAGCAAAAGCAAAGCAAAAACAAAGCAGCGGCGTCATCAGACCCAAGTGGCTGACTGGCTTCAGAATTTTTCACACCAGATCATGTTGTTGTCGCCGAATACCATCTCTCTCCCAAAATGCCTGGAAAAAACACATCTTGAATTTTGACGGACGTCCCGGGGGAATTCCTCAGACGCTTCAGAGCTCACACGACAGTGGCACGTTGGAAGGTACGGCGCTATCTGGACTGGGAATACCTCACCAGCCAGCCTGCCGGCCGCAAAAGGGGGCCGAACTAACTCAAAGGGGCCTTCTGTCCTCCCAATGGAGCGAGCAGGCTTCAGGAGTCGGTGCATCCACCACGACCTGCAAGGCACGGCGCTGTGATTGGAGCGTCTGGAGACAATCTCACTCGTGCAGGAAACCGCCGCAGCGCTTTTACACGCTCAGATATGTGCCCGGACGCCAACGGCGGCATTCTTCTCTAGGTACGCTCCGGATACCGAGTGGGACTCCGGAGATGAACACGGTAGAAAGAGCATGTCTGACGAACTGGGAAGCGGTGTTTGTTTTGATGCAAGACCGAGCGACCTTCACCAAGATACCGAGTCGAAACTCGACTGCACTCCTCCTCACTCCGACCACTCAAACCACAATCGACCCATTCATCACCACCACCGCCTTTCCCCCCAACTTCACCTCCCTCACCACCTTCTTCCCTCCTTCGTTTTCCGTGACCACCTCTATGTCAATCTCACTCCTCCTTCCCATCTCCACACCTTGCACAATTCTAAACCTCGCCCTCCCCTCCTGGCCACCACTAGGCAACTGCTCACGATCAGAATTCACAGCCAGCCATCCCGCTAACGCACAAGCCGCACTACCCGTCGCCGGATCCTCAAATCCCAACTCGACATTTCTCGTCCTAACCTCACATACCCCATCCTCTGCCGTATCTCCCGTTGTAACAGCCACAAAATAATACCTCGCCGCAAAAGAATCCCAGTCCAATAACCCCGGAACTTTCCCCAGTTCGAGACCCGTGGCTTTAACTCTCGCAAGGTGTTCTAGCGAGGGAAGACGGACCAGCCCAAAAGTCATGCCTTTCACAATGTCCACAATCGGGGCCGAGAGTTCAGCTCCGCGAGTTTCCGGATCCGGGAGCAGTCCTGCAGTGGTAGAGTTTTTCACATCACTCGGGGTAGATGGGGAGTTGATGAATGATTGGAGTGTGTGACGGTGGGTGTGTACCGCTTGCGGAACTGCCGCTGACACGCCTCCCCCGTCGGCAGCGGCGACAGGAGAGACAGGGATGGGCCCGGCTTTGGTGAGCAAAGTGGTGATGTGTGTCCAGCCCAGGTGTTGGAGAATAAGATACGCCGTGCCGATGGTGGGGTGTCCCGCGAAAGGGATTTCAGCATTGGTGAGGAAAATGTCGATTTCCCGGGTGGAGGACGACAAGTTAGGTTCCGAGGGGAGTGTGTGTAAAAAGACAGTCTCAGAAAGGTTGAACTCGCGTGCGATGCGCTGTTTGGTGGCCTGGGCGAGGAGATGTTTTTGGTCCGAGTAGACAAACACTACGGCGAGAGGGTTGCCGAGGAAGCGTGTGGACGTGAAGACGTCGAGGGTAACGAAGTCGAGTTTGAGTTCGGAGGTCATGATTACGGTTAATAGAACCACCAGAACCGGGACGAGTTTGGATGATGGTAAGTGCCAGGTGAGTTCCGCAGATTGAGATTGAGTCGTAGAGTCGGTCCTGACTCATCTGCTGTCGTGTCGGTGGATTCCTCGTGCGGGGTCACCAAAGGCGCGTTTGACATGTCTGATGCAACCCATCACCCTGATAAATGCTGGAAATTGTCGCCTGTATACGCCCTGATCCGGTTTCTGTGGACACCATCCTACACCCTTCAACCCATCCTCGGTTTCCTCCTAACCCAAACCTCAACCCCCTCCTCCTCTACATCTTCCTCCCCCCGACCCCCAGCCTTGTCGATTACCACCCCTTTGGCATCGCGTAGCTGCACCTCCCAAACCTTGAGCTTATAACTCCCCCGATCTGACCTCCCCGAAAACAAGTCAAAAGACCACCCATGCTTGGGACAGGTCAAGCCAGCACTCAGGACGATGCCAAAATCCTCAATGTCAAAAGGTGTGCCTTTGGACAGAGGGTACGACGAATGTGGACATTGCTGTACACATTAACCCACGAACCCTATATGATATCTGAGTGAATCAACTCACATGGTCAACCGCATGGATTTTGCCCCGAAATCGGAACACCAAAACCTGGTCGGTAAGGTCCACCTCCGGAGACTGATCCTGATCCGACGTTATCGAGATCTCGACCCTCTGTCTGCTGTCCTCCCTGGGGACATAAAAGACCTTGCATCCCGGTTTGGCGTTTCCGTTACCGCTGACGTTGTCATCGTCGGCGGCGCCACAAATTGGAATTTTGGACTGCGAGACGGCACCGTCATCATCGAGATCGGGGAATGCCGAAGCGGGTCCAACAGAGAACCATTCTGCGCCGGACCGGGATGGGACCCGGAAGGGATTCCAGCTCATTTTGTAGGCCAAAGTTTTTGGGTCTGGTAAACCTCCGTTTAGGATCTGGGTGGGGAATGCCATCGGGGGAAAAGGTGGGTCCACGTGGAGAATCACGTGGCCACCTGGACAAGCAACATTTATTACCGGACGGGAACCGGGGTGCAATCGCCGAGTGAGCAATTCATCGCCTCATCCTACGCCGTAAAAACGTAAAATTCCGGGCCCGAAGTTCCCCAGTCCGGCCAAGACAGTCACCGTTGCATTTCGGTCCCTCTCGCGGTCAAATCCAATATCTCGGTTTGGCATCGGATAGAGAACGTGACCTCGCACCAAATGTGCTTGCCAAGTCCTCGTCTTTTCTCTAGTAATCCCGGTTTATCTCGGGTTCCTATAATATCCCGGTTGGTCATCCACCACTTGGCACGGTACAGTGCGACGAAACCATGCGGTATGCGGTTGAAGGATTTGTCCACGGTAAACGCATTGCCCTGTTGCGTCTACCGCATATATACAATTTCGTGACTTCCCAGTCCGTCTTCGGGGTCTACAATCCAGTCACCGTGCATGTGCTGTTATATGGGGTGTTGGAACGCCAAACCAACGACAACTGTGACAACACAGTAGCCCGCACGTTGTAATGCATGATAGAAGCCTTGTTAAGTTAGTTCGCCCCCTCAACCCCTTCCGTAGACCTCTCCTCCACCGTAGATCTCTCCCCCACCGTGGACCTCTCTCCTGCCCTGTCTACTCCCAACTGAACCTCCTTTTTCTCCTTGCTCAAATGGTAAGCCCGAACAAAAAAGTTGGACACAAACGAAACACCCGCAACAGCGACATACTACTGCTGTAAGCAACCCGTCACCAAATGTCAAGACGCAGACTCACCATGATCCAAACCGCCCTCAGTGACCCAAAGTAAACTTTCCTCACCTCCCCCTGCTGATCCATTGGCAACGCCCAAATAAGATCAACATTCGCCAAAGCCTGATCCCCGCTAAAGTTGCCCGCTATTTGCTCCCCCAGCTGGTGTATCAAGCCATCGCTCGCAGCATTCATGCGATTCTGGAAGATGACACCCCCAATGACAATGGCGATAGCCGTGGCGATAGACCGTATGAAGGTCATGGTAGCAATGACCGCCGCTGTATCCAACTCCGTTGCTGCCGCCAGGGCGGACAGCAGAGGTGGCTCCATGTTCATGCCAATGCCAATACCCGTGATGATCTCAAAGATGATGAGCTTGGTCAGAGTCTCGCCGTATTGAAGATTGATAAACAGTGCCGCGCCTAGTGTTAACATGACCTGGGCAATGTACATGAGAGGACGATAGATGCCCGTCATTTGGATGAAGGCGCCGGTGCAGGCGGCGGAGAGGGAGCTAGAGACGATAAGTGGAACAAGGTGAATGCCTGAGTCGAGAGCATCAGCGCCTAAAACCGATTGAGAATACAAAGGGAGGTAGTAGGATAGCCCAATGAGGACATAAAAGTTGCAAGAAAAGACGATGTAGGCGGCCACCGAGGACCGGTTCGTAAACAGTCGCAGAGGTATGACGGGGTTGATGGCAAACTTCCACTCGTTTACGATGAAGAGACCGAGAACGACGGCCCCAAAAACAATGAGACAGATTACCGTCGCTGAGGACCAGGGGTACGTGATGTTTCCAAACTCGAGACCCAAGAGGATCATGAGAGCGGATCCGACAATTAGCAAACTTCCGGTCCAGTCAATGACCTTGAGGCCCGCCACAACCGGGGTGCCGGGCGTAGGGACCTTGAGGAAGAACAGGACAACGAAGAAGACAACGCCACCAATGGGCACTACTTTGTTAGCATACCAGCGGTGACTGGGGAGTCCAACCTACAGTTCAACCAAAAACACCACCTCCAGCTAGTCACGTCAGCATCAAGTGACAGTTACTCAGAGGATTCACTTACTCCAACCTCGTGGTGAACGACCCCCCGATCACCGGCCCGACTGCACTCCCCACCGCCCAGACCACCGACGTGATTGCCAAATACAGCCCTCGATCCCTAGGTGAGAAGGTATCACAGATAATCACGTTCACCATCGTGCCCATTCCCGACGCCCCCAATCCCTGCACTGCCCGTCCCGCAATCAACGCCCCCATCTGCGGGGCTAGCGCGCACAACAGACTCCCCGCGAGGAAGAACGCCATGGACAACAGCATGATGGGCTTGCGGCCCCAAATGTCAGCGACGGATCCCCACACGGGGGTAATGGCAGTGCTGGCAAGGACAAAGGCGCTGCCGATCCAGACGTAGCCAGCTGTGGAATTGAAGGTGGCGACGATAGCGGGAATGGCGGGAGTGATAATGGTGAGGTCCAGGGCAGAGAGGAGGACTGAGAGGCAGAGGGGGGCCATGGTCAAAACGATGACCCTGGAGGAGGGGCGGCTGGGACTGGAGGGGGGGTCGTTGTTGTTTTCTCCGGTGGCGACATCGGTATCTTTGTTGGTGTTGTTGCTGGTGTTTTCGATTGACTTGCTGTTTGTCGTGGCCGCAGTTGCTGGAGCTGAGGCCGAAGCCGAGGCCGGTGAAACTGGACCTAGAACCGGTGTTGACGCTGGAGCCGCCAAGACTGGCGATATCTCGATCGCTGACGAAATCGCTTCGGAACTTGCGTGTTGCGACATTGTGATATCCTACACAAGCCAGTGCGTTGGGCAGAGCTTAGGAGCCTGGAAAATTATTTACCAGCGAGTAGCGGTCACGCTGGAATAATGTCGTTGCATCGGTGAGCTCGGAAGTGCGGCACAGTGATTACCTCGGGGTATCGGATGTATTCTTGTACCGGGGCGCCCTTACCACCACCCTGGTAGATCCGACCCCTAACATTAGACCGCGTGTGTCCGGCAACACAATGACCACTATCCTAGCTCACTGTCAGAAACATCTGACACCAAGACCATCCTGCCGGAGACTCGGCAGCAGGCTGTCCAGAGCCCACCCTTCACTTCCGCCAGTCTCGCACAACAAAGGTTATCGACGGCAAGATGTGCAACTGAATACCGGCGGACTACTGAGTGGGCTTGAGATTAGTAAGGTACGCTAGATACCTAGGTCTTGTGGGCATCCGGACGCCGACGAGCCTGTGCAGGACAGTCCACGCTGAAAAAGTTGGTGGGTTGGCAGGCAGGAGACGAGGAAGGTACGAATGTCAGCGCAGTGTTGAATTTCGTGCTTCCGGGTTTGCGTGCGAGTCACACTCGGGCAATGGTTAATAGATGACGAGCAAGGCCCGATTTCGATGTGACTCCCCAAACATGAATTGCCAGAAGGGGCTTCTTGTACACTCTCAGCCTCAATACTCGAAGGGGACTCACCTCCAACTTATCCATTGAAACATTATGGTGGAATATGATCTCCCTGGATGGGTGTGCACAGCCGCATGGACTATGCTGTCTCAATGAAGCCTAACGTCAACCAAGACCGCCATTTCGACCTATTTCACCCTACCGAAAGGAGATGGCGTGCATAAGGGCTCATTGTCTAGGCAGAGAGCGATATTCAGCGCTGGTAAGAAGAACTTGTCGGTAATGTTCATTCTTCATTGCCATTCCGGCAGCAGCCATGGTCTGACTGCGGACTCTTCATGATCTGCGTCGCTGGCTTCTCTGTGGTAGATGCACTCTTCGGTGCTTGGCGTACTCTCGTCTGGCAACCATCTGCTACAACCCTCCTTATAGCCAACATGAGAGTCATTGGGGGGATGAAAACATCACCAATACGCCAGGGGGAGGATGGTAGACAGCTAATAGAGCTAATGACGGTTACCGTCCACATATGACTCCGAGTCGAGAATGATAACTTGATTTCCCCAACAAGGCAACATGTCCCGTTATAATAGGTATCCACACTCTCGATTCCGTTGCTGCACAACGTCGGCAAGTTCTGGGAAAAAAGTTATACCTCATAGCTCATTCTGTGTGATTCTTTGCTTCTCTAAGCCGAGGTGGTATTGATGGACATATGACTTCCTCACTGGTCTCGCAGAATACCATCACACCCTTGCCGCCGGTCGACAGGATTTTACGCATTTGAGATCACTGAATACTGGGTACGGAGTGCTTGTCGGCGCCGATGACGTTCAGGAAACCATGACCAGTGCCGTATATACACTCATCACGCTTCCGATTGGTATCACGGCTGAGGGATAAAGCTCAACGGGCATCTACAAAGAGTAGAGCGGGGAGAACCCCTGTATCTCCAACATCGGCGGTCTGTCCCGCTTTAAGGTTGTTGAGAGTGACGCCATCTCTCTCCTGTTCAGGGACTACGTCGGCAGCTCCGACAAGCAAAACCCGCTGAACGTCGATGCTGCTATCCTCACGTATTGCAACGGTGGCGACGACAAGCTCGTCGGCACATGCCGTCGAGCGGACCGCCCATGACCATCTATGTCCGCGATGTGAAGTCAGGCCAGTACATTGCATTGGTTCTGTCTTCTTTCAGCCGAACGATGACAAGGGAGGAAAGCAGAATGACGTCTACTTTGACGCTGGACTTTGACCCAGCTGACCAGGACCAGACGCGGACATTGCCGAGAGCGACAAGTGGCCTCCTCGGCTGGAGTGAAAGCGTTCGGGTGCGAGAAACTTTGCCTGGACTCTGGCTGACAAGACTATCAAGTAATGTGGCGCCGATCAAAATGTCGTGTGTTCACATGGCCATCCAAAAGAGATGGGGCGTTGATGTCGTCTTGAGGATTATGATTATGGGACAGAAAATGAGCGAGCCTAAAAGTGTAGTACGATAGTCAATGTATTCGATCAGGATCGGACATCCGACTCTAAGGCGTCGAAATGAAGCAAGAATGTATTCCCTCACATCTGCCCACCGCGCTAGCTCACCGTGGAGTGGGGCTCTTGGCAGCTTGCTTGATTGGCCCTTCACCGAAACACCGTGCTGGGGCCGTGCCTTGCGGCAGGCTGCAAAAGTTAGAGCTCGATCGCAAACGCGACGACCAAGCATCTGCTACATCACAATCCAACAAAATGCTCTGCGCACGTACGTATTCTACCTAGGAAGGTTGGAAACCAGCTAACGATACTAGTATCAGGAGAGATCCCCGAGGAGCCGGTAGCCTCGAGGAAAACGGGTACGTGATGCGACCGCGATGATTGCGACTGCTAACCATCACAGGAACCGTGTTCGAGAAGCGATTGATCCTCAAATACATCGAAGAGAACGGAAAAGAGCCTGGTACCGACGAAGAACTTCACCCCGACGACCTCCTCGAGATCAAGACGAGCCGCATCGTTCGACCCCGTCCTCCGAACTTCACATCTCTCCCCTCGCTCCTCAAAGCGTTCCAAGACGAGTGGGATGCCCTCGTTCTCGAGTCGTACAATACCAAAGAACAGTTAGCGCGCACAAGAGAAGAGCTCGCTACTGCCCTGTACCAGCACGATGCCGCTGTTCGGGTCATTGTCCGTTTGACAAAGGAGCGGGACGAGGCGCGCGATGCTCTGTCCAAGGTGACGGTTGCGCCGAGTGGTGGTGTTGCAAGCGATGCTATGGCAGTGGATAATGATAGTCTCCCTGAACACCTGGTGAGACATGTGGAAGAGCAGCAATCACAGTACGTCGCTCTGAATCGAATGTTTACTCGCCAAGGTCCTAACGCTGCGCAGATTAACCCAAGGTCGCAAGAAGCGTCCAGTCCCCAAGGGCTGGGCCACCCCAGACGATGTCGCGTCCTTTCAGCAAACCAACATCTCCGATCTTTCTGTCACCCAAGCTTCCTCTCTGGCGGTGCAGTCCGACTATGCAGCAGTTGGTGGCCTAGATGGCAAGCTTGACATTTGGTCAGCCGAGGCAAACAAAGTGGAAAGGTCGCTAGACATTGGTGAGCCGATCACAGCTACGGTATGGACCGAGACAAAGGTCGCCCTCGGGACGGCTAAGGGTTCCGTCAAGGTCATTGATAGCGGCAAAGAGACGGCCACATTTACAGACCATGCTGGCCCAGTGACGGGTCTCGCCCTTCACCCCGGGCGACGGATCCTGGCCTCTGTTGGGGTAGATAAGAGCTTTGTCTTTTACGACCTCGAGTCCCTCGAACGAGTCTCGCGCGTCTACACTGACTCGGGTATGTCTCTGCATGAGTTGCCCTATTTCACACTAACTCGTCATAGCTTTGACCGCATGTGCATTCCAACCCGATGGTCACCTCTTTGCTGCAGGCACTCAGACTGGCGACATTAAAGTCTTTCATACCAGCACCGGAGAGGAGGCGACATCGTTTACACTTGGATCCCCAGTACAGGTGATCACCTTTTCAGAGAATGGCTTCTGGTTTGCGGCGTCTGGAAAGGGGCAGTCGACTGTATCGATCTTCGATCTTCGCAAGGATGGGGCCGCTGCGTTGGCTAAGGAGCTACAAACTGGCGATGCACAATCTCTTTCGTGGGATTATTCTGGCCAGTTTTTGGCCACCGCGGGTTCGACGGGCATTACGGTGCAACAATATCTGAAGAGCTCCAAGGCGTGGTCGGAACCTCTGCGGGTTGCAGTCCCTGGAGTAGCGGTGCGATGGGGAGAGGAAGCCAAGTCATTGATGACGGTGAACCAGAACGGCGTTATCTCTGTGCTGGAAGCGAAGGAGTGATGGTCGAAGTGCAGCGAGTGGTGGCCGTGTGATGTTAATGGAGCAAAACCAGGGCCTGATTGGTAGGTGTAGGTCTCAGCGGAATGTATTAGAAAAATATGATACCTCGACAGGCAGCATCGGATGTGGCACTAAAATGCGGTCCTTTTTGCCGTGCTGGTTCTTGAAGCAGTGGGTTGCCTGTTTGGTTTTCACGGTGCTTCCTCTTGCGCAGTTTGGCAGTTCATGCATGGTCGCGGGCCTGTGCTACCAGCAGCGAGTACACCAGCAGCGTTTTTTTTCTTACCGTGAAACCTTTACCTCTTCCCTCGTTCAACTCGACAGCCCTCTAGACTGCCTCGCCAATTCTGGTGGTTCCAGCTCGCTTGGAAAGACGCCTGGTTTCTTCACAAGAGCGACGGTGTTTTCCCGCGCATATCCCTATCGCTATCGCCGACGCGAATCGCCAGAGTGGAGCGGCAAATCGGGCCCTTGAAGAACGCCAAGACCATCGACTCCACCATTGACAGGCACAGCTCCCTCTCCCATCCCAACATCATCCGGACCGCCACCAAGGCGACCGACGCATTCCCTTTTTGCTTTGCGGCCGCCACATTCGAGCTAGGCCTTGTGTTTATCGAAACCCGACCTTGGCTCGTCGGGTTGACACTTTGTGGCGATTGTTTTTTCTGGCCCTGACGACGCCCACAAAGCGTCGACGGCGCGTCTTTGTTCATTTAAGGCCACCCTGCATGCCGCTCGGCTGGACTCGCCATGGACGATTCTGGCAACTCGGACATTGACGACCTCGATCCCCTTTTGAACCACGAAGACGACGATAGCGGCTTGGAGAGCCTCAGCGACTTGGAGAACCTCAGTGACTTGGAGAGCCTTGGCGACTTGGGCGATATTGACTCGGACAGCGACCTCGCCCTTGGCTTTGAGAACAACGAAGAAGAGGAGGAGACCGAATCGGAATCGGAGTCGGATGGCCAACCCCAAACCCGCTTACACCACCACAACCGCGGATTGAATGCATTTCCCGTTTTCCCCGACGATTCTGATTCCGACGCTGCCTCTACCCCCCACCACCCCGCTCGGTGGCCGTCGACGCCGTTACGATCGTCTCCAGAGCTCCATCAGATTCCCGACGACTCGGACTCTGACCTTTCCCATCATTCCCGATCTCCATCGACGGTCGAATCGGATAGCGAGCGCGATAGTGAGAACGACGACGACGACCTCAGCAGCAGTCTCAACAGCGAGATCTTTAGTGACAGCGACCTGAGTGAACAGAGCGACCTCTTGCCTGACTCGCCAGACTCCTTATTCGTGCAGCAGAATCTTCCGTCGCCCGCTCGCCGCCAACTGGACGACGAGTTGGAGAACCTTCGGCGGCAGGCAGAACAGTTGACGCGTCGTCACGCCGAGTTGGCGCGCATCGCAACCAACCTCCATCAATCGGTTCGCGAGCGGCGAGATATCCTCAGGCAGCGGGCATTCCCCCCGGTGGTGGCTCCGGTTATACCTCGGCGCCGACGATTTGAAGACGACCAACTTTTGGGCGACCAACTTTTCGGCGCCGCGAGATTTCCACTGCGCATGGATGAACTTGTTGAAATGGAAGTTGGAGGTGCAAACGGCCAACGGGCCAATCGTACTCCTGGACCAGCCCGCCAGCCGACAGTGATTGACCTCACTGACGAACCTGACAGTCCGGAGGAGGTGATTTATCTTCCCGATCAAGCTTTCCATAGAAACCGGCGAATTGCAGGAGCGCAGAACCAGGACGCAGCCCCGCGCCACCACAATCCGCACCGCCCGCTAATTGACCTCCGAACACCAGCCCGCCGCACGCCATCTCTGGCACGCAGTGACGGAAGCATTCTTGGCGCGCCTTTCATCGACCTCACCGACATGCCTGACGATGATAACCCCTATGCCAATGCCGGCCCCGGCCGTGCAAACCAAGCACCCCGCCCCGCACTCCCGCTTCCGCGTCAGCCAATTGTTCTGGACGACGGCGACGAAGGTGCAAACCGCGGACGCATGATAGACATGCTGGGCCGCGTCAACAGAATTACCAACGGTATTGACAACAACATGGCCGAGCTCACTTTCTTCCACCGTATACTCCACCAAGTCCACACTGGCGAGATAGAGGAGCCCGTCAATCCTTTGGGCCAAAACATGCCCATGTTCAACTACCGTGCAAACGGATATAACAATGAGCCTCCCAAGCCAGCTCACAACCCCCCGCCCCCCCCCCGTGAAGGCTTCAGCCGCGATACGGGTGGAGA